>Ga0114969_10002077_pt1 | contig 16609 bp, 14 predicted proteins | sample M_130807_MF_Meta_FD_87316 | JGI IMG/M metagenome (GOLD analysis project Ga0114969, IMG submission 87316) | Freshwater microbial communities from Lake Montjoie, Canada to study carbon cycling - M_130807_MF_MetaG | ecosystem: Environmental > Aquatic > Freshwater > Lake | place: Lake Montjoie...
GCAGCAGTAGTTCCTCGTGCTAAAATAGATAGGTTAGCAGCCAATGGCCCGTTTAGAGATCCATCTCTGCCGATCCGAAACATAGACGTTCCGCCAACTTGAAAGTCCGCCAGCGACGAAGCCGCCGCACTATTTGTATTCGTTACATTCAACCTAAACCCTGTAAACGTAACACCAGAATTATTCCACGTCTGACTAATGTCAAACGGACTACTCCCAGTAACAGTTCCAAGTGCAAAAGTTTTAATTCCACTTATAGTCTGGTTACCAGTAGTTAATACAGCATAAGTATTAAGAGCGTTAACGCTTGCGCCGAATGTTCCAGTGATACCAGTTACGTATCCGCTTAAATTATTAATTTTCGTATCTAGCGTAGAACCAGTAGTCGCAAGATTTGTTATCGTGGCGTAAGAACTTAAATTTACGCCCGTAATTAATGGATTTCCGCTAACAATCGGAGCCACATCAAAAGTTTTAATTCCGCTAACTGTTTGATCTCCAGTTGTATAAACAATTGTGGTTGGTAAACTTGCGGCCTCACCGCTTAAAAGAACGCCCGTCCCGTTTACAGTCGGGCGTGACGCAAAAGTTTTTACGCCACTAATAGTTTGATCGCCAGTCGTATAAACAATCGTCGTCGGTAAACTCGCGGCTTCACCGCTTAAAAGAACGCCCGTTCCGTTTACAGTTGGGCGTGATGTAAAAGACGTATTTCCATAAACCGCTACACCCAAATAGTCTAAAGTTATTGAATTTGTATCATATCCAAAATTATTACCGTCTTTATCAATGTATATCCAACCTTTTGATTGGTCATTATATTCACTATCAATGTCAAAAGCGCCGCCATTAACTTTATAACGAAATGTTTTATGACCACTGATAGTTTGATCGCCAGTCGTATAAACTAAAGTTCTTGGTGATCCAATTTCATCACTTAATAAAACTCCACTACCATTCACATTAGGTCTAATATTAAACTGTTTATTTCCGCTAATAATTTGGTCTCCGCTTGTTCTTACAAAACTATTTTCTGGTTGAGTTGCTGTACTCGTTAATTCTAAATTAGTTCTGGCAGTTGATGCTGTAAAAGACGTGTTTGAGAATCCATCCCACCCATAAAATGAGGGAACTGCCGTTGATTGTCCAGTGGCGGCTAATACTAATTGTCCAGCAGCATTTCTTGTTGCAAATCCAGCCACAGAAGCAGCTATCTGATTATCATAGAATAAAGTACTCCATTTATCTCCACTTAAAAGAACTCCAGTGTTATTAACAGTTGGACGCGTAGTAAATCTACCCGAATTTATATTTAATATTCCAGTAAAACTTTTATTTCCACTAATCGTTTGATCGCCAGTATTCTGTACCAAATTTGGCGCTAATAAGGATACATTACTTTGTACACGCGTCGGAGAAAATTCAATAATATCTGTAAGAGTCGAATTACCAGTTATTTTAAATGCAACTGCTAACTTTTGATATCCATTATATCCCCCATAAATAGCTGTATCGTAATTTGCGCCACCAAGGGTAAGAAATTGCAAACCTTGAGCATCACTTAATGTTGCTGGGTTTCCACCCCCAGCATTTTTTAAAATAATACCACTACCAAAAGTTTTAGCACCATTTATTGTTTGATTTCCAGTCAATAAAACAGCATTACCACTTAAAGAATTAATTCTAGAATTAAGTGTTGAGCCAGTTGTTGCAAGATTTGTTATAGTGGCATAAGTTCCCGTGATTACACCACTCAATCCAGAAATTTTTAAATCAAGATTATTTCCAGTATTATTAATTTGTGTTTGTAAAACTCCACTTGTGCCAGTAATACTAACATTTTCTACATTACCTAGTCCAACATCCGACTTATCGATTGTAACATATCCAACTTTGCCATTAACAGCTATTACTGGTGCGTAATCCTGTTGAACGTCTATATAAACATCCTGCTTGTCAAACTCAACTTGAACTATATCAACTGGTTGAGGCTGCTCATCGTCTATATTAATATAAATATCATCAGACATATTAAATTTCTGTTATATCCCCTTCAATTGGAAGACTTCCTTTAACATATGTTCTAATAGAACTACCAGAAATTAATTGTAAATCATATGAATAATTTCCTGGCATCATGCGCATACAACTTCCAGATTTTGGAAGAAGTGTGACAACATTTCCAGTAATACTCATTGAATTATCCGTTGTAAGCCATTGTACTAAAATAGGTAGATTTTGCCCTTCTCTTACCTGTAAAGCGCCAGCGACTCCACTTAAATTGATACCACTACCAGAACTATTATAAAAACGAAAAATAATAGGCCCGTAAGTGTCTCCACGGTATCCAGTTGGTAAGTTATAAATGGCAGGATTCATACAATTATCCTATAATTACACTTTAAATAACGTGAATAGATAAATTTAATTAATAAGACTTATACCGTCGCACGTATCATTAATGTGGCATTTTCAGTAAGAGTAGTCGAAAATAATAATCCAAAACTGTTTACAGTGCGCCCTGTGATATTATAATTAAATACAGTAGAACCAGTTACGTCTAAGTTTGTAAATATTTTTGGTACTTTAGAGAAACTTCCACCACTGTATGGAATAGTATATTTATTAGTGCCTAATACTAGCCCTGTTTCCCAAACACGATCATTACGAAATGTTACATTCCCAGAAAATTTTACGTTAGTATCGGTATTAAAATTAACGTTAACGCCAGAGTAAAGAACGGTATTAGATACGAAAGTTTTAGTACCACTGATTGTTTGATTTCCAGTGGTATAAACAATGCTCTTATCACCACTTAAAAGGATTCCAGTTCCATTAATTACTGGGCGTACAGGGCTATTAAAAACAATACCGCCATTACTCGTCATTTGTAAATTCTGACATCCGTCATCTTCAGAAAATATAGACTCCACAGTAATATTACCATCCGTTAATTTAAATCCATTACCGCCATTATATAACTGTAAATAAATCCCCGCGTCTACTTGAAATTTCATTAATGAATTAGTTATAGTATCCATTGTTAATTCAAGAACTTTCAAGTCTCCATTATTCTGACTATATGAAGAAATATGACCCATTAAATATTCAGCACCAGGATTATCAATATCATAACCATTAATATTAATATTATTTGAAAATGTTTTTATTCCACTGATTGTCTGATTCCCAGTGGTATAAACAATGCTCTTATCGCCACTTAAAAGTACCCCAGTTCCATTTATAGTCGGGCGCGTAACAAAAGTTTTCGCGCCACTAATATTCTGATTTCCAGTAGTATAAACAATTGTATTTGGTAAAATTGAGACATCACCACTTAAAAGGATTCCAGTTCCATTTACAGTCGGGCGCGTAACAAAAGTTTTTAGCCCCGAAATAGTTTGATTACCAGTAGTATAAACAATGCTCTTATCACCACTTAAAAGAACCCCCGTTCCATTAACTAAAGGGCGTTTATTAAAATTAGTATTACTATTAGTAGTTAAATTAATATCCCCATTAGCAGTTAAATTAAGATCGTAGTTTTGAGTATTATCTGAATATACAGCGTTAACTCTTGCTACATTACCATAATTTGCATCAAATCCACCTTCACCAATATTAAAGTAAACATTTGGATTTAGTTTTAAACTTATAGTTCCATAACCAGGATTATTCATTCCTATAATAAGATTTTGAAAATCTAGATTCTGATCAGTATATCCAGTAATATAACCAATTAGACTTTTGAATTGAGGGGTTACTAGATCATAACCATTAATATTAATACCGTTTGAAAATGTTTTTACTCCACCAATTGTTTGATCACCAGTTGTATAAACAGAATTAATGCTCCCAGCAGTTGCTTCACCACTTAAAAGAACACCAGTTCCATTTACCATGGGTCTAACTAAAAAATTTTTAAGACCAGTTATTCCTTGATTGCCAGTAGTTCTTACAACATTTACAAGCTGTGAGCCCTGCAAAAGAACAGGCACTCCGCTAATAGTTAAATTAGTAAAATCTTTATTACCACTAATAGTTTGATTGCCAGTTTGATAGACGTACCGATTAGAACTCAAAGTATTTTGACCAGTAAATCTTTTAAAATCTCCAGACGTCGTAAAAAATCCACTACCATACTGTCCGACAAGATCGACAATATCTGGATGTAATTGATTTTTTCTTATTAAATTTTTAGGCATACCTTATTCCATTCTACTATGATAAAGAAGAATTGCTGTTTTATAATCTATACCATATTCTTCAGCGATAGCTTGAATTTCATTCATATTTACAGTTATTTCTACTGGCTTGCTAATATAATTTTCAATTTTATTCGTCCAATCTTTTGGATTTTCATTAGTAGCAATAGTTTCTGCTACAGTCTTAATAATTTCCCTCTGCTCTTTAGAAAGATTTTTTCTACTATATTTTTCTTTTAAGAACGTACTGACTGACTCTGTAAGTTGATCAAATTTAATTAAATTTTTAGCAACAAGATCGGCATTTACTTTTGGTTTATCTTCGTTTGCTTTGACGCCAATTTTTCCTGGTGTTTTTGTTGTTTGTGGGGTTCCAGTTCCAGCTGGACGACCAGTTGGGGCTGCACCAATTTGCGGTTTATTTAATAGCGGACGATACAAACCATCCTCATCCTGTAATTTAACAAATTCCTTTTGTGATTTAATACTTTCATCTGGAAGCGGTAAACGCCCAGTATCAATTGCTGTAAGACCCTCTTCTGGAGTCAATACCCCGAGTTCAATAAGTCTAGAATAAGTACGTGTTAAATTTACGTCACTCTTGAAATCAGCATCTTTAAATCTTGGCGTTGGAATATTTTTGAAACCCAAGTCCTTGCTAATTTTTTTCATTTCTGGAATCAAAAATTCGTTCATGAAAGTCTCGCGCGCGTGCTTTAAGCGCGAAAGGAACACTTCTATTTTAGTGCTTGTATTAGCGTATTTTTCTTCACCAAAAAGCACGTTATTAAGACCATAGCGAATATCACGGTCTACGACTTCATATTTTCTAGGATCAAGAATCTGCCCGATCTCTGGAATAATAAATTTAATATTAGTAGTATAATCAGTGACAAGAATACGACCAACACTTTCATTTTCAAAAATTTTTCTAAGCGTTGCGATCTGTTCTTTTGTGGGCATACCAATTTCATCATTGCCCATTGTGACAAGGAGCACGGTTTGCTGGATCGTACGACTAATAGCCATATCCATATTCTTTAACTCTTGCTTCCAGTTAATATCTTCCAGAACTGGAAAGCCCATTGGAATAGCAAATGGCTCGTAATCCTGTTTTTTATAGAATACTGGAATAAATCTCTCTGGCTCTAATTCAAAAACCATATACTGATTAGTCATGCTAATATTAGTTTTATCCTGTAGATCCTTAATATTTTTCACGCGCATTGACAACGCCTTATCTTCTTCAGAGCTAGGGTTGGTTAAAACCTGCATTTCAAAATCATTTAATATTTTAATATATTTCGGACTAATAAAAGATGCTGATCCAATAGCTTGAATGTCAGCAGGATTTAAAATTATATAGCGAATAGGAACCTCGCCCGCGCGCGCCTCTGTCGTAATTAAATCTGAAATTACGCGCATATCTTGTTTTGTAAATGCCGCGTTTAATTTATATAAAAATACGTTACCACTCCTATAAAATTCACGAAAGAACATATCCTGTAATTTCCAAAGATTAACTCTATCCCCCCATGCTTGGAAAAACTTACGAGACTGTTCGTTTCCACCTGTAAAATAAATAGGTGAACAGCTAAATTCTGTCATTAGATCTATAGTATTTCTAAAAATTGAAAAATTATAATAGGCTTTTTGACAAAGAATAATAGTATCACGAATACTAATGTTAGAGTTATATCTACCATGTCCGCCACCATATGTAAATGGGATTACGCCGCCCTCAATATTAGAATACTTATCAGTTCTAGAAATAGTTGAGGAACGATTCCTTCTAACAGAAGAAGTAGAGTCTCCACGACTAGCTTTTAATTCAATAGAATTATTATATTTTACCGAACCTTCAATCATCTCTGGCTCTGGGAATTTTACGTTTTTAGTGCTCGCCATAATTTATTATAATAGTTTATTACACCAAAATCTTATTTATTAGATAAGTTCAGCAACGAATTGTACATTTTTTTTAATAAAATTTTCTGGAGCCATTAAATCAAAATAAATTTTAACGCCCCAGTTCCCTAACATAAGAGTAGTATAATTATCTTTTCTAGCTCTATTAATGCTAGTTGATTTTCTTAAATGGGACGGTAAATCAAAACTTTGAGTGCCTCTAGAAGTGGTACTTACCTCTACGTTTGCGCACTGATCTTTGGTATCTTGTATAATAAAATCCTGCTGTTCTATAAACTCTCTTACTGTTAATTTTTTTGTTTCGTACTCGTTATCGGCTTTTTCACCGATACCTCTGGGATAAATATACTCCATTGGAAGATTCATTGAGAATATGTTCTCAACAATATCTGGATGATTGCTTGCGCGCGAGGAAAACCAAATCTTTTTATGGTCAATACAGGTTTGAAGATAGGAGTTAGCTCTACCTAAAAATGCCGAAGTGAAAAATTGTTTGACACAAATATTACCAAAATCTTTATTATATTGACGCGCGCAATCTTTTACCATTCCAGTATAATCTTCGTTTTCTTTATCAGAATCAAAGTCTATGAAACCAATTTTACGATTAATACCTTTCATGTATTCAGAATTATTGACTGCGTCTATAAAAGTATCTGCACCAGCATGGTCGATTACAATTAAATTAATATTAAAGTTTTTATATAAATAATAAAAATACTTGATATGATCTTGTAGCGAAGATCCAGCTGCCTGATAGCCATGAACAAGAACTCCTTGTTTTTTTTCTTCATCTAGCTCTATAACACTCATTGCAAAATAGTCAGCAGTTTTAGAGGAGCTAAAGTTCGGATCGATTGATAATATATATTTCTTATCACTGTCTCCGACTACTTTTGTAGTGGGATATTCGCCGTCTGGGATAGTACATACGTGCATCTTTTTGGGGGAGAAGTAGCTGTCTCCACCGTCAATAAAACGTGCGCAATATTCACGAAGAAATGAGTGATGAGAACTCCCCCCACTTTGAGCTACCTGAATCGCGCCTTGATCTACCATATGTGGCGGTAACGCTTCATAACTTAATTGTGAAATAAAATATGTTCCTGGAAGCTCACCCTCTTTTGACCCCTGCTCCTCTGGAGTCTCTATTAAACTAGACCACTGTTGATGCACGCGAAATAAATGCTCAAAAGTATAACTGGCCGAACTCAAACATAACATTTGAGATGTATTTTCAAATATATGTCTATTATCAGGATGTAATAATCCTTTTTTAAGCAACTCATCTTCTAATTTTCTAATACGAATACGTTCACCGACATCTCTTGGGGAACTTAGGAAGGGTATAAGAACATTATCAATAATATCTGGAGGTAATAGTAAAAACTCATCCAGAATAAGTACGTTAGCGCGGATACCACGAATTTTTTCTCCAGTTAGCGGGATGGCAGTGATGCTCCCCCCATTGATTTGCCATTCGTACTGGTCATTACGCTTGCTTTTCAAACCAAAACACTGTCGCGCGAGAGCTGCCTCTGGAGACATTAGAAATTTTTCGATTTCATTGAAAACGCGGCGACTCGTACGAAAGTTAATAGACGCAATAAGTATTTTAGTTCCAGGTTCTAGCATGCATTTAAGAATACAATAAATAGCGGCGCAAAAACTTTTCGCGCCACCACGACCCCATATTAACATGCAATAATTTCTATTAAAAAAAGCGTTAAGTGTTAACTCTTGATAAGCTTCTAATGTTAGACCCAAAGATAATTCTGTAGTAAAGCCAAGATTATATCTTAGAAATTTAGCAAGACTAATCCTTGCCTCTTCGTCTGTCAAGTCACCTTTTAAATCGAGCAACTCTTGATTGACGTTAGCTAATGGTTTAGATTTTTGTTGATTTCCTACAATGAGTGCCATGTCGTATCAAAATAATATTGTAAATCTATATTAAAAGCCCTTTCGTCCATTTCTAATATATGAACGGTTTTATTACGTGCGTCTTCACGTCCGTCACAAAATACAAATTGTATATTATCATAACTTCTTAAAATTTGGCGCATATTATGAGCAATAAAATCTCCAGAAGCCCTAGAAAACTTTTGTTTCTGATACATCATATTATTTAGAGTAGACTCTACCATAACAACAATATAACCATTATTTTTTTTAGCACGTTGGATTTCTTTTTCAAACCTTTCTCGCCCTCCGCTTAGCGTACCAAAAAGATCTATAAGACTTTTTCGCTCTACAGCTAATTTATTATTTGGGTGTACAGAGTAATCCCCATATTCTAATTTGGATTCGATAATAACCCTATCTTTGAACTTAAATGGTTTTTGTTCGCGGGTATCTATAATAATTTGATCGATGGGCGTTAAAGTGATCTCTTTATTTTTATAATCAAACCTTGTTTTTAAATTTATTGATTCGCATATATCATTATAACTGAGTCCAGAGAATCCCTCCATACTACTAGCAGGAATTAAACAACTAATTGTTTGGCATTCGACTTGGGAAGGGACATATTCTAAATATTTAAAATCACAATACTGCGATAATTTATGTTTAAAATAATCCCCACATTCCTCTTTAGATAAAGTCTTTAACCAGCTTTTATAATTCTTTTTATCTTTAAAATCGCAAGTTATATACTGATCAAATGTTTTGTATTCTAATTTTTCACCATTGAAACGGTCAATACGCCTCCAATTAGATTCAAAATAAGTTTTGGCAGATACTTTATGATAATTTTTTAAATGGTCTTTTAGATCTGCAAAGGAGCTAAACTCGTTTCCGCAAACCTTACATTTTAAATACATTGTATTCTTATCCATATATAATTATATTAGCTATGAACCATTTCATCTATATCAATTCCTCGAATTACTGCCTTTAATTCATCCATAGAAGATAAACGTCGAGCTTCCCCTTCAAGATTTTGCTTTTGAGCCTCGGCAAGATGGATAATACTTTTCCGACGCTCCTCATCCTTCCACGCCTGAACTAAATTTAAAATACTTGCGTTCTCTTGTTTACGTTCTTGTATCTTTTTAGATCTATCGTCTACAAGGGATTTATATAGTTTATTCTGACGCCCACGGCACTGATTGTACTCAGTTTGTAAGTTACTGATAGCCTCGTTAAGTTGCATTTTAATATTACGCCCCTCCTCCTCTTCGCTAGCTTGCCTTAATGTTTGACGTAAGTCCTCTACTTGTTGAAGAATAGTAGAGGCTGTAACAACTTCTGTACATAATACAATAAATTGATCCAACTCTTCTTGAGTCAAGTCATCTTTATCATAAGTATAACGAATAAAGGCATCTTCAAATAATTTTCTGTCATCATCTCGCCTATAAGTATTGATTTGATAACAAAAACTAAAAGTATTTAAATACCTTTGCAAAGTATCGACTTGTTTTATTTGTACGGCCTTTAATTTGTCTAATTCCCATCCTATATTTAAATACCTATTAATTCTATATAAAGTTTGATCAGATCTGCGCGGTGGGAAATACTCACCTAATGGATTATGACGTTCTTTTGGCACATAAGTATTCATTTCTAAATGTGTTGGATCTTTTTTCTGAATCTTTTCTACATATTTATTAACCTCGCGCGCCTCTAAATTTAAATGGGTTAAATCATTATTTTTAAATAAGATCTTTGCCATATCTAAGTAGTGCTGATTTTTATAATTATTTTCGATAAACTCTTGATGCTCTTTTGTTAATTCAATACGATCACGAGTAAATACCGAACGATTTTTATATTCTATCTTATTATCTAATAAGAACTTTTTTACAGAACGCCCCTCTTTGCTACGACTATCCATTGTTGGATCGTCATATGCATAAACAGTTATTTCGGATATACTTGCTTCAGGATTTTTCTTTAAAATTTCTTTTACCCTGACCCCCTGATCTACTGTTAAATCGCTCATAATATCTCCTTGACTAATTCCCGCGCTTTTTGTAAAATCCTCGATTTAATTTTACTAATTTGTCTATAAGCTGGGCGCCCCTCTTTTAAACTTAATTTATATCCCATTTTTTTTGCTACATCAGCGTCATCAAAATGCTGTAGAAACATATAATCATAGACCCTCCATTCTATATTACTTAAATTTTTTTTCATAATCTCGTGAAATGCTGGTAGTACATTCTCTATATTAATAGAATTTTCAGTATCATGTAAAACGCTCTCTAGCGTTGTTTCTGGATTGTCATGATTTGGGCTATGAATACTTAATGGAAATTTTACGTCATAAGCAGACTTTTTACTCTTCTCCCATTTTTTATAATCTTTACAGCTATTATTTTGAGTTCCATGTATAGAGCACCCATAGTCTCCAGTATTAAATGGACATTTCAAACATGGTCTTGAAAAATTAGAATAGTGATTTCTAAGCATATTAGTCATTTGATGATTAATGACTTGGTTTAGCCAAGGGCGTAATGGACGATCTGGATCCCATTTTTCCCACTTTTTATATATATGTATTCTTAATCTTTGAGAGATGTCTTCAAAATCCATCCATGCGATAGCAGTCAAATGCCAGCGATGTTTTCGCTTTCTAATTTCTGAGTCTATAATATCAATTGAATCTTCAAAACTCGGGCGAATAACCTTTTTATTTTGGGGCATATATTATTCGTTAGACCTTAAAGACCCAGCTTCTCTTTTAAATTCTGCTAGTATTTCATCATGTGATCTATTTACATTATCAAATTGTGTATTATTATTTTCTACTGGTTTAGATGGGTTGTCTATTAATGATCCAAACGTTTCATTGGATGGTTTATATAGATCAACTGTAAAAGCTGGTTTTATATTTTTAAAATTTATATTAGGCGCGACCTCGTTTGCTTCGATATATTTTTCTTGTTGATGTTTATTTTCTTTGAATTTTAATTCATTTTTATATATAGTAGTTTGAATGGGTTTATCGTGAATACTAGCAAAAGATTGTCCACAGGCTGAACAAAACCTTGGTAAGTCTAAATTATATGCAGTGGTCTTTCCGCATTTGGAACAAAAATATTTCATACACTTATTATTACTGATTTACACAAGAAATTCAAAAATCTCTTTTGATTAACTCTTTTATAACTTTACAGTGTAAATTACTACTGATGTCGCTTATTAAATCCGAGATCCTAAAAATCATTGAAGAGGATCTAAAAGATTTAGATGGAAAAATTGTATTTATTAAAGGGCGCTACTGTGGTGGTAAAAGTAAATGTTCTGGGCTTTTTTATATGGACACTAATGACAATCCTATTATTAAAGTAGCGAAAGGTGGGTTAAAAGATCACGAATGGTTTGGAGTTCTTATTCATGAATATGCACATTTTTTACAGTGGCGCGATGATACTAGAGTATGGAATAAATATTGTGATTATGATATTACATATAATCAAATACTATTAAAACCAGACAAATATAAAAAAGAATTATTGGCATTAATGACCCTAGAGTTGGACTGCGAAAAACGTTCGTATAAAATTATTAAAAATAATAATTTATTTGATTATAAAGAGTACGCGCAAAATGCCAATAGCATATTGTATAAATATGCTTATTTATATAATTATAATACATGGCCAGACGACAACAGAAAATATCGTAAGATACAAAAGATTTGCCCTACTAAATTATTAGATAACGTAAAAGATTATTTAGATATGCCCGATGACATTCTAGAAATTTACAGTTAATTATTTTTTATATTCTCAAATTGTTCAATTATATAGGACAATATTTCAGATCTTACAATATCTTCTTTACCGAATTCAAAAGTATGAATTCCACGATTTTTTGAGTCTTCATTATCAAATAAATCATAAACTTTACAAAACCCGCTCTGTTTAATGTCAGATTGTTGAGCGTCTCCGCAAATAAACAGCGTAGAAAACGTAGCCATACGAGTCATAACCAATAAAAAGTCTTCCACGCGGCAATTCTGTGCCTCATCCATAATAAATGTGGCATTAGAGATGTTTAGGCCGCGCAAAAAGCCTAATGGAATGCCAATAATCCTTTCTTCTAGCATCAAAGACTTAACGTGTGGGATTGGAAGAAGTTCATTTAATTTATCTACCAACGGTTGGGTGTATGGAGACATTTTTTCTTCAGATGTGCCCTTAATGTAACCGATACCGTGTACAGAAGATTCTACTGGAACACGGCTATAGTATATTTCACTGGCTTTTTTATCTTTCATGAGGCGTAGGGCGCTATAAACTGCCAAAATAGTTTTGGCCGTTCCAGCAACACCTTTTACAATTACAACTTTGGTATCTTTATTCAAAGCAAGGCTAATAAACTCTTTTTGTCTATCAGTCCAAGGTAGCTCACGGATACTTAGGTCTATGGTTACTTTTGTTTTTTTCTTCTCAGCGTATGGAGAAACGTCGCGGGTTTTTTCAAGTTTTTTTTTCATGTTAGAGAACAATTAACACTACTATTAATTACACTTTTCAGAGTCTAGACACTTTTTAATTTATGTACTATGTTTTTTTTGAGCTTTACGCTTTTCGCGCGCGATTCTTTTATCGCACAGTTTACAATACATAGAAAATCCAGCTTCTCCGTGCAAATCGTAGGCAAATTTATCAAGTGATAACTTATGACCGCAAAGCGCGCACACTTTATCGTGTATAGGACTTGAACCCATATATATAATTACATTTAATAAATAAAAAATCCCCGAATCTTTCAATACGGGGACTTTTATTGTGTTGTATTATATTATAGGAAAATAGCAGTCAAAACGCTCTTGAAGCACAGCTTTAATACACGAAAACTGCGTTTCAAGGAATTTCTGAGCCTACCCTTTTGTATTGGACGGAAGTTATAGTATCCGACCATTCCATATGGGCAAAATACCAACCCCATATGGTTAGTCTTATATTCTTCTTTCATTTATATATCACCTCCTTTCAGCAATATATATTACAGTAATTTATGCTATATAACAAGTTACGATTATGTAATAATTAAAGTGGCGATGTATTTTGATTATACTCTTGTTCGGTAATCTCTATTAATTCATTTATATATGTTTGAAGGCTCTCCTCTATATAAATAAATTCTGGAATTACTAAATATACCATTCCATCTGGCATTACTAAATCTTGTGAAAATGGCGGCAATATGTTCGAACATTTTCCAGCCGCTATGTATTTATCATATAAAGTGGCGTCAATATTAATTTGAATTTGACTATATGTTGCTGGACTTGATTTATAAAATTTATGCATTATAGTGTTATCCCCCATTTTTCGGACATGTAATTTATTACAGTATTTTGTTGATCGACTGTATGAGCCGTGCCTGTATATACTAGTATTTCATATATAGAGCCAAGAATGGATGAGTTAGGTGCTGCCGAACTAAGAGATCCAATTACAAATTGTGCTACACTATTGCTGCTAGAACCAAGTCCAGCGATATTTTCTGAATAGTTACCCCGCCTGATGGTGGCGACATCTGAAGCACTAAGAATACATGCAATTACATTTTTACCAGCTTGCATTATGGCTCCAGTGGTTAATATGGTACTATTATTTCTTGCTCCAAGACGGCCCGTAGCATCTGCTATAAATGAATGCCTTATATTAGCAAGCGAAGTATTTGTTCCCTGTTTGATAATATAATTATATGTACTCAATCCACTAAGAATAGTTTTGCTAGCCACATAGTAATTTATAGGAGTATTTAGTGGTGACGGATTAGTTCCAGTTAATAAATCAGTCTCGAATGAAATGGCCCCACCAGAAAAAGTAGGTTGATATGCAATAGTACTAGAAGAAGAATAGGCATCTGGCCCATCTACGCTCTTGTCTTTCCAAAGATAAACATTTTGATTTTCTGTGGCTGGTGCGTCTATACTATTATAAACGCCATAATCAACTGTATACCAAGACACTAAATCTGGAATGTCTGTGGGCCAAAATGTAGGGCGGAATATGGCCGTGTCATTCGACCCAGACGCAAAAATTAAACTTGTATTATTACCAGTAACAACATTCATACAATATATAGTATTACACTATTATATTAAAATCTATATTATCTAGTTTCGCGCCACTGGATATTTGCGCGGGTATTGCTACTTCCAGCGCCGATTCCAGTCGCAACAATAACAAAGACATTACTGTCTGTGCTGTCTATGTTTTGGCTGATGTATCCGCGCTTTGCACTTGAGATGGAAGTGGTTTGGTTACTCGAACTAAACTGTCCAGCGCCCTGTCCACCAGCAATAATAAATCCTACATTTATTAATGTTCCACTGGTAAAATTAACTGATGTGGCGCCTTCATTATACTGAACAACACTGTCATTATTTGCACTTGTCCAAGTGCCGCCACTTATTGAACCAGTACTCGGAAGACGCCAGAATTCATAACTTATGGCGTTATCTGCTGTATAAACATTTAGAGCATTTGCACGAACAACACTTCGGTTTGGTTTACCATAATATCCAGTTTTTAAAGATATAGCTATTAATGGAAGTTTACTCGTTGTAGCAACACTTCTACTAGTATTGTTCACTGCCGCAAAATCTACGCCAGCTTCGCTATAGCCACCCTCACTGATTACTGTAGCGCAAATTTGATCCATTGTATCTGTGCCAACTGTGCCACTATAATTTCTAATTTCACAACGTACTGGTAGGTTTGGATTGCTCCAATAAACACTAGGCTTATTATTACTATTATAAAATTCATTGGCAATTATAATGTCACCATCATGAACAAATCCTGCCCTGACTCTTCCTACTCCCAGCCATTGAAAATCAGCTGTAAATAATTGTGTTTTTGTAATATCTAAATTAAAAAGTGATGGGCCAGTGCCATCCAATTTGTCAATATTCCAATTGTTTTGCGTTACGGTTTCATCGTATACAGATCCAGAAACATTACTTCTTAAAACTATTGCCTTTGTGCCGTCACCGCTTTGTAAGAAAAATATTCCATTGTTATCATCAAATAGGCCGATACGTTTATTTGTACCAATTCTAGACCCTGTAAAATTAAAACTTTGTAAGGTCATTTGACTTTTTCCTGGCATGTAGTGGTGATACATGCGACTTTGGTGAATTGTAAAATCATTTGCGCCAGTTCCTACTGTTAGAATGGATTTGGCTTTTGCAATATCAAAAGTCACCGCTGAACTTGTTCCACTGGTTTTTGATAATAATTCCGTCTCTTCTCCATAAACATGGGAATAATCTGCAAGGGTAAATGGTGTTGACATTCTTTGGCGGCCAAAGGCGTCAATAGCGGCGGGTTCGAATTGATTTACAATTGGTACGGTAGGATTAACAACATTAACATTTAAAGGAGAGTTATTTCCCTCCTGTTCTACTTTTCCTATGTTCATAATAGGCATATGATCTAATTACACCAGAAATCGATAATTAATTTATTTTTATACAATTTCAGTATTATTCCGTATTATTAGTATGGAATTTATGATGCCCAAAACTTGCGAGTTGTACGTCCCAGTGAATGATAGTGCTAGCGCACTACTCACGTGCGGTAAACGCGCCACAGAAGTTGATCGCTTTGGTGACGGAACCTGTCGCTACCTTTGCCACGAACATTACGTGGACTTATATCCAGATACTACAAGTGATTAATCAAAACCCCCCTCTTTAAAGAGGAAACCCCCTATTTTATAAGGGGGCTTCGCTCTAAATGGATTAAATCCAAACGTGTCTAAAAATATTGCGACACATTTCGATTTAGTCTACTGAATAACCTTGCCCCACATTTTAAATATTTGATCGTAGTTCGCCAGAGCAATAAACGCCTGACTACAAATTATAAAAAATAGGATTAACTCTACTTTAGTAAATTTTAAGAAATCTTTCATACTTTCACCTCCTTTCACCCGTATATTACAATAATATACGGATTAAGTCAAGTTACGATGTTGTCACCCACTAATTAAATTAAAATCTATAAAAACAAAATACCCCGCGGATTTTTTAGATTTGTTATTTTATTATTAGGGTGTTTTCCCTGTACGGTTTTAGAAAAGGGTAGGGGGGATATATATATAAATATAGCCGTTTCTATATGTATGTATAGGAATATATATAGATTAATAATATGTATATTTTTATATAGAATAGTACTAGTAATAAGAGTAATAGGTTAAATTAAATGAATTAATAGAAAAAATGAGGAGATTGAAAACGGTCCCCCCCGCACACTAAAATTCAAACGAGCGTTCGCTTTTTTTCAAAAAGTGGGGGGGTATCATCAACAAAAATACTTTGCAGAACCGCAAAGATTTTTCTGGTGTTTTCCGTAGGCTGTGGTATTCTTTTCACATGATTAAGAACAGATACACCTCGAAAGAAATCGGTCAGTTGGGCGCACCCGTGTTTGCAGGCGTGAACGTGCGAATCTACCGCGTCACCTCCAGCAAGGGAACGCTGGAATTCAAATGCC
>Ga0114969_10002080_pt1 | contig 16603 bp, 15 predicted proteins | sample M_130807_MF_Meta_FD_87316 | JGI IMG/M metagenome (GOLD analysis project Ga0114969, IMG submission 87316) | Freshwater microbial communities from Lake Montjoie, Canada to study carbon cycling - M_130807_MF_MetaG | ecosystem: Environmental > Aquatic > Freshwater > Lake | place: Lake Montjoie...
AGGCCATTGTTTTGGGGAAGCGTTTGGTTCTTGACCAGAACCCGATCCGCTGCAACAAGAACCACACCGTCTATTGTTTGGGTGCCGCTCAAGGTGATGTTGACAGTTGTGCCAGCCACAACAGAGGCTTTGGTGTCCAGTCCCTGAGCTACAGTGTCAACATAAATTTTGTTGGCAATGTCCGTAGATGCAGAAGGAGTTGTAGAAATAGTTCCTGCCGTTACAACAAGACTGGCAATCGTGCCAAGGCTTGTCAGCGAGGAAGCAGTAACCCCAGAGGCCAAAGTTGCACCCGAAAGGGTTCCTGCTGGAGCAACGACCGCCGCTGTGGTGATACTGGTTGTCAATCCTTTAGCATTTATTGTAATTACGGGAATTGCTGTGCTAGACCCTGTAGAACCCGCCGAAGCAACTGTGGCAAGCGTAGTTGCGTTTCCTACGGATGTCACATCACCAGTCAAGTTGGCGTTTGTTGTGACGGTTCCAGCGGTTAGCCCTGCTGCAGTTCCCGTAATATTTGTTCCCACCAAAGCACTTGGAGTACCAAGATTTGGGGTTACTAAGACAGGAGAGTTTGAAAGCACTACGTTTGTCGTGCCGGTGCTTGTTGTAACCCCAGTTCCTCCGCTGGCTACCGCCAATGTTCCAGCAACGGTAACAGCCCCTGTGGTTGAAGTTGCCGGGGTCAAACCAGTTGAACCAAAAGAAATTGCGCTTACACCAGCGCCGCTAACAATTGAACCCCAAGCATTATTTGCGTAACCCTCAAATGTCGCTGTGGTGCTGTTGTAGCGAAGAGTTCCGTTGGTGCTGACTCCCCGCTGCCCAGTGGTTCCAGCCGGAATAACTATCCCCCCGGAGCCGGGAACAATCGGGTCGCTGGAAATCGCAATAACTGGCGAATTGACAAAGTTTCCATCCGTTATGTCAATCTGGCTTGTCGTTCCCAATATTATTCTGGTTGCAATCGTTGAGGAACTGTTAAGAGCCAGCACCCCTGTCCCAGTTGCTCCAGCAACCGCCAAAGCCACCCCAGTCAACGCAAACGTCGGCGCAGCCGCTACACCATCCCCGTTGGTGACAGATAATCCAGTCGTAGACGAAGCCATCGTTCTGCCAGCAACCGTATTACTTGAGGTCTTGGCAATCATGCCATTTGAGGCTGCTTCTAAGCTCCCAGAGGCTGCGTTCAGGGTTATTTGGAGGGCTGCTTGCGCCCCGCCATCCGTAAGCCCTACGCCCGTTCCTGCCGACAGCCTACGACTATTTGTAAGTGTAGGCTCTTGGTTCAGCGTCAGGAAAGTTTGCGTCTGTACCGGCGACCCAGCAAGCGCGGCTGTTGTTGTCTGGACAGTCACTCCATTCTGTACGACAGGCACTAATTCTGTGCCAGTGATAGCCCCGGCAGCAGGAAGTTGAGTAATCGTTACATTAGCCATGTCATGGACTCAGGTTGTCAAGATTGCCGTTGTTCGATGGAGTGTCTTGATTGTTTTCTGGGGATATTTCGTAATTTTGATACGGCCCCGTAATTAGAGCGTCTGGGTCAACAGCAACACTGACATCGGGACGAGGGAATCGGATGGTAATACGTTCCGTGGGCCTAGCCGGGAGCCGGTACGGGTCTTTCTCGTCAGCACAACCCTGACCGCACACCTGCAGTCCGGGAAAGTTGGGATCACTCCTCATCTCCGCGTGCGGTCTTTTCATGCGACAACGATCACATATTGCAATCGCAATCGTTGAATAGCCTATTGTGTCTAAAAATCTTGGCATTATCGTGTGTACACGCTGATATTCGGGGCGTAGTAGATAGGAGACTTATCGCGCTCTTCTTGTTCTGCATCGTACAGGTACTTTGTTGCCTGACCCTCAAGATAAGTGATCCTATCAACTGAAATCCCCGGCATTTCCATGCTCATCTGATGAGCCAACATCGACTGAATTGCCAGAAACCACCGCTGTGGAATTTGTAATTCATCTTGCAGCGCACCTACGTCTTGAATCTGCCCTGAATACCAGACCGTCATCTGCACAAAGGGATCAGAAGGAACCGGCCACAAGTACATTGTTGCTTGAGGAATTGACCTATCAAACCAGAACTGAAACGGCTGATTGGCGGTGAAGTTCTTGTTGGGCAGGTTGGTGTAGTCGTCCCGGTTTAGCCGCGACATGGTTATTTCTGTGCTGTTGTTGCCAACGTAAAACTCACGCAACGCCAAAGTTGCGCCGCCAGAAATTCTTACACGGTAATACTCAACGCTCTGACCGGGGTCGATGTCGTACCACAGCCACTGATTATCAGTAACGGTAACAGTACCAATATTGTAAAGAGTCAGCCAATTTGCTCCATCAATGGAATATTCAAGCGTCAAAGTCCAAGACGCAGATCCCTGACTTGCCACATAGGGCAGAACGCCTATAGATCCAGCATAGACTGGATTATCAGTACCATAATCAACGGAAATATTTCCATTTGCAGACGTTTGCTGACAAACAGTATCAACATCATTGTCATACACATTTGCCACTACACCACCGGCTGAGGTGGAGTATGAACCGCTAGGGCGACTCAGTGTCCTGTATAGCGCGTTCAGAACATCAATAGCACCTACCGGAAGGCTATAGATGTACTTGTTGGCTGTCATGCCAATGACAACCTTGGTGATAGCCCAATACTGAATGCCACGGTTGGCAAGGTTGGACAGCAGATAAAACAAACTCTCCCTTGCAGAGAGTTGCTGCTCAGACGTCAACTCCTCAGCCAGCTTACCGCAACGCCTAGCGCCGTGATCGATCAGCGTCTGGACGTTGATTACGGTTTGGCCGACAGTCCCTGATGTAGACATTTATTGATTCCCTTTACCAACCCGGACAATCCCAACGTCTAAGAGATGCTTTTGCCCTAGGTGCGTCGCCTGAAGCGTTCTTCACGACACCTGACATCCGGGCGCAGAATGAATCTTTTCTGGGGCCACCCTGCGGCTGCGGAGCCTTGAGGTTGCTTCCAGTTTCACGATTATACTTCTCTCTGCCCTTGGCAGTCAGCCCAGCGCCGCGCTCTACAGAGAGCTTTTCACCACGACCAACAGAAAGAGAAACACCACCCTCTTTCTTTGTTTCGGTCTTTGCAGAGTCTAAAAATTCTTGCGAGGTAGGTGCACCTTTGCTTCCAACTTTCCGCATTTTTTCCCCAGAGCCATCGGAAATTCTTTTGCGTTTTGCATTAATGTTGTAATACAATCCACCCCCCTTGAATTTCCTTCCCTCATCAGCCTTGGCAAACTCTTTGCCAACTTTTTGAGAGATGCCAACTTTCTTAGCGAATGCAGGGCTATGTGCGACCGCCTCCATCAAACGATGCTGGGAAGGGGATTTGCTTGGCATGATTAGGATGTTGGGTTGACGTAGTGCTTCTGCATCTCAAGAATAACCGTGTAAGCATCCCCAGCAGAACCATCCAACGTGGTGAAAGAAATCACCCCAGTCTTTCCTGTGCCTGAATTGTTCGTCAAACCGCCAATTGCAGCAAAATCTTGCGTGTAAGCGCTATTCTGCGGAATTGTCTCAATGACAACCGGCGTAGATGCAACCCAGTTCATTTGAACTTCAAGACCGTGCGTCAATGCGGTGCATTTCAAAATACTTACCCCGTCGCAAGCACCGCCCGCGTTTGAGGGCAACAGCGCGGAGGGAGTCACTTTGGCGACAGCAGACTCATTTTCAGTCGTGCTCATCGAAGCATTAAACTTCATGATAACGACACGTTCACCATCAAACAGTGTTTGTGATGTGGCTGTGATAGTCATAAATCTCTCCTAAAAAGACAGGGGCCGAAGCCCCCGCTTTATTTCAGCAATTAGCCATTCCGCCGCGTTTCTTTCCTGCTGGCGATACCGTTACAGACCTTTCGGTTTTCGTAACAGAACCTTGACCCTTTGCGGGAGACGGCACACCTTTTTCTATATCAGAAAAAATACTGCGTTCCTTGTCGGAAACAGAGCCTTGCCCGCGAACTGCATCACGCGCTTTTCCATAAAGGTCTTTGACAATATTAAAAGGATTCATGGCCTCACGATCAGCTATATTTTCAGCTTCCTGAGTGGCGTAAGTGCCTTTATAGCCTTTTGTCTCTTTATCAGACTGAGCATCACCACCATCATTGAGCCTTTTAACACTACCGCCCTTCTTGAACGTGCCAGAAAGTTGGTTGATGCTCACAGGAGCCGAAGGCTTTTTACGTCCTTCAGGCATCGCCACGGGACGGCCAGAATCAACAAGCCCCCCCGTGGCGTAGGCTTTTTTTGCGGAGCCACCTTTTTTAAAGCCACCAGCGTTGCCTTTCTTAACTTCTCCGGTGGTGGTGTTGGTCTTGCCCGGAGGCGTGCCAGCCACATTCCCGTCAACGTAGCTCATCGCCCCGCCATTGGCTTTGCGATTGACTTTGCCGCCTTTTTTGAATCCACCGCCGTTGCCCATCTTCACGCCGCCACCTGAAGCATACCCGGCAGCGCCCATCGCAACGCCACCCGTCTTCAGTGACAGCTTGGTGCCTTTGCCGCCTTTATGCTCTTGCATGTCGTGCTGCTTGAAGGCTTTCTTGACCATAGCCTTGTCTTGGGCCATGTCGCCAGCTTCGCCACCCTTTTTCATCATCGGAGTAGGCATAGGGGGAGCAGCTTGACGTTGCTGCATCATCTTAGCCATCATCATTGCCTTCCGACGATCATTCATCGACGGACGACCCGGAGCAGCTACCGGAGCATTCAACGCCGGACGACCCACCAGAGCGGGTGTACCAGCCAATGCCCCCATAACGCCACCGTCCATCTTCTTCATCGGCTTGTAACCATCTTCGCCCTTAGACTTCATGGCGACATGACCACCCCTCTTCAGTTTGAGAATCACTGAAGGCTCTGTAGTCTCCATCTTTACCATCGGTTTGAATTGGCCCATGATTTTCTCCTTATGCTTGTGTGACGCCGAGTGCGCCAAGACGGGTTGCATTCGGCCCAACAGCCAACGCTGGGAGGGAGATGTTCATGACTAGACGCTTTTGACCGTCAGTTGCACTGGAAGGAACATAAGTGCCGCGTACATCGCCAGTGGTAGTGGTGGCGGTTGCAGTTGCGGCAACTACTGCCGTGCCAGCATCTTCAGCCAAGGTGCTATTCCAACCCGCTCTTGTTACATAGCCAAGATCTAGCAAGCGAACCGGAAGACCAATGATGTCAGTCGTTCCAACAGCAACCGTGACTACGGGACTACCCGAAATCGTAATACCGCTGATCTGGAAGAATGCTTTCTTGCCGTTCACCGTTGTTGAAGCAACAGCACCAGTTGCAATCACTTCGCTCATGGCTTGACCGTAGTAGTCGTAGCCAGAAACAGTGACGTTGCGCGTGGTCGGAGAGCCTGCACCAGTAGTCGTTGCTACAGCGCGGGGGCAGTCGAGTTGAACAACCGTCACACCATCAGCACGAACCACAGAGCGCGTGCCAGCACCAGCCGTCAACGTGACAGCAGAAGTGTATATGGACGCAGTTGCAATGTTGGTGGTGGACTTGACTTCCGGGATCACATCAAACACATAAACACGACCCAACGGGCCAATGCCAAGGTCCATGTTTGACGGATCAGAGGTTGCTGCATTTCCAGAAGCGTACATGGTGGTACTAGATGCAGTGGACGATGCACTCACGGTGTAAGTGCCGGTCGTTCCTGCACCAGTGCCGAACGCGGTGATATAGCTGCCAACGGTCACGCTGGAGCCGGTGATGAATTGACCAACATACAACGGGTCGCCGCTCAACATCGCGGTGACAGTCAAGGTTGTAGTGGCGATGGAGCCAGTGAAAGTGGCATTCACCGGATTGTTGCCTACACCCATAAAGGTTTGGGCTGGGCCTAAATACAGGTCATCTGAGAACTGAGGCATTTCGTTTCCTTCTTGAAAAGTTTAACGAATACATTAAAAAAGAGTGGGGCTGACCTTTATAGCCAGCCCCGATTCACTACTAGACGCCCGGAGTGCCGTACATGGCACGCGGGTCGGTGAAGCCAACTTGGTAACGCTCCGTAGCCTTGTAGCGCATGGAGTCCGTCTCAAAGTCGCCTTCCATCGTCTTCTCAAGCGCACGCCGCATCAGAAGCTTCATGCCTTCTGGCGCGTCGGTCTGAACCCACCAAGCCGTCGGTGAGGTCAAGCGCGACAGAACCGCAGCACCTTCATCAAGCAGACCAATCGACTTGATCGGGTTGACGTCGTTGTTTGCAGTGCCAGTACGCAACACACTCTTCAGCAGAACTTCTGCTTGGAAGATGTTTCCCGGAGCCACAACCAATTGACGCGGAACCAGACGGATCTTCTTACCGTTGTTATCAACGGCTTGACGAATCTGGATCAACGTCTGCTCAAGCGAGGTCTGCGACAGATTGGCAGCAGTGGTCAGCAGGTTGCTGAACGTGCCGTTGACAATCGGATGCGAAGCGCTGTTGAGTTGCACGCCGTCACCGCCAACATAAGACGAGTTGAAAGCGCGGTTCAGCACGTTTGCCGACAGCGTTTCTTTCGTCTCAATCAGCGACTGGGCTAGGTGCTTTGCGTACACCTGACCAATACGGATGTGGTCGCCGTCCTCTACCAGAACCTTCGTCAGAGCAAACGCCAGACCAAAGACGTTGTAGACGTAGCGCTGGAGAAACAGTACACCACCCTGCTGGTACGTTACCGGCGTGCCGTCAGGCAGTTGCGGCGCAGCACCAAAGCCGTAAAGAACAGGCTCTTCGTGATAGTTGCGTGGGATACCAGTCTGCTCACGGAAAACCCGTGACCATTCGTCGGTACGCTGATCATAAACTCCGTCGAAACACTCGTTGAGAATTGGTTCAACAATCGAACGGAAGTCTGTACTACGCATCGGAGCAGCCATTATTATTCTCCTTAGATGGCGTTAATGGTTGCCACGAATTGGCTGCGGCTGACCTGCACGCGGACAATTGGGAATGCGTCTCCCCATGCATTATCTGCATAGGGGGCTATGTCGAGGATTCGGAAATCCCCAACTGCGGAGCTACCTGCCAGCGAGGACGAGAGAGTCGCTGCAGACAGACCAGTGGTGGTGCTACCGGCAGTTGCGTTGCTCATGTTCGCCTGATCGCCAATTGAAGTCTGGGCCAGAGTAGCGTCAACTTGCACTTCGTAGACGATCAGCGGATCGCTGTAGTAATAAGCGATACACGAACCGGCTTGGAAAGCAGTGTTGGCAATAAACTGGTTATTGATCTGGCGACGACCCGAAACATCGGTGTATTCCACGCCAGCAAACGAACCTTGAAAAGCACTTCCGGCAGTGGCGATAATCAGCACACCACTGGAATTCAAGGCAACGGCTTGGTTCTTGAGAATCCCAGTGGCGTAACCACTGGCAATACCGTTGGCAAGCGCAATTGCTCTGTCCAGCCCAGAAGGGTGGAAGACAGGGCGAAAGCCAAACGGAGCAGATGTTGCAGACATATCATTACTCCTAATTTATTGAGGTTTCCGCATCAAAATATAGGTGCGGGAATTGGTTTGTCCATTACTTCCATGCCTTCGCCCTCTATCTGACCCAGACGTTTGCCTGAACTATCACGCGCTATTTGCTGCTCCGCTTGAAGACGAATTTTATTCGCTTCTTCCAGAGGTTGCTCATGATGAAAGTGCGCCATAACTTCCTGATATTGTTCCATCGGAATTTTATAAAGCAACATTTCGTTGCACGCAATGTAACCAGTTTGTTCGCCAGCTTTTACACGGTAATTGTCAAACCCCGGTAACTCATCCGCTTTCACGGGAACGTAACCAAGGCGAATCCGTTTATCAATGCTGTCGTAACTATTGGTGGTCGATAACCAGCAAAGGTGCCATCCGAGAATCCCCGGAACATTTGGCAATGCACTTTGTGTCCATTCGTCTTTCCACATCTTGCGACGCTCTTCAGACGAAACAAACTGATCCTCAGGGGACTCCCGACTGGCGTCAAGATTGGCGCGATTCTCACGCCCCCCGGCAGAAAGAGATTTCTTTATACGAGTATCCATTGTTAGTTGCTCCTGTTTCGTGATTCGTTAGCGTATCGTTTAATCATTTTTGAACGTAAAGCAGGGTCTTCCCACATCCCCGCATCTTTCATGGCCCGGACCTGATCCGGGGACAGCGTGAATGTTCCACGCCCTCCACTACTCGTTACGCTCTCACGACCGCTTCCTGTCACTACACTTTTAGGACGCCTAACAACCTCTCGCTCGTATGATCCTTCATTGTACCTGTGCGGCAACTTCTTTTGCAAGCGAAAGTCAAGCTCTTCCCAGTAATCAGCAGATCGCGGATCCCAGCCCTCTTTTGCCATCCTTTTATCAATAGTCAAGGCAATGTCGGAATCCTCGTCCTTCCCGCTGGGGTCGTACCATGAATTTCGCTCCATCCATGTCGCCGCCAGCCGCTGAACGCCCATATCTGGCGCTATGGCTTGCTGTTGCGGAACAGCAGCGCGTTTCTTCAGGTTCTCCAGCGACTCCGCCGCCCTACGAGCCTCAAACCACATCTCTTGAGCGTTCGCCATCCCTTCGCCATCTGAAGCTTGTGCAGCCTCAGCAATCTTCATCTTGGCGTATTGGATCCTTACTTGCTGATCCTCTATCGCTTTATCGATCCGGGCAAGCTCAGAACCGTGTGTTTTATGCTCAACAGCAGACAAACGAGTCAAAAGCTCCTGATTCTGTTTCTGGAGTTGTTGGAATCGAACGTCTTTCTCCTGCTGCTGCTGGCGGTGATACACTTTTTTGGCTTTTCGCTTATCGCGTCTGGCAGAACGGATAGCTTCAGTGTCATCAGGATGGTCGTCCCCGCCATCTTCCGGGACATTGCCACCATCAGCCATCTTTACAGGCTCAGAACCTTCATTGGAGTCCTGATCGTCTACATGAGGCATATCAACGCCCTCAACGGTGACGCTACCGTCCTTTTGCTCCTCTACAATCAGCTTTTCTTCTTCAACATTCTTCTTTTCTTCACTCATACAAATGCCCTCACTTCCAGTGGGTTGCCAGTGATCTTTGCAATCACTTCGTGGTCATTGATAATGATGAATTCCACCTTATCTTCACCATCGGGAGCGTTAGGAAGCTTTACTTCCCATCTATCGCCCGTCCATTTCGGCACGCGGAGGTAATCCCCAATCTCACACCACGACCCTTCGGGCCACGGCTCCATCGTGTCGCGCTTTTTGAACGCTAACGGACCAATTCCTACCACTTTCCCCACCGGATTCTGTACTTTCTCAGTATCTCGGGTTTCTTGCGCCAGAATAATCCCAGAAGCAGTGACTCTTTTCTTCGTCATCCGCAGTTGGATCAGGACTCTAGCTCCAAGAGGTGCAGCACCGGGGTCTACAGCAGGAAATGCACCCGCCAAATCAGCTTCGTAAGAAGCTACCGGAATTTCACTCATTTTCTTCCTTCAATAAATCGTTAAGGATCTGCAGGGCGTCTTCCAACCCCGCGTATTGACCCACCAAGCGCTGGTACGTCTCAAAATTCACTACATTACCCGCAGTGAGAGACACGGCTATGTCAGCCTGCCGTACCTTTATTGCGCTTATGAAGTCGCTTGCATATCTCATTTAGGTTTCTTAGCTTGCGATAGTCCTCCTTGTGCGGGTTGTTTAGCCTTCGCTTGTGCGCCATTTACAGGAGCGCCTTGTGCAAGACGCTTATGCTGAGGAACCATCTCGCTTTGCTGCTCTTTGTCGCTCGTTGCCATGTCAAACTCCTCTGTTAAGGTTGCGTTGCAATTCATTCTGCAGGTCAATCGCTGATTGAGACTGCTCCTTCTTCAATCTTGCCGCCTCCACCGTCAAATCAAGCGTTTTCATACGCTCTTTCGTAAGGTTGTTCTCTGTATTCATTGCCGCCTTGAATTGATCTTGACGGTTCTGATCCCCCTGATCCTGAGCCATTTGCGCCTGCTTTAGCTGAATGTCGGCTTGATCTTTTGCAGCACGACGTTGAGTCTCGGCCATTGAAGCCTGAAGGATCGCTTGAGCTTCACCGTCCATCTGTGCGGGTTGCGGCTTGTTGAACTGCTGTGCAGCCTGCATCAGTTGCTGTATTTGCGGCAAGATCTGGGCAAAATCCTCCTGCGTGTCCATTGCCATATGTCCCGCTGCAGCAGCCATTGCACGATCAATCTCAGGGGCAAGTTTTGAATCCTCGTACTTCTGCGCCTTTACCTTGGCTGGAATCAAGGTGTATTGGTTCATCTTCTGCGTGTACCACAGCATCATGTGCTGCTTTATATGCTGCAGAACTTGCGGGATAAACATTGGAGCAATGATTGGATTCATCCCCAACGCGGGATCCTTGGCAAAGGACAGGTGAGACGCAATGTGCGCCATGTGATCTTGCCTAGGATAAGCAACAGCCATCCTCCCCATTGACATTGCCGCGTTCTCGTCCGCCGAGTGCATCTCCTGCGGCTTGGAATACTGCGGCATTAGCTCCTGAATGTTGGGGATCTTCATCTGTTTCAAAGCACGCCCCACAACAACTCTTGCATCAAAAAGATTTGGGTACTTGTCAAGGTATGCCATCACAGCTTGCGTCTGAGCCATGCGTTGCGTCTCAGAGAAGATGTGCGGATCAGACACCGGCATAATGTCGCTGTTGCGCTTGAAGTCTTCACGCTTGATTGGCAACTCGGCAACGATGTCGCCCTTCTTCTGCTCGTCCAGATACCATCTGTTTATCCGCTGCAGAACCATCAGCACACGACGCTGGGAGTTGTGCAAACGAGCATGAATGGCGCTGAATACAACCGCCCCCTGCTCAATTAGCGCTTGCGTCGTGCCAACAGGAGCCTGACTTGATACGTCGGCAATCTTCTCCTCCGACGTTGTGACAACACCCTTAGCAGCGGTCTGCAAGAACCCCATCAAATTGAACAGAACTTGCGAAGGAGGATTGAACGGCATCGGGAAGGCAATCTTCTTGATGTCATCAACCCCCGGTGCGCCCTCAATTTCTACCACCTGAGTGACATCCACCTGTTGACTCTGACCGCTGATCTTCGCCCCTTTGAGCTTGAGCATAGTAGGAGCATTGTTGATGTGAGCAGAATCAAGCAAAGCCCGAAGAGAGCCAGTAAGGGCAGCAGACAAACCGCCAATAAGATGCGGAAGACCAATTGCATACGCGCCCCTCCACGGGATAAACTTGAATTCAATCAGCCAGTCCAGCTTTGTCAGCGTGTCATCGCCATCTTCCCAGTTGCGATACAGGCCAAGAACTTCGCCCTCTAGCTCGTCAATCATCATGATGTACGGCGCTGACTTGCCGTCAGACTTCCCGTCGTCCTCAAGCTCCAACCATGTGTAAATGTGGAACACACGGCGCAAACCATCCTCACCGTCTTGGTACTGCTTGCCTTCAATCTTGTTGTTGGCTTTCTCAGCGCCAGTGGGGTCAGGCTCCATCGTTGCGCGGATAACCTCTACGTCACGATACAGCCCACGGGTCATCCTGTTCTTAAACTCCCACTCAGAGATGTTGTGAACCTCTGTCACCCGTTGCGCCGTGTAGAAATTAACAGCACTGAACGGCAGATAAACGTTGTCGATTGGGACAAACTCAGCGCAGGGACGTTTTTTCTGATCATCCCACCACATCTTCAGGAACTGACTGCCACCCAGCGGAAGCTGTGCAAGCAACTGCTCTTGCTCATCACGGAACTCTTCAATCTGTTCCGTTAGCTGCCAGTTCATGTAGTCTCGTTTGCGTTCAGCAACATCCGACTTCTGTTCAGTCACCTCGCCAAGAATGTTCGTCCGAGTTGGACCGTCAGGAGGGAAAAGTTCCTTAATTGCCCTAGCTGCAAAGTCTACACACGCCTCTGCCATAACCGGATGGACTACCTTGGACGCCCCCATGAAAGTAGCACCACCCGGAGCATCGTTCCCCAGACCAGTCCGCCTCAGCCCATCCTCGTACTGCTTGTCCCGCTCCTTACGCGCTTCCTTGTCCTTACTAATCATGTCAAGGTAACGAGTGGCAATAGAATTAAGATCCGTAATGTCAAGAGTGTCAGCAAGGTTCTCGTAGAAATCCTCGTCCTCCTCCGGGCCTTTTGTCTTTTCCAGAGTGACAACAGCAGAGCCGTCTTCCATCTCCTCTACTTCAGGTTCATCATCGTCCTCCAACATGACCTCAGCACCACCATCAGGCGTCATCTGAAGACCATCAATGAATCGGTTGAAGTTTGGGTCTATCGGCATATCAGCCATGACGTTTCCTTAGTTGTTTGGTCATTACCGCTAGGCGCATAGCGTCTTGGCTTACTGAGCCACCCTTGGCTTTAGAAATATCAGACTCACCGATGTCATACGTCCCGCGATTACCAATGGCTGACTTAATTTTGTTTGGCTCAAGCATAATTACTTCACCAGAGCGCGGGTGAAATATGCTGTCATATCCCTCGGCTTTTATTTTCTTTAGCCACTCAGGGGCAATAAGAAATGGAAACTCTGGACTGTTATCTGCAAAAGCCGATTTAGCCCAAGCTTCCATTATTTCATCGTCCATCATTAATGGTCGCTCTGCTTGTACATACACGGGCATCACATTGACGCCTTCACGGTAGACTTCCTTTCTTGAACTGGTGTTGTGAGCCGCTGGTTGCATTTCCTTGTTTGCGGTTAGCCATGTTGCATTACCACTTATAGTCGGGTCAAACCCTTTGCCTTGAAACTCCGAGAAGTTAGCTGGTGTTGCGTGATACAACCGACGCCTGTCCTGACTTGTCGATAGGAACTTTTCCAAATTAGCCTTACTTTCTGCCGCCGACAGAACAGCCTGTTGACCCTTTGGCAATACACTTGCAGCCTTAGCAGCCGATTTTAGGCGCAATATCTCTTCTCCGGCGTTAAGCGCAGCCTTAACACCCTTCATTACTCCCCCATACTGTTTGTGCTGAACCTTCTTGCCCCACACCGCCATGTTCATGGCGTCTAGGTTCACCTCGCCACCTTTTCGGAAAGTTATAAAATTATAACTTTCTTCTGGCTGGTCTTGCGACGTTGCAGCACCTATTGCGGCAGGAGGAGCCATCTGATATAGAGACTGGCCCTTCTCTGCGACAGACGCCCGGAACTCTGGCGTGATATTTATTGAGTGCAACGGCTGAGTACCCATTGCTGCAGCAGCAATATCAGCCTCTTCCCTCGTAGCGTGACGGCTAACAATGCCAGATCCGCCCTCAGGAACTACGCTGAAAGGGTTTGCATTTGCATCTTCGTAGACATTGAAGTTCTTACCCTGTATCGGCGTGTCGTGAAGATTCATACGCAAGCCAGTCTTCTCGCCGTACCTGTTGACGAACGCAGGAAGCATCTGGTCGTAGAAGCCCTTCATTCCCTCACCACCAAGCGTCAATCCCTCTACATTAAAACTCTTTGACGGAGAAATGCCTGAAGATAGATCCCCAGTTCCAGTTGCTATTTTCTCTGCCAAATCTTTTCCAAGCAAACTTTCTAATTCAGGCAATGTTTGTGATTTGTAAAACAATTCACTTCCATCATTTGCTGCGGCTATTACATAATAGTTTCCGTCTTTTTCTTGCTTGTATTCAATCCTATCTATTTTCTTTATCTGCCCAGACCGCTTTGCCTGTTCTATACCCGGAGTCATAACAACCTTGTCGTACCCATTCCTAGCAGCGTCATCCAGCAGGCGCTTCATCACCAGCTCATACCAGTTGTTTTTGAAGGGGGCGTCTGGAACGCCTGCATTAAGATTCTCAATCGCGTGTTTTGTTGCAGACTCAGGACTCATCCCTGCCGAATACAATCTCCCCTGCGGATCATTTACCCTATATTCTTTTGACCCGCTTGGCAAAACAAATTCTTCTAAGTTATATCCTGATGGAAGCTCTTTGACGTTTCCACTGTAACCTTTCTTCCTACCCTTCTGGTGCAAGTCAGACTGTATCTCCTCAATGTGAAGCATCTTCTCGCCATTCGGTCCGGTACGGTCAGAAACTCTGGCGTGAGCTAACGTCCCCTTGGGGTAGTGAGTTCCCTCAAATGTCAATCCCGGAAGCTTTATCACTATCTCGCGGTAGTTCGTCCCCCTAGGCAGGGTATGCTCTTCAAAGCCAGCAGTACCCTCTGCAATCGTAGAGAGCTTGTTTTGTGCCGCACCATAGCTCTCATGCGGACCGCTTATCGTGTCCCCAGTCTTGTTGTCTATAACGTAATGCTGCTCCGGGCCTTCAACAAACCTATTACCAACCATCCTGTGCGTTGACGTCTCAATCGACATTCCAGATTCGGGCCTTTCGCCAAACAGAACGTCTTCTCCCAATTGAGGGGCCGGATTTTCAGCAGCAGCTTTCTCTACGTCAGACTTGCTAACCGACTTGGCACCCTTCTCAGAAGGCGTCACCTCAAAATATTTTTCCTCTATCTGAGTCCTGCCCTTATAGTCAGGCTTCTTCAGATTGACAGTCCGCGTCTTCTGAACGATAGGCGCACCAAGTATTTGGTCCAAGTTACGATCAATGATCTCTTGCGGCTTGACGCCGCGCTTTAGCAGATCCTTTACGAACTGATCGCCAAGAGCTTTGTTGGGCAACCCAGATAAAGCCTCATCCAAAGCAGAATAGAACGGCTTGGCCTTACTAGCAGCCTCACCAACTCGCCGGACAAACGATGGAACCTTTGATAGACCAGAAATTATTCCAGCCATTATAGTTTCCTCTCCTCAAGCACCAGATCATCTGATGTCAGCCCACCAGCGGCTCTCTTCTGTACCTTGCCGCCCTTCTTCTTGCCAGTAAGAGACTTCATCATGTCTTCGTATTGCTTTATCTCATCTACAAGCTGTTGATCAATTGGCTGTCGAGGCCCAGACATTTTAAACATTCCAAACGGTTGAATATTCGTTGGATCTTTTGCCGCCGCCTCGTTTGCAAACTTTGTAACGTCAGGGAACGACAACTCGTAAGGAATAGGATACTTGGTGTTCCCCATGAATGTACCGGGGATGTCCATCCCATAAGTAGGATGAGTAGATTCGGTTAATGGCTTATATGGGTCTAACTTACCGACCGTATATCCAGTAACACCACCTTCCAAATCCCGCAACTCAGGGATACTAATTGCAGATTGAATATCTTGACCACTTTCAAGCCCAAACTTGTCCGTAATACTCGGCTTTGTAAGCGTCTCGCTAATGTGTTTTCTAAGTTTTGAATTCATTTGAGATTGAAGCAAAACCATTTGCGGATCTTCAAACCCTGCAAAGTCAGGGAATTTTCCGTATTTGATAGACCCTCTTTTGATTACATTATTTAATTGAGCCATACGGCTTGGAGAAAGATTTTCTGGCTTCTGAAAAGAAAGCAACGCATCAAGGTTGTGAAGAGCAAAATGCAATCCATCAGGCATCTTGATGTAACTACCAACTACCGGCATGTCATAGGCTTCTGCAGAACGTCGAGCAAGACCTTGCAATCCAGATGCGGCAGTTAATTCAGATGCCCACAGTTCCGGCCTATTCTGTCCATATCTTGGACCACCAAACAATGGGACGCCTTCATTGAGAAAAGTTTGGCCCACTCTGTGCAAAGCCTTGTCAGCTTCAGTTGGGTCACCGGGAATCCCTACAGCTACATTGCCGCGCAAGTTTTCATAATCAACAACATTTGACGGGGGTATGTTTGCCGTTGGCCTGATATCAACAGGAAGCTGTTTCTCTCTTTCAAATACTTTTTTTGACTTGCCTGCCACGTTAAAAGTCTGTCCCGGCTCTTTTACAAACTCCCCAAGAACTTGTGGAGCCATGCGTTCTGCAATATCCCTAATTTCTGCCGCTGACTTTGGCGGCGCTCTTTCAAAAATTCTTGGCAAAGGAACTTTTTCTTTTTTTGTATTCTCAGGCATTACCCCAATCTTCAATGCAGGCGGCAGATCAGCAATCCCAGCAGCAGACCTAGCGGCGCTCAACTCACCAGATATATCCGCTGCCCTAGCCCCTTTCATTACAAGCTTCGCAGCCAACTCAGCCGCACCCATAATGCCGCCCCTACCCTTCTTGACCGCCTTGTCCCATACCGCCATTTGCATAGCGTCCTGATTGACTAGGCCACCCTTCTTCTCTCTCCCTACAATGTTCATGTGGGCGGGGTCAAACACGACAAAGTTGGAGGTGCCTGCACCGCCAGCGCGTGAGCCTTGATCTAGGTAGCGGATGCCGGGGATGCCTGAGCGTTTGAGTAATTCAGACGCCTCAACATATGTTTTTGCTAATGGGCTATTTGCCAACCGCATATAAATCATTTGCCCTAGTTCTTCAGGGCCATAATCCCCGCCTTGAGGATGGTAAGTATCTTTGTCTATTTTTGCCAAAGCCGCCTGCACATCAGGATGCTGCTGACTCAGCGGCTTATCCCAGTCCAGCATCTTGGCTATCTGCTCGTCGGGGAGGTCTACTTTGTAGAGTGTAGATTGGTCTCCTCTTTTTGCTAGTCTCATTAAAGCCGTAATAGGCGCATCCATTGGTGCTTCTG
>Ga0114969_10002084_pt1 | contig 16585 bp, 20 predicted proteins | sample M_130807_MF_Meta_FD_87316 | JGI IMG/M metagenome (GOLD analysis project Ga0114969, IMG submission 87316) | Freshwater microbial communities from Lake Montjoie, Canada to study carbon cycling - M_130807_MF_MetaG | ecosystem: Environmental > Aquatic > Freshwater > Lake | place: Lake Montjoie...
ACGGTTATTTGTGCCATGTCGCCTCTTTAATTTGTTCAGTAAATAAATATCCGTTTAGCCATTCTCCTGAAAAAGAAGCATTGTATTTTCTATAAAAATTCAATGCGGGTTCGTTCCAATCGAGCACTTGCCATGTCATGCCGTGAAAATTTCTTTTCGCACATTCAATAGCCACTGCTTCAAACAAACGAGCGCCCATTCCATTTCCACGTAACTTTTCCTTCACCACAATGTCTTCCAAATAAATCATAGGACCTTTCCAAGTGCTGTAGCGAATGTAATAAAAAGCAATGCCCACGATTTGTTCATTTCGTTCTGCAACAAAGAATTCGAAATATGGATTGTCTTGAAATCCCCAGGCTTCCATTTGCTCAACCGAAACCACAACCGCTTCGGGTTCTTTTTCATACACTGCCAATTCTTGAATAAGCGCAAGTGATTCCTTGAGATCGGCTTTCGTTCCTTTTCGAACGCGGGTCATTTCCATGCCGCAAAGTAAAAGCAAAAAACAATGAAATACATCCTGTTGTACCTTTGCATTATGGCAGGAGTACGTTTAGAAAAATTTGGTTCGCTAATTAAGCGCGAGTTGGCAGTGTTGTTTCAACAAAATGCACGCGAATGGTTGGGGGGAAGCATGGTAACCATAACGCAAACGCGTGTGGCGCCCGATTTAAGTTTAGCACGCATTTACATCAGTGTTTTCCCTTCAGATAAGAAGGATGAGGCCTTGAAATTGTTGAAGCAGAACCATTCTTCAGTAAAAAGAGAATTGGGGTTGAAGGTAGGAAAGCAAATGCGCAAAGTTCCTGAGTTGCAGTATTACATTGATGACTCATTGGACTATTACGAGACGATAGATAATTTATTGAAGAAGTAAATATGCATTACGATCCTATTAAGCGCAGTTTAGGAAGTGTTTTCAATAGCACCTCGTTTTTGCGCAAGTTGTTTTATTTTTTGTTAGACGTGTTGCTTCTTCGCTCATGGCACATTCGCAGTGAGCTCAGAAAACTCAACTCAAACGCAGTGAAGCAGATATTGGATGCTGGATCTGGCTTCGGGCAGTATTCGTTTTGGATGAGTAAGAGATTTTCTCAAGCTGAAATATTAGCGGTTGATGTGAAGGAAGAGCAGGTTGCTGATTGCAACGCGTTTTTCAATCGAATAGGAAAGGGTCAAGTGAAGTTTGAAGTGGGAGATTTGGTGACGTTCGTTCAACCGGAAAAATTCGATTTGGTATTGTGTGTCGACGTTATGGAGCACATTGAGGAAGACGTTCAGGTGTTGACCAACTATTGCAACAGTTTGAAAACTGGAGGCATGCTTTTAATTAGCACACCGAGTAATATGGGTGGAAGCGATGTGCACGACGACGGTGAGACTTCGTTCATTGAAGAGCATGTGCGCGATGGTTATGGCATTGATGAGATTGAAGAGAAATGTAAGCGCGCAGGATTTTCAAAAGTTGAAGCGCGATACAGTTATGGTGCACCGGGAAAGATTTCATGGAAGCTGTCTATGAAGTATCCCATGCTACTATTGAATAAATCGAAGGCGTTTTTTATTGTGTTGCCGATTTATTATTTGGTAACCATGCCTTTTTCATTGGTGTTGAATGTGTTCGATGTGAATGGAACGCACAGCACCGGCACTGGACTAATTGTTAAAGCTTGGAAGTAAGATGAAGTTCTTAATTGTTGGACTGGGAAACATAGGCGCGGAATACGCGAATACCCGTCATAACATCGGGTTCTTGGTTGCCGACGAATTAGCGGCGAAACATAACGCTACATTTTCTACGGAGCGTTACGCCGACAAGACAGAATTTCGTTCGAAGGGGAAGACATTCATTGTCATTAAGCCTTCCACCTACATGAATTTATCTGGAAATGCCTTGCGCTATTGGATGCAGCAAGAGAAGATTTCGTTGGAGCATGTTATGGTCGTTACAGATGACTTGGCTTTGCCTGTTGGTAAGGTTCGTATGCGCGGAAAGGGCAGCGACGGAGGGCACAACGGATTGAAGCACATTCAGCAGATTTTGAACACGGGAGATTACGCACGCATTCGTGTGGGTGTAGGGAAGGAATTCGATAAAGGTCAGCAAGTCGATTATGTCCTAGGCACATGGACCGGCGAAGAGAAGGAAGGCTTAGAAGCGGTGGTTCAGAAATCGGCTCAAGGATGTTTATCGTTTGCGTTCATTGGTTTGGCTCTTACCATGAACACGTTTAATTCGAAGTAGATTATTTTTTCAGGACTATGTTAGGGTGTTGTTCTAAAACACCACGGGTTGTTTTTTTATAAAAAATTGGTTCCGAGTGATTTAGGTGTATCATTGTTCCACCTTATTTACAAACACCCGTATGAAAAAACTGATTTTATCACTTTTGACAGTAGTAACTGTAATCTCGGCGCAGGCCTTTGATAAACTAACATTAACCAATGGAATGCAGTTTCAGGGCGATGTTGTTAAAGTTAAAGCTTGTAGCGTGATGTTTAAAACAGAGGTTGGAAAAGTCGAAGTCCCTGCAAAAGATATTTATTCAGTTGAATTCGAAAATCCGAACGATGAGCAGTTTGTGGAATACCTGGCTGTTTTGGATTCTGCCGATTCAACAGATAAGTGCATGAATGGTCAAATGGACGCACAAAGGTATCATGGTAAAAAAGGTGGGCACTTCGTTTTGGGTTTTTTATTCGGTCCATTGGCTGTTATTGGAACTGCAATTGTAGCAAATCCAACACCTTATAACGCCGAGAATAACAATACCGTGGGTTTGTCTCAAAATAAAGATCAGTTCACTGATCCTGAATATTTAATGTGCTACAAGAAAGAAGCAAAAAAGAGATTAATTGGCAGGGAATGCGCAGGTTGGGCTGTGAAATGGGGTGGCATGGGGTTGTTTTATCTTTTTCTCCGCTGGGTTTTCAGCGGTTTTAGTTTGGGATAAAGTTTTTAAGTTTGAAATGTTTGATTTCAAGTTTAGGCTTTGGGTGTATCACTGTTCAACCTTAATAAAAAATGCCTTTATGAAAAAACTGATTTTATCACTTTTGACAGTAGTAACTGTAATCTCGGCACAGGCCTTTGATAAACTAACATTAACCAATGGAATGCAGTTTCAGGGCAATGTTGTTAAAGTTAAAGCTTGCAGCGTGATGTTTAAAACAGAGGTTGGAAAAGTCGAAGTCCCTGCAAAAGATATTTATTCAGTTGAATTCGAAAATCCGAACGATGAGCAGTTTGTGGAATACATTGCTATTCTGAATTCTACAGATTCATTAGATAAGTGCATGAATGGTCAAATGGACGCACAAAGGTACCATGGCAAAAAAGCAGGGCATTTGGTTTTGGGTCTTTTATTCGGTCCATTGGCTATTATTGGAACTGCAATAGGAGCAAATCCAACACCTTATAACGCCGAGAATAACAATACCGTGGGGTTGTCTCAAAATAAAGATCAGTTCAATGATGCTCAATATTTAATGTGTTACAAGAGAGAAGCAAAAAAGACATTAATTGGTAGGGAGTTCGCGGGTTTCAGTGTTCAATTGGCATGGGTGTTAGTAGCCAGATTTGCTTTGAGCGGTTTTCACGATTGAACCTTTGTGTAGTGATTTTTTGGATAGAAAGTTTGATTGAGAAAAGCGCTTCGGCGCTTTTCTTTCAGTTTTTCTCATTCTTGTTAGAATCATTTTTTTAGAGATCATCAGGATATGCGAAATAAGGTGAATGGATTTCTCCCAATTAGAACATATTTTTTTTATTAACAATGGTTCAATTGTGCATGATTGATTGTATAATTGTTTAACCTGATAAAAAAAACTTACATGAAAAGAAACTTATTTTTTGCTTTTTTCTCATTTGTTTTGATAATCAGTTTGGCGTCTTGTTCTGCTCTGCACTCTGGTTACATGAACGATTCAGCGGCATTGTCTCAGCCTAATTTTACTTACGTTCAACGAAATGTTGAGGGGTCATCAACGGCTACCTACGTTCTTGGTATTGGTGGCTTGGGCAAACAAACACTTGTGAATTCTGCCAAAATGAATATGATGGACGCGGCATTGTTGAAAGACAATCAGGCGTTGGTAAATACCACCGTGAACTTTAAAAACTCTTTTTATTTCGGAATAATCGTTACAGTAACATGCACCGTTACTGCAGATGTTGTTGAATTCAAATAACGATTAATCTTTTACAACCGTTTTAATTATTAACCTCAAAATAACCTCAAAATGAAAAAAAATCTCTTCTTAGCCTTAACGGCAATCACAATGCTTCTAGCATCTTGCACGATTCAACAACGTGTTTATCAACCAGGTTTGTCTATTGAATGGAAAACTCTTCACCAAGGACAATCAAAATCAGATGTTGATCAGAATACAGCTGTGCAAACAACAACAACTGAAACTCAAGTAGCAGTTTCAAATGAAGCGGTTGCTTCTACTGAAGTGGTTGCATCTTCTGTAGTAGCAGAGCCTGCAATGGCTGCTGTTGTTGCTGAAAAGGAGCAAAAAGTTTCAAAGAAAGAATTGAAGCAAGCTATTAAAGAGTTCAAGCAGGAAGTTGCTGCTGTAGTTTCAAACGAGTCTGCAGTTGCGTCTGTTCAAACAGCTAGCGCAAACAGCCAAAATGCAACTCAACCAGAGTCTTGGGTATACGTACTTTTGATTTTGTTAGTGCCTTTCGGAACGACCATTGCTGTTTATTTGTTTGAAGGCAGTTGGACTAAAAAGGTAACAACAAATTTAATTTTGACTTTACTTTGTGGAATCCCAGGTTTGATTCACGCTTTAGTTACCATTTTTGGAAAAAAGTAAAACTTTGATTTACATAAAATTCGGCCTGAGAATGCTTGTCATTCTTGGGCCTTTTTTATTATTAATCCTTCCAAGCGATTATTTCGATTATGGAACTTCAATCTGTCCGTCCAAGGTCTTCTTAAATATGGAGTGTTTTGGATGCGGTTTAACACGTGGAGTAATGCACTTAATACATTGCGATTTCGCTGCAGCATGGCAATTCAATAAAATTTCTTTTGTTATTGTTCCCTTGGGTGTTTTGTTTTGGATTCATCTGCTGGGCAAGGTCTTGAAACGAAAGTGGTTTCCATTTTTCGATAAACTTTATTGAACCTCTTCGAAATAGGTAATTCGTGCTCTTCCCCTTGTCATTCTCAATAAATTAACTATCTTTGCACTCCTTTTTAAGGTACTGTTATGAACGACATGGTTAAAATTCTTTCTGGTTCCGCGTCTAAATACTTGGGCGAGGGTATAGCTCACTCCTTCGGAACAGAGCTCGGAAACGTATTGATTCAACGCTTCAGTGATGGCGAGTTTTCTCCATCTATTGAAGAAACCGTGCGGGGAAAAGATGTGATTATCGTTCAGTCAACCTTCCCCCCACAAGATAACTTAATGGAACTCTTACTTTTGATAGATGCCGCGAAACGCGCATCTGCGAAGCGTATTGTTGCCGTTATGCCTTACTTCGGATTGGCCAGACAAGACAGAAAAGACAAGCCACGTGTTCCAATAGGAGCGAAGCTTGTAGCCAACTTATTGACCGCTGCTGGTGTGGATCGTGTTATAACCATGGACCTTCACGCAGAGCAAATTCAGGGATTCTTTGAGGTTCCAGTGGATCATCTCTACGCAAGCACCATTATGATTCCTTTCCTTCAATCAAAAAACATGACCAACTTGGTTATTGCAGCACCTGATACCGGAGGAACGAAACGCGCAAGTGCTTACGCTAAAATTTTGGGATGTGATCTTGCTATTTGTTACAAGCAACGCAAGGCCGCTAATCAAATTGAAAGCATGACCGTTATTGGTGATGTGAAAGGAAAAGATGTGATTATCGTAGATGATATGGTTGACACGGCGGGAACGTTGTGTAAAGCTGCAGAAATGATGATGGAGAACGGTGCATTGAGCGTGAGAGCCATGTGCACACACGCTGTAATGAGTGGACCAGCTTACGAGCGCATTCAAGATTCTGTGTTGAAGGAATTAATTGTGACCAATAGCGTTCCTTTGAAAGAAGGAAAGCAAAAAGATAAAATCACGGTGTTAGACATTTCCGAATTATTCGCAAGTGTGCTTCAAAACCTGATTGAAAACAAAAGTATCAGTTCGAAATTTATTATCTCTTAAAATCAAATAACATGAAGCAATTTTCATTGAGCGGCTCTCTCCGCGAGAGCGTAGGAAGACAAAATGCTGCAGAACTACGTCGCAAAGGAGACATTCCTGGCGTTATCTACGGTGGTAACTCTTCTACACACTTTAGCATTACCACCAAAGTAATGGACAAAATTATGGCGTCTTCAGACACCTTGGAATTATTGATCGAAATCGACGGAACAGTTCGTCACGGTCTTATTCAAGAAGTTCAACGTCACCCAGTAACAGACAAAGTAGTTCACTTGGATGTATTGGAATTAGTACCTGGAAAGGAAGTTAAAACAGCTTTACCTGTTCGTGTAACTGGTAACTCTGAAGGAGTGAAGTCGGGTGGTCGTTTAGCCATCAACTACCGTAAGGTTCGTGTTTTCGGAAAGCCTGAAGAACTTCCAAACGAGATTATGCTTGATATCACACATTTGAAAATTGGTGATATGATTCGTATTCGTGAAATTGCTATCCCTGGTTGTAAAGTATTGGAAGCTGATGCTGCTGCTGTTGTTGCAGTTCAAGCAACTCGTGCTTCTATCGCTGCCGCAACTGCAGACAAAGCACCAGAAGGAAAGAAGAAAAAATAATTTTCGACCCAATTAAAAAAGGGACACCTTAATTTGAAGGTGTCCCTTTATTTTTGCATTAATAATTCATTATGCCTAATCCAAAACCAAATCGTTCTCGCACTGAGCGCCCAGCTCGTTCGGGTTCATCAAAATCGGAACGTCCAGAAAGAGGAGCTCGTCCAGAGCGCCCTGCTTCTTCGAGACCCGATCGTCCTGCACGTGGAGGTGCTTCTCGTCCAGACCGCCCTGTTCGTTCAGGTTCTGATAGACCCGACCGCCCTGTTCGTTCAGGTTCTGCAAGACCTGACCGTCCTGCACGTTCAGGTTCTGATAGACCAGAGCGCAGTGATCGTCCGGCAAGTGGTGAAGGAAGAAGTGAAGGTGGAAGAGGTGGCGCAAGACCAACAGGCGGTGGACGTTCAAACCGCACGGGCGGAAGAAACGAAAGTCGTTACAATGCGGAACGTCCGGAACCAAAGCCAGCAGCTCGCCCCGAGCGTCCGGCAAAGGCACCGAAAGACACCAGCCGTCACGATAGAGGTAAGAATGTTTTGGGCACAAGACCAAAACGCACAGAAGCGCCGAAGAAGTTTGTTCGCGACGAAGATGCGCCGAAGCCATATCGTTCAAACGCACGTGAGCGTGTAAAAGAAGAAAAGAAAAAAGAGAAAAGTGGCGGACTTCACAAAGAGTTCGTTCCTGAAAAAGCATACATAAGCAAGACCGAGCGCGAAGGATTGATTCGTTTGAATAAGTTCCTAAGCAACGCAGGTATTGCTTCACGTCGTGAAGCCGATCAATTGATTGAATTGGGTTTGGTGAATGTGAACGGTGTTGTGGTGAAAGAATTGGGATTGAAAATAGATCCGAAGAACGACGTTGTGAAATACGACGACGCGGTGCTTCGTCCAGAAAAATTACGTTACTTCTTGTTGAATAAGCCGAAAGGATTCCTCACCACCATGGAAGATCCAGAAGGAAGAAGAACAGTAATGGATTTAGTGAAAGACGCTTGTGTTGAACGTATTTATCCTGTCGGAAGATTAGATAGAGCAACGACCGGCTTGCTGCTATTCACGAACGACGGAGAATTGGCGAAACGCCTGATGCATCCGAAGCATGAATTCCCGAAATTGTATCATGTTGAAACCGATCAGAAAGTAAGATCTGAGCACGTGGATCAAATGCGTGAAGGGTTTGTCTTAGACGACGGATTCATTAAGGCAGATGAGATTGAATATGTGGAAGGAGTAAATGCCAAGAAGCAGGTGGGTATTCGTATTCACAGCGGAAGAAATAGAATTGTGCGTCGCATGTTCGAGCACTTCGGTTACACCGTAGTGAAATTGGATCGTGTGATGTATGCTGGTTTAACGAAGAAGGAATTAACGAGAGGAAGATATAGACCATTAACAGAAGGTGAGATCGGATTCTTGAAAATGATTCGTTAATGAACCCTACCGTTCGCATTGCCAATCAACTTTCTGAAGACTGGATGTTACTCATCTTTGTCTTTGCTTTGGGAGTTATTGCGTGGGTCAATCGCGATAATACTGTTTTGCGTGCGATTTTGCGTTCGGTTTTGAGTCGAAGATTTTTCAAGCAGGAAGAAAGAAGAGAAGGACACGGTTGGAAAAATTTCGGGATGTTGATTTGCTTTTTTTTCATGGGAGGGCTAGTGCTTACGCTTCTGAGCAAGCGTTATTTTTCTGACATCTTTACCATGCCTCCTTTTTATCAATTTCTGATCAGTGTTGGTATAGTTGTATTCCTTTTCGGATTCAAATGGCTCATGACTTGGATTGTGGCTTTCGTTACTGCTGGCGCTTCGTCTGCTCTGGAAGACTACAACAAATACTTGGCGCTAACTTCAAGGTTTGCGGTGTTGGCATTAACCGTTCCTTTGTTATTGGCGGTTTACTCAAGCGGAAATATTAGTGACACAGCCTTGAATTTGTCTTTGCTTTTGTTGGTAACGGTTCCTTTTTTAAGTACCCTTCAGGCTATGTTTTCAGCAATGCAAATGGGTGTACCATTTTTCTATATCTTTTTTTACCTTTGCACCTTCGAAGTTTTGCCTTGGGCGGTGCTTTCGAAACTAATTTGGCTAAACGTTTTTTAGAGGGCAACCTCACCCTTCAGAGATGGCAGAGAAAATTAAAACAATTTTAATTACGCAACAAGATCCCGGGTCCGACAAAAACCCTTATGTAGATCTTGCTAAAAAGCATAAGCTAAAAATTGATTACCGTCCTTTCGTGCATGTTGAAGGCTTGAGCGGACAAGACTTTCGTCAGCAACGCATCGATTACGCAGAACACCCTTCGGTGTTGTTCACGAGCAGAAATGCGGTGGATCATTATTTCCGTTTAGCGAAAGAATTGCGCATTACGGTTTCCGATGCAACGAAATATTTTTGCTTGAGTGAAGCCATTGCTTTTTATCTGCAGAAGTACACTCAGTTTAGAAAAAGAAAAATTTTCTACGGAAACGGAACGTTTGCCGAAATAATGGATTTCGTGAAGAAGCACAAAACGGAAAAGTTTATGCTTCCTTGTTCTGATATGTTGAAGCCAAGTATTCCTGAGATTTTAACGAAGGAAAAAATAGACTACTCGAAGGCAGTCATGTACAAAACGGTTTGCAGCGATTTAAGTGATTTGGCCGATGTGAAATACGACATGTTGGTGTTCTTCTCTCCATCAGATATTGAATCGTTATTCAAGAACTTCCCGAAGTTCAAACAGAACACGACGAAGATTGCTGTATTCGGACAAACCACTGCCCAGGCCGTTGAAAATGCGAAGCTTCGTATAGATGTTATGGCACCCAACCCTAAGGCGCCAAGCATGAGTAAGGCTATCGAATTGTTCATTCAGCAGAAATAATATTCTCTTTTATGGCATAAGTGTTTGTGAAGGTGTTGAACGCCTTTCATGAATTTTGCGCGCATGACAAACGCACAACAACTTCAATACATTCTCGCACTGGCCAATGTGCCGCATTTGGGTCCCATTCGTTTTCGAAAACTCTTAGAGAAATTCGGCTCGGCGGAAGCGGCCTTTCACACGCCCATTTCCAAGTGGGAACTCCCCATCCGTTTCAAATTAGACTCAGAGAAAAAAACTGAATTTCTGCTCAAGGCCGAGCGCGAAATGAACGATGCTCTTCAACATAACATTGAAATAGTTACTTATGCCTGCGACAATTACCCCAAGCGATTGAAGTACTTCGATGATGCACCTGTCTTTCTTTTTAAACGAGGGAATGCTGATGTTAACCCTGCACGAACCATTGGAATTGTGGGTACGCGCAATGCAACTGCATACGGAAGATCGTTTTGCAATGAGCTCATTGCTTCTTTGCGTGAATTGGATGTGGTGGTTATAAGCGGACTGGCTCTCGGAATAGATGCACAAGCACACACTTCGGCATTAGAAAGCAAATTGGTTACCTGGGCGTGCATAGCCAACGGGCATGAGAACATTTATCCGAGGGAAAATCGAAAATTGGTTCAGCGCATTGAGGAAACTGGATTGGTATTTTCTGAATTGGCGCCCCACGTAAAAGCCGAGAGAGAATACTTTCAAACGCGAAACAGGTGCATAGCGGCATTATCTGATGCGCTATTGGTTGTGGAATCGGCAGCAAAAGGCGGAGCGCTTGTAACTGCGAATTTTGCAAACGACTTTAACAAAGAAGTTTTCGCTTTGCCGGGACGCGCGAACGACGCGTACAGCAGAGGTTGCAACAACCTCATTCGTCAGCAAAAGGCTCATCTGATAACCTCGGCTGAGGAGTTCTGTTCGCTTATGGATTGGAAAATTGAATCGAAGCCTTCGCAGTTAGTGATACCTGAATTGAACGCAGAAGAAACCAAAATTTTCAATTTACTTCGTAGAGAGCACTCGTTGGATTTAGATGTGTTGAAGTTGAAATTCGAAGGAGAAAATTTAGCGCTTCATTTGTTGAAGCTAGAATTGAAAGGGGTGGTGCGGTGTTTACCCGGAAACAAAATTGAATTGGCTTAGTCTTGAGACTTGTTGTATTGAAATTTCTTCAATAAAGCGGGAACAAATACGAGGCAAAAGAGACTTCCAATGGTGCATACGGTAACGAAAATTAATGCAACGGAAGAGGGGATAATGTGCACCGGATAGAATTCTACTACGGCACCTTGCATGCGAACCAATCCCACTGTTTGTTGAAGGTATGTAAGACCTAACCCAAGAGCGGTACCAATTATTGCTCCCGTAAGATTAATGAATACGCCTTCCAAAATAAAAATATTTCGAATAGTGGCTTTTGTGGCCCCCATGCTGTACATCACGTGAATGTCTTTTTTCTTTTCAATAATGAGTAGGGTAAGTGAAGCTAAAATATTGAAGCTTGCAATAATTAAGATGAAAACCAAAATGAGATACGTAGCCCATTTCTCGCTCTCGTTTGTTTTGTATACCAAGGCATTTTTATCTTCTCTTGTTTGAACGTTTAAATCTGGAAGTAGGATTTGTAATTCTTCTTTTAACTTCTGCAAATCGGTGTTCGGTGAAGTTTGAATTTCCAACGAAGTAAACGTAGAGTCCATTTCATAGAGCTCTCGTGCTAATCGGAAAGGAAGGAAAATATATTTTTTGTCAAGCTCTGCATTCGCAGTGAAAATGCCTGTAACACGCAGATTGGTTTCATTAAATGCGTTTTCGCGGTTGGTAGAAAGTCTTCTTCCAGCAACAGGAGTTTTAATGTTTAATACAACTGGAGGTTGAAGCGAAGATGGGAATTGCAATTCACCACGAACACCAAGTCCAACAACCGCGTAATTAGCTGAATCTTCTTCCAACAAAAACTCTCCGGAATAGACCATGCTGTCGGTGGGCAAGGTCTTTACATAAGCAGCTTCAATGCCTTTAATCGTGGCTACAGTGTTTGAGTTGTTGTATTGAAGCCACGCATCGTTTTCAATTACTTTTCCAATAACGGTAACACCTTCGAGCTGTTGAATTTTTTCGAAGGGAATGGATTTCTCTTCGATTTGAATTCCTTGTTTGGCTAAGATGGTGATAGGGGCATCGAAGCTCGAGAAGAGATCTTCGATGAGCAGTTCTAATCCATTGAATGCGCTCATTACAAGAATCATTGCACAAGCAACAAATGCCACAACGCTCATGGAGATGAGCGATATGGCATTTATAATGTTTCGCGATTTTTTCGCGAACAAATACCGTCTAGCAATGAAGAGCGATAGCTTCACGAATTATAGTGTTCCGCGTCTTTCTTGTTCGCGTTCGATGGATTCAAAAAGTGCTTTGAAGTTTCCTTTTCCGAAAGACTGTGCACCTTTTCTTTGTATAATTTCAAAGAACATAGTAGGTCTGTCTAAAACGGGCTTCGTGAATATTTGAAGTAAGTATCCTTCGTCGTCACGATCGATTAATATTCCCAGTTCTTGAAGCGGAGCAAGGTCTTCGTCAATTTTTCCAACGCGATCTAAAACCGTTTCGTAATAGGTGTTCGGTACTGTTAAGAATTCAACACCGTTATTTTTTAAGGCAGTAACCGTTTCAATAATGTTGTTCGTTGCAACAGCAATGTGCTGCACGCCGGCACCGTTGTAGAATTGAATGTATTCTTCAATTTGACTTTTCTTTCTTCCTTCAGCAGGTTCGTTAATTGGAAATTTAACGCGACCGTTTCCGTTCGCCATTACCTTACTCATTAATGCTGTGTATTCCGTTGAAATGTCTTTGTCATCGAAGCTAACAAGCTGCGTGAATCCCATTACTTTCGCGTAGAATTCAACCCACTTATTCATTTCATTCCAACCCACATTTCCCACCATGTGGTCAATGTATTTCAATCCAACTTCTGTCGGCTGATAGGCAGGTTCCCACTTCACGTAACCGGGCATGAATACACCGTTGTAATTTTTGCGTTCCACGAAGTAGTGAAAGGTTTCACCGTAGGTGCGAATTCCGCTTAGGATAATCTCTCCGTTTGCATCGTTCAAACGAATTGGATCAAGACATGTTTCACCTCCGCGAACGGTAGTTTCTTCCCAAGCCTCGGTCGCATCATCAACCATTAAAGCAATGACTTTAACTCCGTCTCCATGTTGGTTTACGTGCTCGTTAATTGGGCCGCCTGGACCCAAAGCAGTCGTGAGAACCAAGCGAATTTTATCTTGTTGAAGCACGTACGAAACGGCATCTTTCGATCCGGTTTCTAATCCGCGATAGGCAAGCGGTTTGAAGCCCCACGCACTCATGTAATAGTGTGCGGATTGCTTTGCATTTCCAACATACAATTCAACGTAGTCGGTACCTAATAGAGGTAGGAAATCTTGTGCGTCAGGAAATATTTTCTCTATTTCTGAACCTGCGTCGTAAACATTCATTATAACCAGCTTTTAATATAATTTGGATCGTTGATTTGAAGGGCAGCTTCGGTAATTCGAAGCGGTCTGAAAGGGTCTATCATTACTGCAAGTTCTTGCGTTTCTTTTTGACCAATACTTCTTTCATAAGCACCTGGGTGCGGTCCGTGTGGAATACCACCTGGGTGAAGTGAAATGAATCCTTTTTCAATGTGGTTTCTGCTCATGAAGTCACCGTCTACGTAATACAATACTTCATCTGAATCGATGTTGCTGTGGTTGTATGGAGCGGGAATAGATTGCGGATGATAGTCGTATAATCTGGGTACGAAGGAGCAAATAACAAAGTTGTGTCCTTCGAACGTTTGGTGCACCGGTGGCGGTTGGTGAATACGTCCGGTAATGGGTTCGAAATTATGTATCGAAAATGCGTAGGGATAGTTATATCCGTCCCAACCCGCAACATCGAAAGGATGTGTCGCATACACCAGTGTGTGCATATGATTTTCCTTTCTTATTTTCATGGTGAAATCACCTTTCTCGTCGTGTGTTTCGAGCTCAGAAGGACGTTTGATATCGCGTTCGCAAAATGGGGAGCTCTCAAGCAGTTGTCCGAATTGATTTCTATAGCGTTTTGGCGTAACAATGGGAGAGAAACTCTCTACGATAAACAAGCGATTGTCTTCTGTATCGAAATCGATTTGATAAATCATTCCTCGAGGAATGACAAGATAGTCGCCGTATTCAAAGGGAATATTTCCTAAGAACGTTCGCAATTTTCCTGAACCGCGATGTATGAAAATGACTTCATCTGCATCTGCGTTTTTGTAAAAATATTCTGTTAAACTTTTACGCGGTGCCGCAACAGAAATATGCAAGTCGTTGTTGAAGAGCAATACCGTTCTGCTCTCTAAAAAATCATCTTGTGGAGCTACGTTGAATCCGCTTAACATGCGCGGTTCAATGTTGTGATGCACTGCTGCTACTGGAGAAACATCAACGGGGGCGCTTATGCTTTTAATCTGAGTAGGTCTGTGCAGGTGATAGAGCAACGAAGACATACCGGTGAATCCTTCTGTGCCGAAAAGCTGTTCGTAATGCAATTCGCCAGATTCCTTGTAAAACGTTGTGTGACGTTTAGAAGGTATTTTTCCGAGTGAATGGTAAATAGGCATGTGGCGAAGTTACGAATGAAGAGGAAAGAAAAATACATGATCAAAAGCAATTCGAGAACTGAAGTTTCTCAAGGAGAGTTTTCAGTTTTCAGTTTCCTTGATTGTGTTGATGTAGTAGTTTAAGTTCGGCGGCTCAATATGTCCTTTAACTAGGAAGGCATTTGGGTATGTGGAACGCAGATTTTTTAGTTCTAGACGCGCCTCACTTTCAGTCAGGAAATCGCCGATGCGAAGGCTGAAATCGGGGACGTTTTGTTCGAGATAGGCTTGATGAATTATGCCCTTCATCATATACTCTTGACGTTTGTTTTTAGCCTGGTCTAACGGGCCGAAGAATATTTGAATGCGATATCCTTGAAGGTTATTCAGTCCTCTTGAGTTCTTCTCCAATGCAATGACACTAGGCGAAGCAACGATTGCAACGATGCCGTGACCAAGACTATCTGCGGCAGTTCTATTCGGTACTACTGTTGAATTGGTGGCCCTGGATTGAGCCATTGCGAGCACAGGAAAGAAGAAAAGAAGGAAAACGAAGGGTTTCAACATGACTAAATACATTTCTCAACAAAAGTAGGTGCTGCATGTTGAACTTCAAAACATAAATAGCATTGAATCAATCGAGTATGGAGAGAATGGACTCATCAGCTTATTTAGAATAGGTATAAATTGAGAAATAGATGTAAATGACATTTCTGTGATAAACCTAGTGAAGTAAATTTGCCACGTATTAAAAAAGGATTTTTGTAAAAAAACCAGGAATGAAGCGACTTCTAGCGAGTTTAAAAGGATTAGCGTTATTATCGATTGTTAACCTATCCTTGTTTTCAGCGGCTTACGCTGCTAACATTCACGAAGGTGGGGACCCAGTAAAGGGTGCCGAACTCTTCAACGCCAATTGTGCGTCGTGTCATAAAATTACAGATGAAATTTTGGCTGCGCCAGGTTTGAAAGGTATTTCAGACCGTTGGGCGGGTAAGGACGAAATGATTGTCAAGTGGATTAACAATCCGCAGGCGGCAGCGGCATCTGGAGATCCTTACATTAAGGGCTTGGTTGACAAGTACGTTGGTACTTACGGTTGGATGGCTGCACAAGCGGTTACCAAAGAAGAGATTAATCATATCCTAACCTACGTAAAATCAGGTGGCGGTGCAGCAGGTGGCGGTGCCGCAGGAAATAATGCGGGTCCAGAGTGCATTACCGTTGAGGACATGGCCAAGATGAAGGCTCTAGAGGAAGAGGCCAATGGAAATGGAGGAGTAATCTGGATTATCATTATCGGTTTGATTCTCGCAATCGTTGGAGTTTCCGCAGCGAGTATTTCTCGTTCATTGAAATCGGCAACCGCTGAAGGTGATGTTAACGACGAGGATGAGCACAAGGGCTATTGGTCAACAGTAAAGTCTTGGATGTGGAAGAACAAAGGGTTCGTAGGAATTGCAGGTGTTTTTCTTGTTTGTTACTTTGTTGTCGTTGGTTACGGAACATTAATGGATATTGCAGTTTATGAGGGATATAATCCAGAACAACCTATTTGGTTCTCTCACGCAAGTCACGTTTGTAAAAATGAAATTGATTGCCAATATTGCCATAGCAGTGCGGGCAAATCGAAACATGCTAGTATTCCTTCAGTGAACGTTTGTATGAATTGCCACAAGGGTATAAATAAAGGTCCAATTACGGGTTCAAAGGAAATTGCTAAGATTTATGCAGCAATAGGTTTCGATACTCTTACCAAGCAATACATTGCTAATTATGATCAGAAGCCAATTGTTTGGAACAAGGTTCACAATTTGCCAGATCACGTTTATTTCAACCACAGTCAACACGTGACTGTAGGCAAAATTGATTGTAAGCAATGTCACGGTCCGGTTCAAACTTATACAACGGGTCGCCAAGCGACAACCGCGGAAATTAATCTTCAAGAAGACGTTGAAGGATTGGTTAAGTTAACCAAGCCAACGCTTACAATGGGATGGTGTATCGAATGTCACAAAGAGAAAAAAATCGACTTAACTTCAAGCGGATACTATGAGGAAATGCATGAGCGTTTCAAATCTACCGAGGCTGGAAAGCGCACCCTACGTGCTTTGCTTCAAGATAACATAGACGGAATGAAGTTGGGAGAAAAGTTAGATACGTTACGTCCGGAAATTTCTGTAAAAGGAATGGGTGGATGGGAATGTGGAAAATGTCACTATTAATTTTGATTGGACCTGAATATCATGGGTATGAATAAAAAATACTGGACAGGAATGGAAGAGTTGGAGAACACT
>Ga0114969_10002085_pt1 | contig 16573 bp, 16 predicted proteins | sample M_130807_MF_Meta_FD_87316 | JGI IMG/M metagenome (GOLD analysis project Ga0114969, IMG submission 87316) | Freshwater microbial communities from Lake Montjoie, Canada to study carbon cycling - M_130807_MF_MetaG | ecosystem: Environmental > Aquatic > Freshwater > Lake | place: Lake Montjoie...
ATTCCATCTCTTTGAGGTTTAATTATGTTATTGGAGTAAATGAATTTAAAGTTGTTATTGTGGCAACGAACTCTCCAGGAGCCAAAACCGACATAGGTAATGGCACAGATAATGTTTATGTTGTTCGACATAATTTAAACAATGCTAACTTAATAACCCAGGTATATGATAATCTTAATAATCAGTTAGCATTTCCAACTATTGTTAATGAAACAAATCAAACAACTATTACCTTTGATGCTCCTATAGCTTTAAATTCTTATAGAGTTGTTATTTTAGAAGTCAAAAATGCTAATCCCATTTACAAACTCACCCATTCAGCTGGTTGGGATTATGATATGAACAACTATCGTAAAGTAGTAGATGTTTCTTCCTTTCAAGAAGGAAGTAATTCAGGTATTAACACCCTGTTCACTATAGAACATACTATAGCCCAACAAGCTTACTTCGGACACTTGTTGGGTAATGTTGGTTATGATCTTGTCACTTGGCAAGCTTTAAAGGGTTGGTTAGATTTGAGAGAAAAGGTATTAGCTCTGACTCCTTATTTGAGATTTAATCCCGACACACAAGTGTTAAAAATTATTCCTGAACCATCTAAGAATTCTATTTATTATGGTTTAGTATGTTGCAAAGTTCAAAAACCTATTAAAGATATCGTAAGTCAGCTCTGGGTTTATAGATATGCTTTAGCCTTGACTAAATTAGCAGTAGCCCATACTCGTGGCAAGTATAGTGGTACTAATTTATTCGGTGGTCAGATGGTATCTTACCAAGATTTAATGTCTCAAGGTATCACAGAAAGAGATAAACTCGAAGCAGAAATTACTTCTGACTTGATAGATAGAGATCCAATAAAATTCTTTATTGGTTAATAATGAAAAAATCCTTTAAAAGGAATCAAAATTTCACTCAGGGTAAATTTACTCCACAATCTCCACAAAAATATAAGGGGTCTTTACCCATTATATACAGATCTAGTTTAGAGTTAAAAGTGTTTAGGTGGTTGGATAACAATCCTAAAGTTGTTAGTTGGGGATCTGAATCAGTTGTAATTCCATACATTTCTCCTTTTGATAATCGTATGCATCGATATTTTACAGATCTAGTAATTCATTTAATAAATTCCAAAAATATTCTTCAAAAACTTTTAGTAGAAATTAAACCTCATAAATACACTTTAAAGCCAGTAGATTCTCCGCGGAAAAGTCGCAAGACTGTTATATACGAACAATCCCAGTACATAATCAATAATGCTAAATGGGATGCAGCCAAGAATTGGTGCAAGAAAAACGGATACCAATTTATCATTATTACAGAAAAGCATATTAATTCTTAATTTATTCCTTGATTGGTCCCACCCTCAATATAAATATTTTGTATAAATTTATATATGAGTAACAACGTTTATCGTTTATTAGTGGAGGAACCTACCTATGAGGTCAAGTACTTGGTAGAGGAAAAAAATCGCAACACTCCATCAAACATGTATATCCAAGGCCCCTTTTTAATGGCCAACGAAGCTAATAAAAATAAACGCATATATCCGTTAGAAGAAATGGTCAGAGAAGTAGATCGTTATCGTTCTGAAATTATTTCTCAAAACAGAGCCATGGGTGAATTGAATCATCCACAAACACCAGACATTAATTTAGAAAGAGTGTGTCATATTGTTACAGAATTAAATCAACGAGACAATATCTTTGAAGGTAAATCAAAAATACTTCACGGTGAAGGTATGCCACTTGGCAATTTGGTTAGAGGATTTGTAATGCAGGGTGTAAAACTTGGTGTTTCTAGCAGATCTTTGGGGCGTTTGGTTGCAGAGAAAGACGGCATCAATAAAGTTGCTGATTTTAAAATTGTGGCAATTGATGTTGTAGCTGACCCATCCGTACCAACAGCCTTTGTTAATGGTATTTTAGAATCTAAACAATGGATCTTGAATGAAGGTGGAGACTTCACACCATATCTAGACCAAACTTATAAAAAATTTGAATCTGCCATTGCCTCTCTCCCACACAAGGATAAGTCTCTTCATCTTAAGGAACAAGTCTTGATGTTTATTAATGCATTAAAAACCTTATAAGGGGAATCTAATTGGATAAATATCTTAAATAAAATGAACAGCCGTCAATTAATTTCTAAATTCGTTGCTCAACTTTGTGAAAAGCAATATGCATTTGCTAATTCTACGCTCTCTTCAATTGTAGAAGCTAAGTTGAAAGAAAAGATTAAAAAAGAAGCTAACAAGCTCAAAAGTAAGGCTGACAAAAAGAAAGATTTCTTGGACAAAATGAACAAGGGCAAAAAAAAGTCCAAAATGGAAACCAAGAAGAATAAATAAATTTATCCAATTCATATGAATATAGCTGCTATTCTTAAAAATATAGATCCTAACGTATTAACAGAGGAGACAGCCACTGCAATCGCAGAGGCTTTTGAGTCTGCTGTTAATGAAAAAGTAAGTAACCGCATTGGCCTTGAAGTTGAAAAGGCTCTCAATGAGCAAGACCAAGATCACGCAGCTAAGTTAAAAACCTTGGTTGAAGCCATCGACAAGGATCACACTTCCAAATTACAAACTGTAGTAGAATCTATCAACATCAACCATGCATCTAAATTGCAAAAGCTGGTAAACTACTATCGTTCGGCTATTAATGAGAAGGCTCAAAGCTTCAGCAACAAGATTGTAGAAGAAATGAGTAATTATTTGGATCTTTATTTAGATAAAGTAATTCCTCAAGAACAACTAAGTGAAGCAGTAGCTAACATTTCAGCCAAACAACAATTGGAACAGATCAAACAAATTATTTCTTTTGATCCTTCCTCTTTAAATGAAATTTTAAACAAATTGTTATTGATGGAAAATCAAAAATTGACAGTCTTCAAGCTAAACTCAATGAGTCTTATAAAGAAAATATTGAATTGAATGAAGAAATTAAATTAACCAAAACTTCTCTTCTAATCGAACAAAAAACAAAAGGTCTTCCAACAGCCAAGAAAGAATTTATTGCTAAGATCCTAGGCGACAAAACACCAGAATACATCAAAGAAAATTTCAACTATGTTGTAGATATGTTTGAAAGAGAAGATCGCAAAATTGCTACAAACTTAGCAAAAACAGCAACTCAAACAGCAGTCACCAAGGATGCTAAAGTACCAACTCAGACAATCACTGAGTCTGTCAAAACAGAAGTACTCAATCCTTACGTAGATGCTCTCAAAACCTTTCGGTAATTTTAAGTTGGAGAAATGCATTCCGTGTTTCCCGAAATATATCCACAGTAAAAAATAGAAAATTAAATATTATGAGTAATGTAAGTTCCGCACCCGGATACATCGATCGCAATCGAGCCACCCAATTGTTGGAGAAGTGGGCACCAGTCCTTGATTTTTCAAGTGACAAAGTTGCTCCTATCGAAAACGAACACACCCGTTTAGCAACATCCATTTTGATGGAAAACCAAGAAAAGTACTGCTTGAATGAAGCTGGTAATACAGCTGCAGCAGGTGGTGTTTTTGGTTCATCTGGCACAGCAGCCTCCGTAGGAGGTCTTTATGCCGGTGATAATTATGCAACTGGTGATGCTCGCATGCCTAAGGTGTTAATCCCTATGGTTCGTCGTACCTTCCCTGAGTTGATCACCAATGAAATCGTTGGAGTTCAACCCATGAGTGGTCCTGTCGGAATGGCTTTCGCCATGCGTTATAAATATGAACCCCAATCTCTTGGGGCAAATGGCCTTGACGGATATGCATCAGGAGCAGTTCAAAGCGGTAGCAGCTGGGATCGCTCAGTTGTTGCTGGCAAAGAAATCGGTTATCAAAATCTTGATACTCGCTTCACTGGTACATCCTCCGCTCAAATTTCTGGAAATGCTGATTTCACTATGTCTGATGAAGACAAAGGTGTTGCAGCAGTTCTTAGCCAATTTGAATTAACTGGTAATATTCCTCAAGTCACTGTAGAGTTCTCCAAGATCGCAGTTGAAGCCGGCACACGCCGTCTCGCAGCTCGTTGGTCAGTTGAACTCGAGCAAGATTTGAGAAACATGAACGGATTGGATATCGACTCTGAATTGACAAACGCGATGAGCTATGAAATTCAAGCCGAAATCGACCGTGAAATGATTATCAGAATGCTTCAGATTTCACTTAACGCTGGTAAAGGTACTGGATATAGCTTCTGGTATGCAGCTTCAGCTGATGCTCGTTGGTTGGGAGAACGTAATCGTGACTTCTACGCCAAAATCATTGTTGAAGCAAACAGAATTGCAATTCGTAACCGCAGAGGTTCAGCCAACTTTATCGTTGCAACACCTAAAGTTTGTGCAATTCTCGAAATGCTTCCTGAATTCCAATGGATGCCTGTTAATGGCAACGTGAATACACAACCTACTGGCATCGCCAAAGTTGGTAGTCTCGGTGGCCGTTTCACCATCTATCGTGATACACGTACAGAAGCCCAGAATCTGACAACCCGTGGTACAGCATTAGATTACGCCTTGTTGGGATACAAAGGTACCGAGTACTATGATACTGGTATCGTTTATTGCCCCTACATTCCTGTGATGATTCAACGTACAGTTGGTCCTAACGACTTCAGTCCACGTGTTGGATTGATGACCCGTTATGGCGTCGTAGATTATATCTTCGGTGCTAGCCTCTACTACCACACAATCATCGTCAAGGGATTAGGTGGAGATAATGTAAACGGCAACGGTGGCAAAATCTACATGTAATACGTGTAAGACAGCCAAAGGTTATCCTTTAAATACCCACTTCTTCGGAGGTGGGTATTTTTTTGCTTTGATTTCCTGCAATTTCTATATAAGATGTTTAAAAGTATGAAAAGATATGCATTGTGTGGAGCACATGGTACAGGTAAAACTACAGTCCTTAAAGATATATCAGATTATCTATTAGATAATACATCCATTATTCCTATCTTTAATACTAGTAATGCCCGCAAACTCTTTGAAATGGGTGTAAAGGTTAATGACAAAGGAGATGATTTTGTACAATATGTAGTTCAGGCTAGTCATGTTAGCAGATTTGCAGAACCTAATTGGTTTGCAGATCGATGTGTTGTGGATGGATTTGCCTATATGGAAGCAGCGTGGCGTAAAAAACTAGTATCTCAAGAATGTTGGGACACCGTTCACAATTTAATGAACACATTTGCTCCTTTGTATACACAAATTTTCTATGTTCCTATAGAATTTGAAATGGAAAACGACGGAATACGAAAGGTTGATATAGAATACCAACGAGAAATAGACCAATACATGAAAAGAATCCTTGAGCTTTATAATAATGTTACTACTCTTAAAGGAAGTCGCGACAAACGCAAAGAAATTGTATTAAAATATATTGCATGAACCTTTTCATATTAGACCTTTCACCCTTTAAAAGTGCAGAATATTATCAAGATCTTCATGTCAATAAAATCATTATTGAAGGATCTCAACTACTTGCAGCAGCTTATCCTCTAGAAAGACTAGCCCAATCAGATTGTCCAAGAACCCAAAAAGGCACTCCTAGAGTTCACGGCCATTACAATCATCCAATGTCTAAATGGGTTCGCAAAACTCAACAAAATTTTACATGGACTCTTAATCATCTAGATGCTTTGTATAAAGAAAGGGTGTATCGCTTTGATAAACCCCATTTTACTAAAGATTTTATAGATTGGTGTTGGAATAATACTCCCAATCTTCCTAAAGAAGGGCTTACAGAGCATCCTCAATGTTTTACCGTATCTTATCCTGAGTGTATTGTTCCAGGAGACCCGGTAAAGGGTTATCAGAATTATTACAATAAGGCCAAAAGAGAATTTAAATTTGGTAAAAAAATTATTAAAGCTTCTTGGACAAAAAGAAACATTCCTTACTTCTTTGAAGTAAATATTTAATATGAGTTTTAAAGAGCATTTTGTAGAAGCTGTTAATAAATTTAACACAGACTGGCAAGTTACTAGAGAAGAAGCCAAAAAGATTAAAGATGTCAATGCTAAAATTGCTCATGTCAAAAAATTTTTAGAAGAAAACCCTTCTAAAGCCAATTTAGGAAGAGTATTAAACTGGACTCGAATGACTAAACTCGGCTATAAAAATACCTCTCCTGAATTGGGTCAAAAATTTGAAGACTATTTAGATTATCTCGAAAAACATAAAGATAAATACACAGCAGAAGATACAGACACAAATTTAGAGGATTTGCCAGAATCCAAGTTTGTAGCAGTTTATAAGGATTTGGTTCATAGAAAGAATGATTTTCAACACGGAGGAAAAAGACCTGTTTCTATGAGCCAATATTTGGCTAATATGAAAGAAGTAGCCAATAGAAGGAATATTAGTTTACCCCCAGATCCCCAAGCTTAATTATTCTTCTAGTAACTCTAATCGATCTCTTTTAGGTTTATCCAACATCTTGGTAATAACCTCATCTCTAGTTGCTATTAAAATATTATTAGCAGCTGGAAGATTAGAAACAATTTCTTTTTTACCAGCTATGTCCATTTTCTTCAATTCTACAGCAGTTTTAGATTGTTTTTGCTGTAGATTAATACTGTTCATACTGTCTATAGCCTTGGTGGTGGCATTAATGAGTTGAGCTAAAGCTGTAACCTCTTTCGGATCAGCTCCCATAGAAATGTTGTTCTTAAGAGTGTTTATAGCCTCTAACCCAGCCTGTATAACTTCTGTAGTTTTTTGATAAACATAACCATTAACATTCTCATCCGTCACAGTTTCTACTGGAGTTATTGCTAATTTTTGAGTAGAAGGAATTGCTTCAGACTTGAGTTCATTAATGATGTTGTCTATTTCATCCGGTGGTTCCATGTTGATTTTATATAAAATGCCTTATAATAATTACAAACCAGATCTTAAAAGTATCTATAAAAACACAAATTAAACATATGGAAGAAAATTTTCTCAAAGCCCCTGTTGTAGGATTTAAAAAAACTCACCCCAAAGCTCAACTTCCTCTTCGCAAGGGAGATGGCAATGCTGGATATGACCTTTCTGCAGTTGAGTCTGTTTTGATACCAGCCAGAGGCTCTGCTATTGTACCAATCGGACTAACAGTGGCTAGTGTTCCGTTTGGAGTTTGGTTTTTAATTCTCCCTCGGTCTGGAATGGGGTTCAATCATGGCATTCAACCCCATTTAGGAGTAATTGACAACAATTATCGTGGAGATCTTTCGGTGAAGCTTTATAATTTTACAGACAAAGATTACCAAGTAACAGAAGGAGATAGAATTGCTCAGATAGCATATTATCCTCTGTTGACTTTAGATCCAGAATGGAAAGACGAAGTAGAATCAACTGATCGTGGAGCCAATGGCTTCGGATCTTCCGGCAAATAAAATGGCTAATCATTATTCACAACTATGGGTTGAAAAGTATCGCCCCAAAACCTTGGAAGATATTATTCTTCCAGAAGAAACACGAGAACATTTTAAGTCTTTAACAGAAGATACACCACATATTTTATTTTATGGTCCTCCGGGTACTGGTAAAAGTACTTTGGCAAAGATTGTAGTCAATTCTATTTTAAAGTGTCAGTATTTGTATATTAATGCATCAGATGAAAATGGAGTAGACACTATCAGAAACAAAGTCATTAATTTTGCACAAACCAGATCTTTAGACGGACAAAAGAAAGTAGTCATTTTAGAAGAAGCAGATGGTTTAACTGGTGATAGTTTGCGTATTCTTCGCAATGTGATGGAGGATTATGAAAGTACTACGCGCTTTATTCTTACAGGTAACTATTTTAATCGTATTATAGAACCCATTAGATCTAGGTGTATGCTCTTTAAGCTGCAACCAGATCTAAAATGTACAGTTCAGCGATGTGTAGAAATTCTCAAGGCAGAAAAAATCACAGTAGATGATTCTCAAAAGGTACGATTAATTACTTTTATAGAAAAAAATCATCCAGACTTGAGACGAATCATTAATGATCTACAATTATTTTCAGTATCTGGTAAATTGTTTATTCAAGAATCGGGTCAATTAAATGACTTAGCTTCTTATATCTTAAATGCATTAAAGGCTAACATCTCCTCATTAGAAATACGCAAGAAGGTAATTGAAGCAGAAAAATCTTTCAACAAGGACTATCAACAATTAATGAAAGAATTGTTTGAGTTGGTATATTACTCAGATCTTCCAGATAATAAAAAGAAAGCAGTATTAATGGATCTAGGAGAATTTATGTATAGAGACAATTCTATCTTAGATCATGAGATAGGATTCTTTTGCTGTGTATTGGCAATGGAAAATTCTATCAAAGCCAATTAAGTATTAGCTATTTTAGTATTTTTAGTAGGTAACAAATGATCCTTGGGTTGATTGCCCAAATCAATTGTCATTTTGTATACTTTGGCTGTGGTATCCCCTACAGGTCTTTCATATCGATTGGGAACACTATCAAGTGGAGGTAGATTAATACCATAATCCTTGACTTCTACCACATCAAAGTCTCCCGGAACAGTAAAGTCATTGAATTCTGTAGGCCATTCTACTTTACGAGCATCTGTACGCAATACCAAATATACATCCCCAGCTCCTTCATTGTCATTAGCATCTTTTGGATTTTGCATTGTACCATGAGCTACTACTCTTTTAATAAAAAAGAGAACTTCGTCTTGGATTAATTTCTTTAAAAAATCTACAAAGGCTTTGTGTCCGCTATAATGTTTCTTAAAATAATCATGCTTTAAGAAAGATGGTTTCAAAACTAAAGCACTTCCTTCTCTAAATCCTCCATTGGAAAAATGGCTAAAAGCGGCCTCATAAAGAGATTGAAATTGATTAAATTTGGAATTCATATAATAATGGAGATTTGATATAAATATTTACCACACCATGGCTACTATTTACCTGGACAATCTTATCAAGCCAAGAGAAGTCAACTCCTCTTCTCCCTACTCCAGAGAGCCGTCGACGTATCCTAAACCTACTTATACTGATCTTCATTTAGATTTAAAAGAATCTTCCCATATTGGAAATGGGACAAATATATCTTCATCAAATGATATAGAAGTAGACCTAGATATACACGCTATACGCAATGCAATACGCAACATATTCACCACCCGACCTGGTGGAAAAATTTTAAACCCATCTTTTGGGTCTAGATTGGATGTTTATCTTTTTGATCAAATCTCAGACTTTAAAGCTAATTTATTAGGTAATGATATATTAAAAAATTTAACCACATGGGAACCTAGAATAAATGTTACTCAAGTAGTAGTTACACCCAACCCCGATGAGAATACATATTATATACAGTTAAAATATAAAATATTAGATTCTGGGTTGATAGATGATTTGCAAATCCAATTAAATTCCAACCCAGATAATAATTCTGCTACATCTTTCTCGTATACTTCAAAAATTCAATATGTCTAATTCTATTTTACCACTCACTAAAGATCCTAATTTGGTATTTGATGCTGTAGCATTGAAGGCTAAAATCATGGATAGACTTAATCAGGGTAAAGTTTTTACAGATCATAATTATGAAGGTTCTAATCTATCCTCTCTTATTGACATAATCAGTTATAGTTTTGGTACACTACTTTATTATCTCAATAAAACGTCATCAGAAAGCATGTTTTCAGAAGCTCAACTATATGAGAACATGAATAAAATTGTAAAATTATTAAATTACAATCCTATAGGCAAATTAGCTCAAAATGTCTTATTCTCTGTTAGTGCCAAACAAAGTTTACCTAAAGGAACATATATTATTCCGCGCTTTAGTTATGTTAATGTAGCTGGCGTAACATTTTCTTTAAGTACAGATCTGTCCTTTTCCAAGATTACCTCCTTAGATGAATTGGTATCTGATGTTGACAACACTCATTTATTATATCAAGGCACCTTTGAAGAATATCCCAAGTATGTTGCAAGTGGTTTAGATAGTGAGATTATATATTTAAATCCCGGATCTAATATTAATATAGATCATTACAACATATATGTTTATGTTAAACCCAATAATGGTTCTTGGGAAGAATGGAAAAGAACGGACAATCGCATATTACACAAAGCAACTGAGAAAATTTTTGAAGTTCGATATAATTCTAATAAAAATTATGAATTGTCCTTTGGTGATAATATCAACGGACAGAAATTAAATGCATTAGATCAGGTTGCAATCTATTATCTCAACACAGATCCTTCTGCCAAAACCTTAGGAGTTGGAGGTTTAGATAAAAGTGCTTTAGTACCATTTAATTCTATTCAGTTTATAGAAATTTTAAACAAAACACAAAGTTCTTTTGGCTCTTATATTACTAGAGATCAATTTAAATATATTAACTTGTCTAATAATACAGCAGCCTCTCCATTTTCCTATGAAGAAGGAGTTGATTCTATTAGAGAAAATGCACCCAAAGTGTTTAGGTCTCAGCATCGTTTAGTAACTAGTGAAGATTATAGTTATTTTACTAAAACTAATTTTGCTAATTTAATTACAGACTGTATTACACACAATAATGAAGACTTCCTTAAGAGCCATTTAAGATATCTTTTAAGTATAGGCCTACAAAGTCCACAATTAGATACCCAAGTATTATACAATCAGATAAAATTTGGAACTAGTTGCAATTTCAACAATATATACCTTTACATGGTACCTAAACAAGATACTTTGTACCTATCTGCCAATCAAAAAGAATTTATTTTAAATGAATTAAACAAATATAAAACAATCACTTCACATGTGATAACCATGGATCCGGAATATTTGTTTTTTGATTTTTACGTCAAAGACCCAGATATAACACCATCAACAAAGGATGTATCAAATTGTAAATTTCGTATTTTCAAAACTCTTAATGCCCAAAAATCGGACGCAGCTATTAAATTTGATGTATTAAACATTTTATTAACAGCTTTTGATAAAAAATTAATTAAATTAGGTCAAACAATTAACACTCACCAAATAACCACAGACATATTGGCATTAGACGGAGTACAAGGGGTACAAACTTATAGATCTGACACTGGAGTATATGTGGATGAGATTTCCTTTTTGGTGTGGAATTCTAAATATCCACAAAATGATATACAAACCCGCACTCAAACGGTGCAATTAGAAAGTTTTATGTATCCAATTTTACACGATGCTGCTAATTTATTAGACCGTTTAGAAGTGGTAAATGAATCTAAAGCCATTAAAGTGGCTGAATTTTAATATATGGATGTTGCCGTTAGCTTTAATATTAATCAATCTTTGGGGTATGCTAACATAACTCCATTTCAGTTTACCTCCAGCATTAATCCAGTTACGAATGTTGTCAAGGTGTTATGGAATTTTGGAGATTCAACCACTAGCACAGAGTTTAATCCAATTCACACTTATGAAATTCCTGGTACCTATGTTGTTTATTTAACTGTATTTGTCAAAGACCAGGATCCAATTGTTTATAGCAAAAATGTAGAGGTTAAACTTTTACTAAATGAATCTATCTATTTTGATTTTATACCACCACCAACATTTGCCGGACATTATAATAGATATCCCTTTAGACTTCACATAACCTCTTCAGACTTGCGAGATCATTATATTGATTTAGGAGTTCAATTTTCTCGATCTTCGCCACCATCTGAAAATCCCTCAAAGTGGGATTTTTTAAAACCCCAATGGAAGTTTTTTGATTTACAAGGTAATCAAATAAAACAAATAAAAACCACTGATACTCCAATTTTAGTCAATTCTAAAGGACAGGTGGATCCTAAAGGTACAATAGTTGCTGGTGTAACGGGATATGCTGAATTTTATTTTAGTGATGATATTTATAATTTTGATTTAGCTATAAACAATGAGCCATACTCTACGATTATAGCTACACTGCAAACACAAAATATAGATCTCAATAACCTTCAACATAAACACTCTATCTCTTTGTCAGGATTTGCTAATAGTCTAGCAATAGCTACTTGTCCGTATATTAATCTTTGGAGAACACCGGATTATTTAAAAATAACTGAAAACGGGATTATTAGTCATGCAAACCCGAGATGGTCTACATCACAAATTCCATTAATAGTTAATTCTTTTTTCTTACAAGAATACCCCGATGATCACCCCGATGGTAACGGAATCACTCCTATCAGAAAGGAATCATTTTTTGTACACAACTTTCCCTTATCCCCAGAGACAGATATACCTCTTAACATTGGTTTAGATAGTTTAAGTAGTAACTTCTTCCCAACTCCAAAATTTTCATGGACAGATGAAACTCTACACAAAACTCCAGGGTATTATAAAGGATTTTTCGATGTTCCTGATGTTAATACCTTTGGGGCTAGAATTACAGCTAGTGCAGAAATAGCTGTACCAGCATTGACTGGTAATTATATCAATCCATTACTTTGGGTTTCTAATCCAGAGGCTGGAATGTTCTCTACAGTCCAATACAATTATCAAAAAAACTTAGCAGCTTCTTTATCTCAGAATTTAAGCACAGCTCATGTATTTTCTTTTAGAATGCCTCTGACTCAAGGGCTGTCTGGAAATCATGGTATACACAGTGTAGCAGCTCTACCTGCTCCTCAATATCATGCTTGGTTGTTAGATTCAGATCTACAATACTTGTATAGGGTTAACACTAGAGGAGATATTCTTTCTTCTATTAATATAAGAGAAATTGTTGAATCTAATCAGTTGGGTTACCTAATACCCAATACAGTTTCTCCGGCTTCTGTGGTGTTAGATGGAGACTACAACATTTGGCTAACTTTATACGATTCTACTAGCACAATTAAATTAGATAAAAATGGTAACTTTTTATTTGCTGTGAGTCCGTTAGATTCTTTAGCATATGTCTTACCAGTATCTTCTAATTTACCATATAATTTAGAGGCTCTTTCTCTGTATGACCAAGAAAGCTACTTTTATACTCCAGCAGCCTTATCAGCCTTTGATGACATTAATCTAGTTGAACCTTCTTTTATAGATACAGATATAAATGGCAATGCTTGGATTAGTTATACAAACGCCTTTAGTGGCCTTTTACTGAAATACTCTTCAGAAGGTGAATTATTAACACAGATTAGTTTTCCTTCTCATTACATACCCGAAGAATTGGTGTGTGATAATTTAAATAATTTTTGGATTTATTTATCAGATCCTAACTCTAGTAGATGTTATATAGAGAGAAGAAATTATGATGGTCAACTCTTCACTAATGATCAAGGGGCTGCTAGAAGATTTGGTCCCTTTTATAATATTAACGGTCTGACTATAGATGCTGATCAAAATTTGTGGTTTACCAACAGCTATCGTTCTGTTACAAAAATAAATGCCAATAACTACAGTGTATCTACTCTAGAAGTAACTGGAGCAAATTCATTTTTAGTTAATGATGAAGACACTGCCTTGGAAGGTATATGTGCAGATGTAACTGGAAAAATTTATGTAGTTAATTCTATAGAAAATCAAATTTATGTTATAGACAATAATTCATTTTCTGTAGAAAATTACTTCACCATAAATCCCCAAGGATTTGTTTTTTATACAGATAATCAAAATAATCTTCAAACATTTTACGGCAAATATAACAAATCAGCTGCAGTTGGAGGTGATTGGTCAGGATTCCGTTGGATTAACAAATATGCTAATACCAAATTGCCGTTTTATAATTCTACACCTTATACTACTACCATTTATGGCAAATCTCCTATGTTGGATTTTTATATCAATGATCAGTTTGCCTATGATATTTTCAAGGTTAATGAAAACTATAATTTAGCCCAACAAATGAAAGCCGTAGCACTTACACCGGCTTTAGAAAATAATGAATTTTTGTTTGACAATTTTTTAGGATCTATTTTTGGTGGATTAACTGCTCTACACTCAGACCCCGGCACAGCTGTTTATGAAAAAATAGCAAATTTTGTTTCAGATCATTCAGATATTGACACTTGCAATATAGATCAATTATATAGTCTAGCCCACATGACTGATTTAAACACAGATGATTTTCGTTTAAATTATCCAGAATCCATAGCTAGATTGATAAATTTAGCCAGTATTAATCCCAATCGTCTGTGGGGGGCTAGTCACTTAGATACTTTAAAATTTTCTTCTAAAAATTACGGTGAATTCACCAATCTAGGTTTGCCTCTTTCTCTTTCTTATACTGTCTCTGCCGGAGTTCCAGTGGTTTTAAGAGAAAAGTCTTTGATAGACAAATATAAATTAATATACACTGGTAGAGTTAATAAAAATGCAACATATTCTCTAGACACATTGGCCAATTTTTTAGAACTCGGAACAGACTGGCATATTTATTATGATTTTCATGAATATATTATAGATTATACTCAGGAGCAAACTAATGATATTATAGATTGGTCTAATCCTCAGACGTCTGTTCATCGCCGCAAATCTACCTCTTATATTAATTCTTTAGGGGATGCTCCAGTAGAGACGTTTGACCCTACCACAATTTCTATTTCTGATAACAACGGTGATTATCCTAGCATAACCAATATAACAAAAGTAGATACAGAAATAACAATTGTTAGTGATGGGGATCCATATCCAGGTAAAGCTGGCGTTATCAACTTTACTAATGATGGAGTTTCTCCTCGTACTGGATTTTTATCATCTGATATCAAAAAGCAAGAATATAATTATACTTTTGTATTTAAAGGGGGTTCAAACAGTTTAAGTTATCATGATGTAAAATTTGATCCCATTGGTATTACTAGTACTGGTGTATTATTGTATGGGCCAATGGGCAATTCACCTATCTTACCAGGTACTTCTACTAGTGTTCCTTCCTATGTACACATCCTGACTCAATTTTATTGGAATAAAGTATTTTTATCTCAAAATTATCCGACAGATGAAGCAGGAGGATCTACAGATGCTAATGGATTATATTACTACACAGATGGTAGATTTTTAAATACCGCTTGGCAGGATTATAAAGTGTGGTCTAAAAATAGTTACTATAATAACTCTGCATATAATTCAGATCATTTTAGACACTTAGACGGTCATTCTAAGATTATTGGATTTTGCTTCGACGGATATCCTATATATGGACCATATGGATATACAGATCAATATAAACAAACAGATAGCTCTGTAATGAGAATGAAATCTGGATATAGATTAAATTCTACTGAAACAGCCGGTAGATTACCCGATTATTCTTATGCAGATTTTGCAGCAGGTTCTTTCGTAAATGATTATACTTTTGTAACTTCTACATCAGCCGGTTATCTAGACGCTTATAATGGAAGATTTTGTGTTACACCAGAATATCCCCTTGGAACATATGCATATTTCCTGACATTTACAGATGATAGTTTGTCTACACCAGCTTATCCCTACATCACCGGACCTAGAACCAAACAAAGAAGATCCACTTCCAGATCAAACAAGCTTCGCCTTCCGTTTTCTATGCAAGAATGGGAAGGGCGATACGGTATTCTAGAGACCATGCTTTCTTATGAATTATATAAGGGATTAGACTTGTTGAAGTAAAGCCCATCTTTCTAAGTATAACAAGATCATGGCGGATATTACAGAAGCATTTTATATACAAACACAGGGAGTATGGCCGAGAGAGACATACAAGATATCTCCCTGTGCCCAGCTTATAGATCCCAATTTAGGATTTGTTCCAGCTGAAAACTTATTTAGATATATAAACAATCCTTTATGTGAAACAAATGATTTTAATACAGTTTCATACTCAAATGCTTCTTATAGATTTTTGGAAGAAAATAGTCAATATGTTTTAGACATTAACCGAAATGCTTCATTTACTTGGAATGCTTCTTCTTCTCGCCAAACTTATGATTTAGGTCCTCAATTTAATTATTTTAAAATAAATCCTAATCCAGATGCAGACGTCCAATATCGTTATTTTTATTCTTATCTATTATACCCCTCTCGTTTATTTTTGCAGCCATTAACAGTTTCTAAAGATGTAACTGGGTGGACTCTACAAACCTCAGCCACAGTTACATCTCCAACATTTTTATTTTTCAAAGGATCAAGCAATAAAACACTAGGTTATTTAGATCATATTGATTATACTTTAACAACACCATTGCTTTCTAGCTTGCCTAGTCAATCTCTTTTAAATTTAGTTTTTAACCTTAGTGCTTCTAGATCTCACACAGATTATCCAATCATTACCTTTTCACCTACATATAATCCGGGTGTTAGACCAGGTGGAGTTCCCGTATTATTAGATCAAGAAGGGGGTATTATTAGACCAGATTCCACATTTGTTAGCTATGAGGTAGAATATACAGTTGATGCTAAAATATTTAGATTAGGTCAAACTGTACCGTTCAAAGAACCCGGTATTACACCAGATTTTAATTCGTCTTTCATATTAAATCAAAGTGCTTTAAATCAAAATATTCAAATATTTCAATTATTACAGTCCAGAGAAGGAGATGTTAATACTCCGTTAAACGATCCGTCTCTTTGTGTATTGAGTGCTACCTTGGATTTGTCTAGCAATTATATTAGATACTATAGTAAAGGATTCGCGAGTTCCACAATAACCAATACA
>Ga0114969_10002086_pt1 | contig 16572 bp, 15 predicted proteins | sample M_130807_MF_Meta_FD_87316 | JGI IMG/M metagenome (GOLD analysis project Ga0114969, IMG submission 87316) | Freshwater microbial communities from Lake Montjoie, Canada to study carbon cycling - M_130807_MF_MetaG | ecosystem: Environmental > Aquatic > Freshwater > Lake | place: Lake Montjoie...
GTAGCAGAATCGTTTTTCTCTTTCACTACAATTACCGGATACAAATCGGGTGTTACGTTCAGCGAGTATGAAATGCTGTCGGCATCTTTTACATTGCTGTTGGAAACTTTGAGTGTGTATTGTGCGCTTTGCAAAAACGATTTGGTAAAAGTGAATTCAGCATCACCGGTGCGCTTAACATTGTAAAAAGAATCGCCAACGGCAAACGAAATAGTCTTTACATTTTGCGTGTTGAACTTCCACGAAAGTTTAGTGCCCGCAGGAATAACCAGGTCGCCCATGTTTTTTAAAACCTCATTGTGCTTACCGGTGTAGGCTGGATAAGTGCAAGCCACCTCGAAGCCAGATACCACCGGCTTTGCAACTACATCAATCGTATATTCTTTACTGTGAAATCCGTTAGCAGCAAACTGGAAGGTGGTTGATTTTTGAAGATTGACAAATTCATAAGAGAACGAATTCTTGTCTTTCTTCTTCAGCTTGAAAATATTTTTATCGGCTTCTACAAAAACTTCATTAGGTAAAACATCGCCTTCAATTTTTACATCGAGGTTGAAGTTTTCGAATTGCAGTGCCTTTAAACTCTTGTTCTGAATTACAAATTGAAACGGAGCTTCTTTCTCATAAAACGTATCGTTATGATAAAGGCGTTTGGTTCCTTCTTTAATAACATTAGGTGCTGCGATGATGATGAAGAGAAACAAAAGCACCGGTGGCGCGAGATACTTGAGATATTTTTTATTGGTAGTTAAATCAATGGCAAAAGAAAAATCTATCGGCTTTAATTCAAATGCTTTTTGGTCGATGGCGGCAAGTAGCAATTGAGAATCGGAATTTGCGACATCGTTATGCAGTTGCAGTATGTTCAGCAGCTTGTCTTTAATTTCTTTAAAGTGTGTGCCTATGATATTTGCCGCCTGCTCGTAAGAAATAATTTTGCCTAACCGGTAGTAGTGCAGCAGGGGAATAAGAAAAAAATTAGCCGCAAACGCAACCGATGAAAGAAGAAAACCAAAGAATAACACTTTACGCAAACCGGTAGAGAGATAGAAGTAGTATTCCAGCAAATTGATAGCGAGGAAAAAGCCAAGCACATACACAGCCGAAAAAATAGCACCACGAATGAGTTGGTTCGTATAATATTTACGAATAAACTTATCGAGTTTGCCGATGAGGGAGCTATATGATGTAGCCTGCGCCATTATTACCACAATGATATAACGATTGCGCGAAAGGTTTGTTGTAAGTTTTAAATCTTTAACTACTGCAAACCTGAAATGTTCAGTTATTTATCCAGCCACACCTCGCGGAAGTTGCGATACTCCATACCGTTGTTGGGATAGTTTCTGACATATGGCTGCAGCAATCTGCGGTTCATGTTGTAATAAATGAGTAGCACCGGTGCATCATCTACAATCGTTTGGTCAAGTTGCGCGTATATTTTGTTGCGCTCTTGCGGGCTGGTTGTGACCAAAGCCTTTTCATATAGAAAATCGTAGTCTTTGTTATTGTAGCGCGTAGGGTTTCCGTACGAAGCTTCTTCCATTGTAGCCGGAATATTTTTTCCGTAAAACTGACTGTAGAAATTAATCGGGTCAGGATAGTCTGCTACCCAACCAAACCTCCAGAAATATGTTTTACCGGTTTCGATGTTGTTGATGTGCTGCGCCCACAACACCTGCGTGAGTTCAATATCAATATTCAGGTTATCGGTGAGCATGGTTTTAATCGCCTCTGCTACATCTTGGTTTCTGCCGCCACCGCTGTTTATTTCGAGCGTTATTTTCGGAAAACCTTTTCCATCGGGGTAACCAGCTTTTGCCAGGTACTCTTTCGCTTTTTTTACATCGAAGGTGTAGCCCTTAACTTGTGCGTTATCGTAACCGGGCATACCGAGCGGAGCAAAACCATACATGGCAGGAAGCCCTTCGCCTTTAGCGGTGTAGTCGGCAATTTTTACACGGTCAAGTGCGTAATTAAAAGCGAGGCGAACATTTTTGTTTTGGAAAATTTTATTGGGAATCAGGAAGCCATAATACTGAGTGCTGAATTCGGGAGCTATCTGCAACTGAAATTTTTTGTAGTCAGCTTTCAGATTTTTTTGCTCATCAAGAATCTGGTCAATCATAGAAAACGGCAAGCGGTATTTCATTTCTAAGTTTCCTTTTGCCAGTTCGAGCATTTCGGTTTTATCTTCTTTAATAAAGGAAATTTTAATGCAATCTAAATACGGAAGCTGATTTTCGAATTCATCTTTGCCCCAGTATTTTTCGTTGCGCGCCATTACTACCGCTTCATCTGACTTCAATGCTTTTAAAACAAACGGACCGGTGCCAACAGTATGGTAAAGAATATCGCCTTTATATTTTTCAATAGCCTCGTGCGGAAATACAGCAGCAAATGGAAGTGCCAACCGGCTCAAAAAATCGGCATAAGGTTTTACGAGTGTAACTTGAAAAGTAGAATCGTCTACAGCTTTTATTCCCAAGGCAGCTGCGTCATCGGCATCGTGTTGTTTTTTTTCGCGGGCGGTGTAAAGCGCAGCTGCGCCTTTAATAATATCGCGGTAAAAAGTATAGCCCTGATTTTTTACATCCGGTGTGCAGAGCAGATTAAAACAGTAAGCAAAATCTTTCGCGGTTATTGAGCGACCTTTGCCATCGGGAAAACACGCATCGTCATGAAAAACCACACCGGTGCGCAAATGAAAAGTGTAAACTGTTGCGGTAGAATCTACATCCCAGCTTTTTGCAAGCAATGGCTCTACCGTTAAATCTTTTTGATTGAAATTAACTAGCCCTTCGTAAATCTGTGTCACAATACGGTGACCGGTTACTTCGGTTACGCCTTGCGGGTAAAGCGTTTTTAAATATTCCACTTCATTATAGCGAAACACGCCACCGTATTTTACTCCTCCTTTAGCATCGCGCTTTTCGGCAGAAGAAGTTTTGGAATTGTTGCCGCAAGAGGTAAACAAAGCAACAGAAAGAAGAAGAATGACTAAGCGATTAACTAAATGCATACAGGTGTTTTTTTAGTGGTGCGAATAACGTGAATTCCGTTTCAATCAGAATTTTTTCTCGTCTACTTCTTTAATAAAATCAATAATGCCCGGATAATACTCCTGCTGTGCATCCCACATGCTCAGGTGACCACCGGTGCGGCAGTAGAGGTATTTTCCATGCTGAACGAGTTTGCTCATCTCTTTCATTTCTTCGGGGTTCATAGTGTCGTAATGCGAGCCAATCATTAAAGTGGGAACGGAAAGATTTTTTAATCGCGTCCAACATTCCCAACCTACCAATCTTCCACCGGGAACAAACTCGCTCGGTCCTTGTAAAATTTCATATACCGGTTGATTGATGTGCTTAAAAGAACGCAGTACCGGCTCCGGCCATTGGCTTTCGGGTTTGCGCAAAATGTGTTTGCAGTAGTATTCATCAAAAACGAGTTTGGCATATACCGGATTCATGAAATCGTTTTTCTTTTCAAACGCTTCAAGCGAATCCACTAAACTCTTCCGCATTTGGGTACGCAGCTTTCTGTTGTAAGCACCGTACTTTGCATAATCGGCAGTCATGTTTGAAACGATTAAGCCTTTTAAGTTCTGCTGATATTTCAGCGCGTATTCCATTCCTAAAATTCCACCCCAACTGTTGCCGAGCAGATAGAAATTGTCTTTGTTCAAGCCGAGCGCAACGCGCACCTGCTCTACTTCTTCTACAAATCTTTCTAACGTCCACAGTGAAGTATCGGTTGGTTGGTCGCTGTATAAAGAGCCGAGCTGGTCGTATTCTATTAATTCAAAACCTTCCTTCGGAAGAAACGCTTCAAAGCATTCCATGTATTCATGCGTGAGGGCAGGGCCGCCATGTAATAACAAAACTTTAATGCGCGGATTGTTGCCGATTTTTTTTGTCCATACTTTAAAGGTTCCCTTCGGTGTTGTAATAGGAATCATTTTTACTCCCGCATTTTCGGTTTCTTCTTTGGTGTAGCTGAAGTATTCTTCAACAGAAAGTTTCTTGTTGGTGGTTTCTTGTTTGTTGTTGCAGCCGGTTAACAACGAGACACACAAAAGTATAGAAAGAATGTTTTTCATGATTTCAATTTTCGGTTAGTGCATACAGCCAATGTATAATTCAGATTTCAATTTAAAGCAATTCGGCTCCTGTCGCTTTAAAATGGCGAGTGAGCTGTCTGCGGTTGCTTCGGTTTCATAAATTCCGGCTACCAGTGCAATTGTTTTGTCATTGGCATCGCGCTGATAAATTTCGAGATATTCTAAACTTAAATTATCAGATGGATACCGCCTTGGATAATAATCACCGGCATAAATTTCATCTTCATCATCGTCTGCCAGCGCAATTAAATTTTTTGATGCGTTGTAGTGCCGCCCCATTGTATCGATAGGAATATTCAACCGGTTGCTTAACGCATACATTTTGCTTTGCAGCGGAAAATAATTTAAGCCGGTATCTGCTATGATTACAAAATAGGTGGCGTGGTCATAATCGGTAGCGTCAATCGGTTCTATTTCGTCTTCTTCAGCACCGGTTAATTTAATTGTTGCTGTATCAGTTACTTCACCTTGTAATGCATTCTCTTTTGTTGCCCTTGTATTGCAGGAGGCGGAAAAGAAAACCAACACTATGAAAGAGAAGTGTTTCATAAATTAATTCGTGTGCTCTTTATGCTCGCTGGCATAAAAACGGAAAAGAAAATAAGCCGCCAAAGCATCTAATATATGCCAGATGGCATGGCCTTGAATAAGGGAATGCGGGTCGCACAAAGGGCTGTCGTCTTTCCACATGTTCCAGATAGCAAATGCGAGGAAGAGCGAAGCGACACTGGCAAAACCATATTTGCGTTCGTGTACGTGCTTGCGGATAAAGCTGTTGAGCATTTCGTAAACAATGGTAACCGTTAGGAAGAATGCGAAAATGGCATTGCCGGCATAATCAATAATTGGAATTTCTTCGTGATACATGCCCACCGCTTCGCAGATGAGAATGATAAGCACAAACGATATGGTGAAGGTCCGGTTGGTCCAATGATAAAAACGCTGCAGGGCGTACGAAGCAGAGAAAGAAGCAATGAGATACATGCTAAGCATATCGAAACTGCCACCGGTTTCTGTTTCGGTGGCGTGCATAGCCATAGAACCGGGGCCGAGAAAAACAACTATGCACGAAAAGAAAATAGCCGTAAAATTACTTTGCGTGAACCGGTTCTGGTTTTTGTGGAATGTTCCCTTTGATAATTGCCAGGCCATGAGCAGACCGGCAAAAATAAAACCGAGATTGCTCCATGTGTTAGCCGGTTGCTTGATTAAGCCGGGTCGCGCTGCTTCGCAAAACGCTCCGCCTACATCGGTAGCGGGGCCAAACCAGCCAAACACCACCGAAAGCATGAAAAGGGAAAACGCAACAACGGCAAAGGAAAGCGTGATGAGAAAAATCCGGTTCCGGTTATTCATGTGCGGTTAAAATTTAAACTTGGTATACACCGGACAGTGGTCGCTGTGCACTGCATCCTGAAACATGCGCGACTCCACTAAATTTTTTTCCAGATTTTTTGTGGCGGCTATGTAATCAATGCGCCAGCCTTTGTTGTTAGCGCGCGAGTTAAACCGGGTGCTCCACCACGAGTATTGATGAGGCTCTTTATTAAAATGACGGAACGTATCTATAAAGCCCGACTCGAAATATTTTTCCATCCACTCGCGCTCTTCGGGTTTAAAGCCGGAGGTGTCTTTATTCGAAATAGGATTATGAATATCAATAGGCTTGTGACAGATATTATAGTCGCCACAAACAATCAACTTGCCTTTTTTCTTCTCCACATCATGTATGAACTTGAAAAAATCTGCCAAGTAATTCATCTTCACTCCCTGTCGCACGTCACCGGTGGTGCCGCTGGGGAAATACGAACTCATAATACTTAAGTCACCCAGTTCGATGGCTAGGTTTCTTCCTTCATCGTCATACATTTTTATGCCGCAGCCCTCACTTACTTTATCGGGTTTTGTTTTCGACAATACGGCAACACCGCTGTATCCTTTCTTAACTGCCGGAAAAATATAGGTGTGATAACCGAGTGCTTCAAAAGGCTTGGGGTCAAAATCTTCGCGGGCTACTTTTATTTCCTGCAGGCAAACTACATCGGGGTTAATTTGTTTCAGCCAGTCGGCTAATCCTTTTTTAAGTGCGGCACGCACTCCGTTTACGTTGTACGAAATTACTTTGAGTTCGCTCATGCTTCGAAAATAAAATTAGATGAATACTTTTTGCCACAGATTCACAGATTAAATGCAAAGTGTTTTTTTTAATCTGTGAATCTGTGGCAATGAAATAAAAAAATCCGCTCCATTTTACTGAAGCGGACTTACACCAATTGTTAACCCTATTAAGTTTATTGCATTTGAATCACCAGCGAACTGAACGGATTATCGTTCATAATGTATTTTACATCAGCACTGCTTTTTTCATCGCTGTCTACCGGCTGCAGAAAAATATCAGCGTCTACATACGTTTCTTTTTTGTCGAAGCTCTTGATAACATAACGCTTGTAACCGGCTATCTTAAAAATTACGCGGATAGGCTCGCCCAATTCTTTCTTGTTTAATGCCAGTGCATAGTTGCCTTTATCATCTATAGATGCCTGCAACAATTCATCACCAAATTTATCGAAGTTAATCTTGGCATTAGCAACCGGAAGTTTCGTGACCGCGTCAACAATTTTTCCGGTAATCACTAACACATCGGGGTTAGTAATGGCGTGGTTAGTAACCGCTTGGGGACCCGCGGTTAAATTGGTGTTGCCTGCTGTTAATGTGTTTTGCGCAGAAAGATTTCCACACACAAGGCTCAACAGGAAGCCTACGCTAAGCGTAAGAATGGTTTTTGTTTTCATACCGACCTCCTTTTTATTTAAATGATTATAAAATACTGATAATGACTGCTAATAATTTGTTAATCTGCTACACTGCCTTTTTCTTACTACACTGCGAAAAATCACATTCAGCGAATTTTCGCAACAAATATATAAAAGCTCAAACGAACTATTGTGGAAAACATTGTATTGTTTCTGTTAAAAAACGGGAAAAGACAATTGAAGCGTAAAATGGAGGCGTTGAAGCGTACAAAAGCACGAAACGCCCCTCCGCACAATTCGTAATTTGTTTTTGCTCACCTTTAACTCAACGGAGTTGAGTGATAGCCATTCACGAAGAATTGCATTTGGATAAAATACTTAAAGGTCTTACACCCGATGAGATTAAGGAGAGGTTGGGGAAGAAGAAGGAGTGAGAGTATGCTTTCAATGCGCCTGTTACAACTAACCCCACTCTTACGCAGTTTTTTTATTTTCAATACCTGTGACTAAGCGGCAAAAGATTTTACTTGGTATTCCATATTTTGTTTACGCCATACTATTTGTGGGCATGATGGTATCTTTTATATCCTCAGATGAAAGCAGGGGAATAGGCAGTGCAGCGTTATTAGTATTTATTTTTCTTCTGGTTTTAGTATTGCTTACGGTATTAATTCCATTCTCCATCGGTGTCATAATATCGCTGCTAAGTTTTAGCAGAGTCTCAGTTACCGGTGGTGCCATAATTGTTCATTGGCTTTTCTTAACCGTACTTGGGTATTTCGGCAGCTTAATACTTTGGAAACAATTTCATCCGGTTGCCCCGTCTGCTTGTGTTCAAGGCGATTGCAAAAATGGCAACGGCATAAAAATTTATTTTGACCAAGGTTTAGAAAAGGGAACTTGGAAAGATGGAAAACTGGAAGGCAACTGCTACCAATTATTTGGAAAAACATCTGAGTTTTCAGGAGATAGCTACGAAGGCGAATTTAAGCAGGGGGTATATTGGGGCAAAGGAACATACTACGATGAAAGCGAAGATTCTAAATACGTTGGCGATTGGGTTAAAGGAAAACCAAATGGCAAAGGGCTTGCTACTTGGGGCGAGAAATCTAAATATCCGGGTAGATATTATGATGGAGAATGGAAAGACGGATTAATGCATGGTTATGGAACAAAGTTCTGGGGCAAAGCAGAGGTTGACAAATACACTAACAATAAGTATACAGGCGAATGGAAAAACGACAAAATGGACGGATTTGGTAAATACGATTGGGCAGACGGAAGCTACTATGAAGGGCCTTGGAAAAATGATGAACAAGATGGAGATGGCATTTATGTGTTTAAGGATGGAGAGGTTTTTAAAGGACACTGGGAGAATGGCTACTGCGAAGCACTTGCGAAGAAAATGGGGCTTTGATGTTTCGGCATTCTATGACAAAACCAAATCTGTGCAAAGCGAGGAACCTGTCGCGCCAGATGGCGCAAGAATGTAGCCAGGCAAACGAGCCGGGCTTTTGCCGTTGTTGGTGTTTTAGTATCAGCTCTGCGATACGTCAACAACAACTATTCTATCGAGTACACCTGTTTCAATTCCGCACTCAACATTCCACATTCACTTCAATCTCTCCACAATCCAACCCTCACCGGTCGCCACCGTTTCTAACTTAAATTCCCTACCGGTTGCCTTCGTAACCCGGCTCAACATCTGCCCCGGTCCGTTTTTCTGCTGCCAATCGGCTTTCTCAATCAGCAAAATTTCCCCCGGCTGCAAATGCATCACAGCAGTCCTCGCCACCGAGCTACTCCCGCGCTTCAAAACAAACTTGCTCGCCTCCTCCTTTGTAAGCTTCTTCATAAACTGTATTTTATTATTAAATGATTTTCCGTATCCATACACCTATTACCCTCTATGCAATTTCTTACAATAAATAGCTTTTGTATTGGCTGTTCTCTATTGTGTTCTATGTGCCTATGTGTTTAATAATTTGTTCTCCGTGGTAAATATCTACTCCATAATCACCCATATTCCATCCAAAAATCAACATTTTTCAATCAAAACAACAAATTTACCTGCTTATACCCCCTTTCGGTCTTATCCTAAGCGGCTTCCGCCTGTCAATAATTATCTTCTGCCTTCCAATAATCGGCTTCGGTCATCCAATAATTATCTTCCGTCTTCCAATAATCAGCTTCGGTTTTCTCATAATTAGCATCTACACATCACTAATCATCATCTTTATACCCAAAAATAACATCTGTCTGTCAATAATTCTAATTCGCCTTGCCATAAATCGTAGTGGTCTAAACATTATTTCCTACTGCCTTATACAATTCAATTACTCTCCATTCATTTCTCATGTCTGTTCGCTTATATTTTGTATTCGGCTGTTCCTCCCCTTTAGGGGTCGGGGGTTATTTTGTCCCGTCCTCTGAATAATTACATTTGCGCCCTCTTAAAATAATGCACAAATGAGCAACACATACGTTGCAATAATGGCGGGTGGAATTGGAAGTCGTTTTTGGCCCGAAAGCCGCACCGCCAAACCCAAACAATTTCTCGATATTCTGGGCACAGGCAAAACCCTGTTGCAAATGACCTACGACCGGTTCCTAAAAATGGTGCCTGCCGAAAACATTTACGTAGTAACAGCCGATGCCTATCAGAAATTAGTAAAAGAGCAGTTGCCGGGGATGAGTGACGGGCAGATTTTGAAAGAGCCTATGCGCAGAAACACCGCGCCTTGTGTGACTTATGCCTGCGATAAAATTTACGCGCGCGATAAAGACGCCACCATTATAGTAGCCGCCAGCGACCATCTGATATTAGAGGAGCAGAAATTTTTGGATGTAGTAGCCAAGTGTGTGGATTTTGTTGCCGACAATACTTATTTGGTGACCATTGGCGTAAAGCCAACAAAACCGTCAACCGGTTACGGCTACATCCAGTTTCAGGATGATAAACCGCAGGGCGATTTCTTTCAGGTAAAAACCTTTACCGAAAAACCCACGCACGAAATTGCCCGCACTTTTTTAAAGAGCGGAGATTTTCTTTGGAACAGCGGAATGTTTGTTTGGAAAGCAAAAACACTTTTACGCGCAGTGGTTAAACATTTGCCTGAAGTTGCAGAAGCTTTCCGCGAGGGCAATAAATTTTACGATACAAAAGGCGAGGCAAAGTTTTTGCAGGAAGCCTATTCGCAGTGCACCAATATTTCGATTGACTATGGTGTGATGGAGAAGGCAGATAACGTTTACACCATTCCCGCACAATTCGGTTGGAGCGATATCGGCTCGTGGGATTCGCTTTACGAAGTATATCATCACGATTACCTTGGCAATGCGGTAGCAGGAGAAAACGTAAAAATTTACGATTCAGCCAACAACATGATTATGGTGCCGAAAGATAAACTGGTGGTTCTGCAAGGCTTAAGTGGCTATTGTGTAATAGACACCGGTGATGTGTTGCTCGTATGCGAAAAAAGCAAAGAGCAGGAGATAAAGCAGATAACGGTTGATTTGAAAGTTGCAGACCTTGATAAATACCTTTAATGAGATGATTAGCAGATTAGCGAATGACTTGATTGAATTCAACATCTGCTAATTTGCTAATCTGCTAATTAGCCAATCATGAACTTTCCTTCTTCCATTAATTCCAAACTCCCAAACACAGGCACTACCATTTTTACGGTAATGAGTGCGCTGGCGAAGGAGCATAATGCGATAAATCTTTCGCAGGGCTTTCCTGATTTTAATCCTCATCCGGTTTTGGTAGAAGAAGTAGAGAAGGCAATGAAGAGCAACTTTAATCAGTATGCTCCCATGGCAGGCTACTTACCGTTGCGAGAAAGAATTGCAGAGAAAGCAGAATCGCTTTACGGAATCAAAGTAGATGCCGATACCGAAGTGACAATTACTGCCGGAGGAACACAAGCGATTTTCACTGCCATACTTTCGGTTATCCGCGAAGATGATGAAGTAATTTTGTTTGCACCTGCTTACGACAGCTACGCTCCGGCAGTTGAACTAACCGGTGGCAAAGCCATCTTCTACGATTTAGAATCTCCCGATTACAAAGTTGACTGGCAAAAAGTAAAGCGGCTGATTAACCAGCGCACCAAAATGATTATCATCAATACGCCACATAATCCATCAGGCACTACCTTAAAGCCTGCTGATATGGCGGAGCTGGAGAAGCTGACAAAAGGCAGCGATATCATTATCATCAGCGATGAAGTTTACGAGCATATTATTTTCGATAGCGTAAAACACGAGAGTGTGTTGCGCTATCCGAAACTTGCCGAGCGTAGTTTTGTAATTGGCAGCTTCGGAAAGACATATCATACCACCGGCTGGAAAGTGGGCTATTGCATTGCTCCGAAAAATCTGATGAATGAATTCCGCAAGGTGCATCAGTTTAATGTGTTTAGTGTAAGTTCTGTTGCGCAAGTTGCCTTTGCCGAAATTCTTAAACGCAAAGAACTTTATCTCGAACTTAATGCTTTTTATCAGCAGAAGCGTGATTATTTCCGCAGGGCTATCCAATCTTCGCGTTTCAATTTATTGAAATGCGAAGGCACATACTTTCAATTGGTTTCGTACAGCAAAATTTCAGATGAGCGCGATTTGGAATTTGCAAAGCGCATGACACGCGAAAAAGGAGTAGCTGCAATTCCGGTTTCGGTTTTCTATCGTCACAACAACGACAGCAGTATTATCCGTTTCTGTTTTGCCAAGGAAGAAGAGACCCTGAAACGGGCTGCCGAAAAAATATCTTTGATGTAGTACCTTCACCACCGCATGAAGAACCTTCGCGTAACACTTATTCAATCTACCCTGCACTGGGAAAATATTTCAGCTAACCTCAAAATGTTTTCGGAGAAGATAGGCTCTATTACAGAAACCGATTTGATTGCGTTACCCGAAACATTCTCTACCGGTTTTAGCATGAATCCGAAATTTGCGGAAGCAATGGATGGAAGTGCTGTTGAGTGGATGCGAAAAACTGCTAACGAAAAAGGTTGTGTTGTATGCGGCAGTTTAATGATTAACGATGACGGAAGATTTTACAACCGCTTTGTGTGGATACAACCGGATGGCGAATTTCTAACCTACGATAAGCGACACTTATTTTGTATAAGTGATGAACCAAAGTTTTTTACTGCCGGAGAAGAACGATTGATTGTTGAATTAAAAGGCTGGAAAATCTGTCCGCTGATTTGCTATGATTTACGTTTCCCAGTTTGGGCGCGCAACCACCACTCGCCACTCGCCAATTACCACTTGCTATTGTATGTTGCCAACTGGCCCGAAAGAAGAAATGTGGCATGGAAGAGTTTGTTACCAGCCCGCGCTATCGAAAATCAAGCGTATGTTATTGGCGTAAACCGTGTAGGTGTTGACGAAAAAAACATTTCTCACACCGGTGACTCGATGGTGATTGATGCTTTAGGGAAAACACTTTACTATAAAGAACACGAAGAAGATATTTTTACAATTGAACTGAATTACGAAGAATTGAAAAAAGTAAGAGAGCAACTTCCCTTCTTAAACGATGCAGATGATTTTGTACTGAATCCGAAATTGAAAATTAAAAGCCACTGATGCCGCTACTAAACGAACATAAGAGTGAAGATGAAAAGAGTTTTGCCTTGCGTTGGTATGAAGTACGCAACCGAGTAAAAAACGAATTTGGTCAGCGACCAGATATCAATGCCATGCTGTTTTTAATTGGCATGAATGAAGTGGGTGTTGTAAAAGAGAAATGGGAGAAGGAAGAAAAGCAAGATTTAATGCACGTTGCAGTTTGCAAACTTTTTGCAAGTGAAGGATATTTCAATTTTATCGGTAATGATGACGAAGGCTGGCCCGAGTATGAAGTGGTAGAAAATATTCCCAAGCTCGTTTCGAAAGACCAGGATGAACTGCTGAAGAAAAAGATTGTAGAATATTTCGAGACGTTGTAACTATCTCCAAGTCTTTGCAAAGTAGGGCTTGTAATCATCGCTCACCGCATCTTCCTGTTTCCAATATTTCATGGTTACTATGTGTCCGTCATTGGTGCGGAGTGCTCTTCCGTAAATAGCATTAGTAACATTGAATTCATTTTGTGTAACTGCTATAGTAAATGTTGAAGGCGGTGGTGGTGGCGGTGGAGTTTCTGTCACCGGTGGTGTAACTACACCTTCTGCATTTGTTTCAACCTTCGGTGCAGCAGGAGCTGCAACCTTTGGCGGAGGGGAAGCAATTACTATAACGGTATAACCATTTCCTTGCAGCAGCCATTTCAAAAATTCAACGCGCTGGGGCTTGCAGTTTTTTTCCACTACAGCACAACGCACTCCGTCAATTTCTTCGAATGGATGATTCTGATTGATTGCCATACCTAAAGTTTAGCGGAAAGGTTAAAGATGACATCAAACGTTCTGCTCAAAAATCCAATAACCAAAATTCCGATAACACAAACAGCCAGCGCAGCAAGCACAGAAGTTTGAATTGAAAATTTCGGAAACGGCTCACTGCTTTCATCTACAAACATGGCGCGGATAATTCTCAAATAGTAGTAAAGCGAAATAACCATGTTAAGCGCAGCTATAATAATCAGCCACCATGTGCCTATAGACGCACCGGTGGTGAGCAAAAACAATTTCCCGAAGAAACCTGCGGTAGGTGGAATTCCTGCTAAAGAAAAAAGCGCAAGAGCCATAATCAGCGCAAGCGTTGGGTTCGATTTGTAAAGTCCTTTGTAATCGTTCACGGTTTCTTTACCCGTGCGAGAAGAAACGATGCTGATTACTCCAAACGCGGCAAGGTTGCTGAATACATAAATCAATATGAAGTAAACTACACTCGCTATTCCAATTTGCGAAGCAGAAGAAATTCCAATCAGCAAATAACCTACTTGCGCAATAGATGAAAAGGCAAAGAAACGTTTCAGATTTTGTTGGCGGAGCGCAAACAGATTTCCGACAATCATAGTAACAGCCGCAGAAACTGCAAGCGCGTAATACCATGTTTGTGCCAATGGAGCAAATGTTTTGTAAAGCACGGTGATAAAAACAAAACTCATCGCACCTTTCGAAACTACCGAGAGAAAAGCGGTAACTGCAATCGGAGACCCTTCATACACATCTGCTGTCCATAGGTGGAAAGGAACTACAGAAAGTTTAAAAGCAAAACCGGTGAAGAGTAAAATAAAAGCAAGCGTTTGCAGCTGGCTTCCAACCAATACCATTGGTATTTCTGAAAAGCTGATAGTGCCGGTTGTTCCGTACATCATCGAAATACCAAAAAGTAAAATGGCAGATGAAAAAGCCGAAGACATAATCATCTTCATCGCAGCTTCGCTCGAAACCTTCTTATCTAAATCGAAATTGCAAAGTGCTGCGAGTGGAATTGTGGATAGTTCAAGTCCGAGATAAAACATTAGCAGGTTTCCGCTGCTCATCATAAAAAACAAACCGAGTAAGCTTGAAAACGAAAGAATGAAAAACTCCGGAAGATGTTTGTGGTTTTTCAGCCACTCGTAACTGGTCAGAGAAATAATCAGCACTGCAAGATTCAGGATATTTTTTTCTAAAGCTAGCAAATGATTGGTGCGGAACGAATCGCCAAAGAGATTGAACTCTTCGTTTCCGAAAAACCCGACAACTAAATTTACAACAAGCAAAACATTGGTAAGACGAAGAAGAGAAGTATTGGAAGCGCGTCCATCAATTTTCAGAAAAAGAAGAATGAAGATGATTGCGGTGAGCACCATCTCGAACTTCATGGCAAAAATTGCGCTTAAATCCAAACTGATTTATTGTATGGTTAATGCTAATGTAAACGAAATGACGAAATAGAAAAGAACCATCAATGTTGAAAAGGAAATTTAAAACGCCACTCCGCCTTCCTTCAGTTTCTCGCTTTGCTCCGCTACGGCAAGTGCATCAATCATTTCACTGATGTTGCCATCCATAAATACCGCGAGGTTGTAAATAGAAAGATTAATGCGGTGGTCGGTAATTCTTCCCTGCGGATAATTGTAAGTACGAATTTTTGCCGACCGGTCACCGGTGCTTACCAAAGTCTTTCTGCGCGCAGCAATTTCATCTTCGTGTTTACGCACGGCCGTTTCATAGATTTTTGTCTTCAGCATTTTCATGGCGTGTTCGCGGTTCTTATGCTGCGAACGCTCCTGCTGACATTCCACCACGGTATTAGTTGGAACGTGGGTTAAACGTACTGCACTCTCCGTTCTGTTTACGTGCTGTCCACCGGCACCGGATGCACGAAACACATCCAAACGTATATCTGCCGGATTGATATAAACCTCCACTTCATCGGCTTCAGGCAATACTGCAACTGTAACAGCCGAAGTATGCACGCGTCCCTTCGCCTCGGTTAATGGAATGCGCTGTACGCGATGAACACCGCTTTCAAACTTCAGTTTGCCGTAAACATTTTCACCGGTTATCTCCAATACAATTTCCTTGTAGCCGCCTGCGCTTCCTTCGCTGGCGTTGGCAATAATCACCTTCCAGCCAAGTGTTTCGCAATAGCGCGTATACATGCGCATCAGGTCACCGGCAAAAATACTTGCTTCATCGCCACCGGTACCGGCACGAATTTCCATAAACACGTTTCGCTCATCTTCGGGTTCTTTGGGAACCAGCAGAGATTTCAAATCGTTTTCCAGTTTCTCTTTTTCTCCTTCAAGCGCGGCTAAATCATTCTTGGCTAAATCGCGAAACTCTTCATCTGTTTCGGTAGAAATAATTTGCTTATTCGTTTCAATATTGCTCAACACGTTGCGGTAATCATCATACACCTTCACCACCTTCTCTAAATCGCGGTACTCTTTATTGAGTTGAGTAAACCGTTTCATATCGCTCATGGTTGCGGGGTCGCTGAGCGTTTTGCCTACTTCAATAAACTTGCCTTTTATATTTTCTAACTGACTGAACATTTACTTTGATTGGAATGATTGAATGAAAACTATAATTTTTTGAGCGAGCTAAAATAAAAATTAAGAGGGCTTATCCTTCCTTCTCCTTTAGGAGAAGATGCCGAAGGCCGATGAGGCTGAGTTAGTATTTATAGAAATCTATTTTCTCTTTTTTCATTATGCCTAAGCGGTCTTTCTCAATTACCGCTAACGCAACATCAGCGGTATCGGGAAGAGAAAGTGATTTTAATTCAAGTGTGAAAGAATTGTAAGCATTCAGTTGATGGTTATCGAAATAAATTACTTGGTCTTGTAAAATTTGGAATTTGCTTAAGCCTTTGAGCGGAATTGTTTTTTCGTAGCTGCCGAAAATATCGAAAACCAAAATTCCGATGTTCGGGTCATTCATGTAAACTTTGTTATCGCGCTCCATCATAAAATTTGGATTGGGTGCTTGTTCTAATACCACGTTCAATGCCTGACTTTCGCGGAAAATTTTCCCGCCTTCGTCAATTTTTTTCAATTTGAATTCTATGTTATCGTAAAACCAAATTCGCCCATCAGTAGAGGAGGCAACAGCAGAAATGTTTTGGTAACCGAGTTCGAAAAAGTTATAGGTATTGATGGGGGCGAGAAATCTATCCATCGTCATTATCGTCATAAAATCTGGATAGAAGACCAATAGTTTCATCGGATTGTTTACGTCCACCATTCCAATTTTGCCATACTTGAATTCTTCATAACGGAAAAGAAATTTCCCATCCGATGAA
>Ga0114969_10002091_pt1 | contig 16554 bp, 4 predicted proteins | sample M_130807_MF_Meta_FD_87316 | JGI IMG/M metagenome (GOLD analysis project Ga0114969, IMG submission 87316) | Freshwater microbial communities from Lake Montjoie, Canada to study carbon cycling - M_130807_MF_MetaG | ecosystem: Environmental > Aquatic > Freshwater > Lake | place: Lake Montjoie...
ATCTTGCCCACCCAGACGGTGGCGACCAAGATCGGCTATCAGCAGGTGCGCGACCTAGGCAGCAGTGGTCGTGACGCCAACAATTCTGAGGTCATCTCTATTCTCACGGCACAAATCGTTCCCGATGTGCAGGGCGGCATGGCCGATGCCGTCAATCTCAACAACAACCAGAACCCCAAGCGCACGGTGTATCTGGCCACCAAGGCTGTCGGTCGCAACCAACCCAACGGCGTCGACGATCTGGGCGTGTACCGCGACCCCTGGGGACATCCCTACATTTTCATCCTGGACCTCGACTATGACAGCCGCGTCCTGAGCCCGTTCCCGCTGGTACCGCCGGGTCGCGCAGCCCAGCCTCGGTTCATCCCAGGCAATGCCTTGGTGATGTCGCTGGGACCGGACGGCAAGGCCGACTTCAACGCCGACCAGGATCATCCGAACAATCGCGACAACATTTACAGCTGGAAGTAAGCGGGATCCCTGACCCTCGCCCACGGCGACCCCACCTCACATGAAGCTCCAAGGACCCACCGGTTGCAGGGTACCACTGGCCCCACGCCAGCGGTTTGCTGCCTTTACCCTCCTCGAGCTGCTGGTGGTGGTGGCGATCATCGGCCTTCTGGCAGGCATCACCGCCCCGGCCATTCGTGGCATGGTGCAGGGCAAAACCCTGTCGAGTGGGCACCGACAGCTCACCGACGACCTGAACCGTGCCCGACAAGAGGCGCTGCGTTTGCGGACCACCGTTTATGTGGTTTTTGCCCCGACCAATGTGTGGCAAACGCGGATGGCCCTCGATGCCCAGATTGAGTCGATGATTGTGGAGCGTCAGTTGGCCCCGCAGCGCTTCCGCGAGCAGGCCTTGCGCAGCTTCACCAATATCGCTCTTGGCGTGTTTCACTCTTACGCGCTGTTGGTCGAGCGCGAGATCGGTGCCCAACCCGGCCGCAGCCACACCCGCTACCTCGGGCCGGGTTGGCAGATCTTGCCCGATGGTGTCATTCTTTCGCCCAAGCTCTTCCTCCCGGTGCCCTTGGCTCCCACCGACCGGCGGGATCTAGTCCTCCATGAATTGCCCCAACGGCCGTTCCGGTTTCCGCTGGCGGAGTTCCCTGGCGACACCTTGCCGGCCATTCCGATGCGCTTCGTTGCCTTCGGCCCTGACGGCCGTTTGGCGCTGGCTGAGATGAATCGCCATTGGGTCCTCAATGGTCGGCCCGAGTTGCAACTCCCGCCCTTGTCTGAGCTCGCCCTCGGTGTGGGGCAGGGCAGCGTCTTCATCTCGCGGGACGCTGCCGGTCGGGTCGACCCCAGTGCTATGCCGGATGCCATCGAGACCCCACGCGACAACGCCACCAACAACCGGGTGATCGTCTCTAGCCTCACTGGCCGCTCCCGGATCCTCAAACCCGTCCTCCGCTGATGAGAATCCCCGGCCAACCTGTTGCGTCTGTCTCGTGGAATCCCTTGCGGCTGCGCTTGCGCGGTGAGCCCTCCCGGTCCCTGCGCACCACGGCGGCCTTCACCATGATCGAGATCGCCCTGTGCATCGCCGTGGTGGCGATCGCCATGGTGGCCATCATCGGCGTGCTTCCGGCGGGGCTCAATGTCCAGAAGCAGAACCGCGAAGAGTCGATGCTCACCCAGGATGCCGAACTCCTGCTCAACGCACTGCGTGGCGGGCAAACTCGGCTGCAGGACCTGATGAACTATGCCGACCGCGTTACTCTCGTCCGCCAGTACCGCGACCGCGCCCCCTCCCGGACCAACCATTTTCATGGGCCGCTCGTGCAGGGCACTCCGGCTGGTTCTGATCCGCTGGTCGATGCCTTTCAAGTGTTGGGCCTTATTAGTCGACCCAAGTACACCCAAGAGGCTTCGTCGGTGAGTCGGGGCAATCCTGTGGCGGTTACCAACACCGTCCGCCTAGAGATGCGCTCCATGAGCGGTTCGATGGCCGACCATCCCATCATCCGAAAGAGCGAGCGTCGGACGATGCCCAATGACGCCCGTATCGACTTCGCCTTCCGCTACCTAGTCACCCTCGAGACAGTGACTCGACAGTCTGTGCTGGTGCCAGGAGCCACTCAACTGCCTTCCGACACCATGGCTGGCAGTGTGTCCGAGGTTCGCATGATTTTGGAGTGGCCTCTGCAGCGCACCGGCGCCAATCCCAACCAGTACCGGCTGGGCCTCAACCGCCGGGAATTCCGCACCGAGGTGTTGGGCCAACCGACGCGCTTGCGTGGCAATGTCCCTCAAGATCTCAGCTACTTCGGAGACATCGTCTATCCCTTCAATCCGGTTCCGGAGACTCCGGGGCCTAATGTGATTCACTTCTACCGGTTCCTACCGGGTGCCCTGTGATCCTATGAACCTTTCCTTTGTTCAAACGGGCACTGTGATGCGCTCCGACTTCCGGCAGCCTCGGCGTCGCACGGGAGCCTTCTCCTTGCTGGAGATGATGATCGCCGTGAGCTTGCTCACGCTCATTATTGCCGCGCTCTATGCGATGTTCGATCAGACCCAGAAGGCCTTCCGGCAGAGCTTGAACCAGGCGGACTTGTCCGAGGGCGGTCGCTCGGCCCTCGACCTCATGGTGCGCACTATTGAGCGGGCCGCCTCTCCGCAAGTGGACGACGCGCTGCACCTAGTGGTGCGCCCCGCCAACGCCACCGGCTACGAACTGGTGTTTGCCGGGGATGCCACTCAAGCCAATCGAACGCAACCGCTGCGCTTCGATGAACTGTTTTTCACTTATCCGGCCAGTGGCGGACGTTGGCATGTGGGCGGTCTCTTCATTGGTACTCTCGATGCAGGTCCCGTCGTCTCCACGCCGGTGACGGGCCTGGGTTCGCTCTACCTCTACGACGAGGCGCTGCCCAACTCCAACCTCGTCCAAGTGCTCGACGGCCAAGGTCGCCTCGGGGCCCGTGTGCGAGATCTGGCCTCACCGGCCACCGTTCCGCCTTATCGACTCACCGGCACTGCGGCGCTGCGCACCAATCTCATCACCGGTCGGCTGTGGGTTCCGACGTATCCCGCCGGGGAGACCCGCGAAGCCCGCCGCGATGCGGTCAAACTACTGGAAGGGGTTCTCCAATGCCGCATCACTGCCTTTGATGCCGATGGCCGGCCCTTTGATGCCAATCATCCGGTGCTTTACGATGTGAATTTCCCCCGGGTCGGTGTGAACACCAATGTGCCGCGCCACTACCCGGTCACCCCGGTCGCTTGGCGAGCCCAAGTCACCAATCGCGTGGGTAATGTCTCACGCCCACTGCCCATCGAGGTGATTAACGTCAACTCGGACACCGCTCAGGTGAGCACCCTCTTCCGCGGACCTAATCTTCCGGCTTCCATCGAGATTGAAATCACCTTGCTCGATGGCAAGCAGTTGGATCAGTTCCGCTCCCTGCCGGACACTGTCCAAGCCCGTAACCGGTGGCTGGCGAACAACGCCGGCGCCCTCCAGACCCTCCGCCAACGGGTCGTCCTCCGCACCGCGCCCCAATGAAACGCCTTTCCCCCCAATCCAGCCGGCGCGGTGTGGCGCTGGTCATCACCCTGATCATGCTGTCGGTGGTGACCATCACCGCCGTCGCCTTCCTCATGGTGGCCCGTCGCGAGCGAGCCGCCGTGGCCGCGGCCGGTGAGCAGGCCGATGTGCGCATCGCCGCCGACGCCGCGCTGAACCGCGCCCGCGCCCGGATCTTGGCTCAGATCGCTTCGTCAGGAATGCGGGAGTCGCCCACGCTGTTCGTCTCCACCAATTTCATTGCTCCGTTTTATACTCGGGGCCTCACCGCCGCCGGCCAGGGGTTGCCGTTGGGTGCCGCTCAGTCCAATCAATGGTACTCGGCACTGGCCAATGTTTCTTATCTGTACCAGGGCCGCCCGTTCGACCTGAACAACACGGCTGAGATCCTCGAATATCGACGGATGTTGGCCAATTTGTACTACGACCCGCGAGTCCCGGTGGTCGCTCGCATTGGGCGCATGGACACTCGAGGGGATTCTTTCGAAGACCGCTTTTACCTCGACCTCAATCGCAACGGGCGCTTCGAAACCAACGGTTACATTCTCCAGCGTGATATCACCGGCCGGGCCATCGGCACCAACCGGGTGTGGCACGTGGGTGATCCCGAGTGGATTGGTGTGTTGGCCGATCCGGACCGCCCGCACTCGGGCAACAATCGCTTCTTGTACCGCATCGCCTACCTGGTGGTCCCGGCCGATCAGACGGTTGACCTCAACTATTCCCATAATCAGGCCCGCAATCCGGATGCCACCTCCAGTCAGTTCTTCCGCAACCAAGGCGTGGCGCCGTGGGAACTCAACATGGCCGGCCTGTTCCGGGACCTGAACACCAACCTGTGGCAGACGTACGCGTACTCCACTAATGCGGCGAACGCTGGCCTCACCTTCGAGCATGCCCTCAACCTCTGGACTCATCGTCAAGTGGCGACCGTGTCCGGCCGCGCGACCGCGCAAGACATCCTTGCCGAAGACTCCCGCCCCCAGTTAGGGGTCGCTGGAGACACCGCTGCCGCTTCGCGGGTGCTGCCGCTCAACGGCGTGGATGACCTCTCCGATGGCCCGCTCATCCAGAGCTTGGCCCAGGTGCGAAATCCTCGCCTGCTCAATGACGGCGACAACGTCACCACTCGGCGTTGGTCTGGCGGTGATGTCGCCAATCCCTACCTGACCCCCTTTTCGCTGCTGAGTGATACGACATTGCTCCCGCTGGGGGCCAACCGGGTCATTTGGACCAATCTTGATACCCGTCGCACCGCGTTTGCCGGCCAATTGGTTTCGACCGTCCAAGCCTCCAACTCCACCTATAACGCCTACACCTTTTACCGCCTGCTCGGGTCGGTGGGCACCGACAGTTCCGATGGTCGCATTGAGATCGGCGTCGATCTGGCCAATCGCTACTACCGTCGGTCCAAGCTGAACTTGAATTATCAGGTGCTCGATGCGGAGGGGACCCAATCTTACAGCGCCAATGTGGTAACCACCAATGGAGCATCCGGCAAGGATGCCCGTGCCACGGCATTGGTGCCCTGGACCGCCCGCACATGGGTCTCGTTGGCGGGCGATCGTCTGCTGCGCAAGGAGTTCTCCAACGGCCTGCCCGAGTTGGGTGATTTCAACTTCTACGATCCGGCCAACCCCAGCTCCAAGCTGGCTGTGCCCAAGTCGAAAGAGGCCGCCGCTCACGGCGTCGCCATTGCCGGAAGCTACTGGGTGACCAACGCCGTGGGTTCCCGCGGGCAAAATATTGCGGTCTCCAAGACCAACCACACCTGGTCGGCCAAGCTTCATCGGCTCCTCCAGTTGGCCGCCAACATTCATGAGGTGCGGACCAATATCGTGGGCGGGCTCAATTCGGAACCATTCCCCCCGCACGTCTTCCGTCCCACCTTCTATCGCGAAGACCAAGACGACCCGCGCAACCCGGGCAAGAAGCTCTCCGTCGTCCGTTTGGCCGGGCTGGAAGAAGTGACCAATGCATTCACCCAGGTGCTGAACACCGCTTGGACCAACTGGATGGATTTCGAGAATCCCATCGCCGTGGCCAACTTGAGCACCGATCCGTCGTTGCCCACCCGGACCAACGTCTTCGGCATTCCGTATCTTGTCGGGACCAAGCAGAACCAAACCGGTCCCAACGCTCTGGGCTTACCTAAGTTCAATGAGGCGTTCTGGCAAACCCGCGTTCGCACCGGTCGCCGCCTGCTTCTGGAACGTCAGCCCAATGGAGCCGTGCGCCCCACTAACGAGACGTCTTTGAGCGCCCTCGGTGTGGTGAAGTACGGTCAGTACACCTTTCAGGTCGTCAATACCGCGGCAGCGGAGGGTTGGAACTCCTACTTGCAGGCCTTCCCGGCCAATCGGTCGCTGCGACTCATTGCCACCAACTGGACCGAGGTGTGTCTGTACGACACCAGCCTAGCCACCGTCGCTCAGCCCTTGGGTCAACCGCTCTTCATCCCCCAACCGCTTAACCCGAACCTGCCGCTGAGTGGTCAGAACCCCATGGTGTTCAACCGGACCAACTACGCGTTGCAAGTGGGCAATGTGGTTCGCATTGGCAATGGCAACACCGGGTACAAGTCCCGATGGGATGCTCAGGAATACATCCCGGCGCTCAACACCAACTCCGTCTTCGGCTTGGTGTATAACCCGGTGATCGGCCGTGTTTTCCCGCTCACCGAGACCAACAATCCCCTGGCCATGTTCCCCATGCCGGGCACCCGTCCGGATCGGTTGCTGCCGAAGCTCACCCTGGCTGTGACTAACCGATTGGTCTTCGCCATCGTGGACGACAGTTTCGTCCCGGCTCGTCTGCTCGACTTCGTTAACATCAAGAGCGGGACCTTGGAGAGCAACTTGCTGGAGAACTTGATGTACACGGCCAACGGTACTCTCCCGGGTAGTAATGGAGATGCTGGTCTCGATCAGGGCTTCGACAACACCGGTGGCAGTTTGGGTGGTGGTGCTGGCTCGGTTACCCCATTTCGGATGGCGGACTTGTGGCAAACCAATTTCCTGGCCGGCCGGGTCATTCCTTTGGGCTTTGAGAATCAGTTCTCCGCCTCGCTCAATCCGCTCCGGGTACTGCAATTCTGGGAAGCCCCGGTGGTGCCTGGTGTCGTCACCACGGGAGATCCCCGTCGGGATGCCAGCCTAGGATTGAGGGCCTTCCTCTACGGCATTAACTCGGTGCCGCACAGCTCGCAGGTGGTGGCTCGCCGTGAACGTGATCGCCTGCTGGCCTCGGGTGGTAATATCAATGGCAATCGGATTCAGGTGGGCTTCAACCCAGTGGGCGAGGTTCACCTCACCGATCGGCGTATGGCCAACGATCCGATGGTTCATTACACCAAGGAAGATCTCCAACCCGGTGGACTGGTTTATACTTACCCCGAGGGTTACTGGAAGTTCTACGCCGACGTCTACCACGATCGTCGACCTGAAATGTTCCAAGGTTTGCAATTGGATCCGAGCATCTCGGAAGGGCGAATCGCGGAGCCCAGCGGTGACTATTTGGTGACCTATGTGAACCGCACCAATCGTGTCGCGGCCCCCTCCAAGTTCATCAATGCCTATGCGCCCTGGGGAGTCACCGCGAACCTAGGTACCGGAATTCCTTCGCCAGCTCTGGCACTGGACATGGCCTACAAGGACCCTCTGGTGACCAACAGCGCCGCGTGGTCGTTCCCAACACCGACCAATGCCTTCGCCTCCATCGGGCAACTGGGCCGGATTCACCGGGGTACTCCATGGCAGACGGTTTACCTGAAGAGCTCGGTCGCTAATATCGCGGGTGACGGCGAAGACCACATTGGAGATCGCCATCACTGGAAGTGGTGGTCGGGCAGCTACGGCACGCATCCCACCAATGACTGGGCATTGCTCGACACCTTCTCTACGGCGCTCACCGAGAACGCTGGCCGCGGCCAGATCGGCGTCAACCAGACCAACTTGTCGGCCTGGTCGGCGATTTTGTCGGGGGTTCCGGCCCTGCGCCGGCTCAATAATGACGGCAATAACTTAGTGGCCACCGTGTTGGATCCGGCCGGAGGCAATGGTGCCTCATTCCTTCATAAGATTGTCGGTGGTTACACCAACAACGGCCAGTTCCGCCACGGTATTGGATCGGGCTTCGTTCACACCAATGGTTGGCCGGGTGATTCGTTCATCAACGTCACTGGATCCAATGGTAAGTCGCTCACAATTTTGAAGCCTCGTCGCTCACTGCCGCGGTTCCGATCGGTCGGAGAAATTTGCTCGGTTGAGACGCTGTCGGTGGGTTCGCCTTTGTTGGAGAACGTGGAGTACGACGAGGCCAACCCGGGCCGCTTCCGACCCGTGGCTGACGAGGTGGTCGAGCGCATCCCGCAGCAAATCCTCTCGCTGCTCAAGGCCGAGGAGCCGCGGTATGTCATTTACGCGTGGGCTCAGACCTTGAAGCCAGCTCCGGGAGCGGTGGTCACCGCACCGGGTCCGTTCTTCGGCCTGTCCACCAACTACGTTGTCACCGGCGAGTTCGCCACCAAGACCGTCTTGCGATTCGAGGGAGCCCTCTCCACGAACGCCCCGGTCACCCAAACCCTGCGCTCGGTGGTGGAAGACCACCGTGTGCTGACCACGGACTGAACGCCGTTATCCCGTTTTCGTCATGCGCCCGTTTCGAAGCCTGATTATTGCCATCGCCTTGGCGGTGGGTTCCCTGGGGCTGTACCGCTGGGTACAGCCACCCGCCGTGGATCCCGCTTCCTCGGCCTCAGGGCTCACCGCGCCGCCCGCCGGCCCTGCCGTGGCCTCGGCCTTCGGTCGCTCCATGGCCGTCTCGGCCCATGTGGCCGCCAAGCGCCTGCGCGTTCGCTCGCTCGATGCCGGCCAGCAACCGGCGCCACAAGACACTGAATTTCCCTGGCGCGCCCGCAACACTACCAAGACGGTGGATCAGTTGAGGAACGATCCGCGCGCCTTGGTGCTGCGCAATGCCCTGATTGATACTCGCACGGGCGAACCGCTGCCGTTGCCCGAGTCGCTGGTGGCGGGCCCAGAACCGGGTTTCCATATTGTTCAATTCGCCCAAGAGCCCGACGCGGGGTCCCGTCGTCGATTGGAAGAGCAGCAGTTGCACGTCGTCTCGTACCTGCCGGTCAATGCCTTCTTGGTGAAGGGTTCCGACGAGTCGGTCGAGCGCTTGGCCCTCGACGCCGACATCGCTTCGGTCTCGCCCTGGCATCCCGCCTTCAAACTCGAACCGGAACTGCTCACTCAGGTTATCGACGGTCGGCCGCTGGAGGCGGGCGATCGACTCATGCTCTCCCTCACCGATCCCGATGCCTTCCCGCGCTTGGAGTCGCTCGGGGTCCGCGAGGTCACTCGTCAGCGCAGCCCGTTCGGCACGCTGGTCACGGTCGATGTACCGCCCGACGCGCTCCTCGCGCTGGCTCAATCGCCCGAGGTGCATTTGATCGAAAAGGCCCACCGCCGCGAACTGCTCAATGATCGCTCGGCCTACTTGCTCGGGAGCGCCACGGATATCACCAATACGATATCCTACCGGGGACTGACCGGCAGCAACGTGGTGATCAATGTCAATGACTCGGGCATCGACTGGACTCACCCCGACCTGACCACTAACCGCGTCTTCTCGGTCGGATCCCAGACCAACCTCCTGACCGACCATGACGGTCACGGCACCCATGTGGCCGGCACCATTGCTGGCAGCGGGGCTCGTTCGCGCGAAATCCAAGGCCCAGCCCAGGGTTCGGTGACCAATGCTCAGTTCCGCGGCCATGCCCCTAACGCCAAGCTCTTCATTCTCCCCATCGACCTCCAAACCGGGCCGACCATCTCGGATGCCTTCTTGCAGGAGCAGGCCGCCATGACCAACGCCCTCATCTCCAACAACAGTTGGGGCTATCGGGGCGCTTACGAGTACAACTCCATTTCGGCCAGTTACGATGCTGCCTCGCGGGATGCCTTGCCGGAAATTTCCGGTGAGCAACCGGTGCTCTTCGTCTTTGCCGCCGGCAATTCCGGGCAAGGCGGCAACAATGGTGTCGGCGGTTTGCGCGGGTCGGTGACCGTTCCGGGCAACGCTAAGAACGTCATCACCGTGGGTGCGCTCGAAACCAAGCGCAACCTCACCAACGCGGTGGTGACCGACGATGAAGGCCATGTGATCTGGGCGGGCGGTAAGCAATTTCGTGAACCGAGCACCAATGCCGAACTGACTACCAACCTGGTGCTCCGTGCCAGCACCGATACCGACACCGAAGTGGCCAATTTCTCTAGCCGCGGCAATGTGGGCATTGGCATCGAAGGCAGTTACGGCCGCTTCAAGCCCGACGTGGTTGCGCCCGGTTCCCAAATTCTTTCAGCGCGCTCGGCCCAGTGGAAACTCGAGGACGAATACGACACCAATTCGGTGCAGTACTCCCTGTTCAAAGACCTCAACCGCCCGGTGGCCCCGTGGTACCGATTTTTGTCCGGCACCAGTATGGCCGCACCGGCCGTGTCGGGCCTGTTGGCTCAAATCCAGGAGTTCTGGCATCGCCCCGGTATCAACTTGCCGCGGTATATCGAGGCGGTGGCCTACAAGGCGTTGGTCATTAACAGCGCGCGTCCCTCGTCCGCAATCTACGCACCCAACTTCCGCTCGGTGATGAACTACGCAGGGTGGGGGCAGCCCAGTTTGCCGCGCGCCCTCGACAGCGGGGTGCGCCTGACCCGCGCCGACGGCGCGATCGTGGAGTTGGCGGGTTTCGCTGGTGAACTCACCACCGGGGCTAGTCAATTACTGCGATTGAAGCTCACCACCAACGAGGTGTCCGCCACGGGTGCGTTTCACTTCACGCTGGTCTGGACCGATCCTCCAGGCAATCCGGCCGCCGGTCTTAAGTTGGTTAATGATTTAGACCTCATCGTGTCCAATACCGTCACGGGTGAGGTGTTCGTCGGTAACGACATGGCTCGGACCGGATACACGACCGGTCGGGCGGGCACCAATGCCTTTGAGGTGGTCGAGGTGGGTGTGACTAATTCGATCTTCGATTCGGTCAACAATGTGGAGCGCGTGGTGCTCGAACCCCCGCTGGCCAGCGAGTACATCATCCAGGTGGTGGCGCGTCGGGTGAATGTCAACGCTCTGGCCTCTCGCGAAATTCAGAATCTCCAGAACCGCACCAACATTGTTCAGGACTTCGTGGTGGCCCTCTCGTCGGACGCGGCCACGGGCAACGACATCGTGGCTACGGCCGAGTACGTCAGCGGGTCAGCGGGTGGTTTCGGACCGATCCAACCGCCTGCGGTTTCTGTGGTGGCCACCAATGGCATTCCAGTCTCGGCTTCTCGGGTGGGAGCACAGTCTCCCTTGGTCGGTGGTGCGGTTGGGCAAGCCGCTCAATGGCATTTCTTCGTCTTCACTAACCTCTTCAATCCTGAGGCGGCGGCGGTCACCGGATTGACCAATGGTCAGTATGTCGAGTTTGTTATTTCCTCGGCCGCCAACCTCGCTCGTCCGCGCGGGCCTGGGGCCTCAGGAAACCGCCTGCGTGACCGGGTCCTGGGACCGGACTTGGATTTGTACATGTCTACGGATCCTGGCCTGACCAACCTCCAGGCCTCAGCACTGGCCTCGGCGTATCGTTCCACCCAGCAGGGGTTCGAGGAGCGCATCGAGATCACCAACGCTCCGGCCACGGGTGAGGTGTATTACATCGGCGTGAAGGCCGAAGATCAGCAGGCCGGTGAATTTGAATTGGTCATTCGCAGCAGTGATCAGCCCTTCCACGTCCGGGGACCCAATGGCTACAGCCTGCTCATGACCCCCATAGGCGGCGGGCGCTCCATTCCCGATGGCAGCCCGGATGCGCCGGGTGTGGTCCGCTACTTCGGCACGGGTCCCGCCGGGATTACTCGCAACGTGACCTTCATTCAGTCCCTCGGGCACGAGAATTTCTTCGACCTCCAAGGGACCCTCGTCCACGCAGGGTATGGAGTGACCATTAATAACCGCCGGTCGATTCGTAATTACGGCACAGGATTGACCCAGGTATCCGGTTCGGTCATGGGACTTTACGACGATATCCCGGGCTTGCGCTTCCGTGGCGGCCAGCCGACCGACGGCCCCAGCACCACCCTCCTCGACTTCTCGGGTTTAGGCAGCATGGGTTCGTGGAATTACCTCCTGCAAGATGACGTGCTCGGCGATTCTGGCACTCTCAACTCGGTGCAGCTTCAGGTGCAACCGCAGGTGCTGCCCGCCTTCGATCAGCGTGTCTTCGAGAATGTCTGTCTCTCGCCCCAGGGCTACGATTTCCGTCTGCGCATCGTGCCTCCGGATGCCAGTCGACTCATCATTGAGGTGACCAACATGGTCCCCGCCAACTTGCCGCTGGAAGTGTACATTCGCCGCGAAGCCTTCCCCGACCCCGACAATTTGGAGGTCAACGACCGCGTGGCGACCTTGCTCGGGCCGGGCATCATTAGCATTTCCGTGCGGGACGTCCCCGCCCTCCAGTCCGGCACCTATTTCGTGCTCTTTCACAACCCGTCCGGGGTGGAGCTCTGCTTTGATGTCGCCATCTACGGTGAGCGCAATTTGTCTTCGAAGTTTACCCGCACCATTGAAGGGCGGTCGGCTTCCTTAGCTGATGTCGCCCGGACGGTGACTTCAGTTCAAGTCGATGATGCGCGTCCGGTCTCCGATGTGCAGGTGGGTGTCCGGGTCGAACATGCCCGCGTCTCCGATCTGGCCCTGCGTTTGGTGACTCCCGGCGGCGCCAGCGCATTGCTCTTCGAGAACCGCGGACTCACCACCACCAATGGTTTGGGTGGCGTGCTTATTACTAGCAACTACCAGCACGTGGCCTTGTCGCTGGACCGTGCCGGAGGTGTGGCGCGCATTTACTTCAATGGTGAAGTGGTGGCCGAACAGTTGGTCCGGCTTTCGGCCAGCAATGCTCCGACCTCGTTCCACCTCGGCTCTTTGGGTTCGGCCAACCTACCGGGCAGCCCCATTCAATTGGACGACTTCGGACTCTGGCGTCGCTCCATCCGCGAGACGGAGATCCGCAAAATCTATGAGGAGGGATCCTTCGGTCGTGCCAAGGCAACCAATTTGGCCAGTGCTGGATTGGCGGCGCTCTGGCCCATGGACCGCTTCGGTTTGGATACCATCGCCGGTCAGACCATTAGCAGCGTGGGCACCACCGTGGCGGGTCAGATGAATTTTGGTATGCGCCAGCCAGGCACCGGCACCGGAGCCATCTCCACCGACTCCCGCATTCGGGAAATTGGCAATCTTCCAGGGTTGACCCTGGAGGGATGGATCAAACCGGTTGCAGGCAACGAACGTCTGGTGGTGGGCGGGTGGTACGATGCGGCCAAAAAGCGCTCGGGGCCGGCCTTGTTCATTGGTCAATCGGCTCCCTGGGGCAATGGTCCGGGATCGCTGAGTGCCATCTTCCAGGATGAGGCAGGCAACCCAGTGATGTTGAGTACCCGCGCGGGCGTGTTCCCGTCCGGGGGTGTTATCACCAATCGGGCGTTTGCGATCTTCGGTGATAGCACCAATGGGGTCTACACGCCGATCAAGTTTGCTCAGCCTCCGTATCTAAGTCGGATTGTGCCGCAGGTGCTGTACTCCAATGATTGGGAGACGGTCACCATTGGGGATTTCGCGGCGGGGACCAACAGCCTTGAAGGATGGATCGTGATGACCAATCAGGTTTCGATCTTGGTCGGTGGCAAAGAAGGCCAGGTGCTCGACCTCCGCAATGCTGTGGTGGAACGTCAGTTCGACCTCAACATCGGTCAGGCTTATCGCTTGGCCTTCACCAGTCGAAAATCTCCCGCTGCCAAGACCGCCGTAAATGCCCAAGTTTGGGTCGATGGCGGTTTCAATTTGCGGGTGGACAGCACGCCGGACTGGGTCACCAACACGACTTCCTTTGTCGCCAAGTCCTCACGCACCGCTGTTGGATTCGTGGCAACCTCGCCCCCGGCCTCTGCCACCAACTTCCCGTCGGGTTTAGAGATTGGGCAAGTCTGGCTCGATCAAGATGGCTCTCCGCTGGTTTATCAACCGGAAGAACCGCTGCGCCCACTCATGGGTCAGCCCGGCACCGGGTTGTGGGAACTGCAGACGACCGATGCTCGGGGTGGTGAAGCGGGCCTTCTGCTGGACTGGCAGTTGCGCTTCACCTTCATGCCCACCAATCCGCCGATCTTCCGGTTGACCAATGGCATCGCCTTCACCACCAACATCGTGGGCGAGGATATCCGCTACTTTCTGGTGGATGTTCCGCTGGAGGCCGAACGAGCCACCAACACCCTGGTCAACCTTTCGGGCGGTTTGCTCTCGCTGCTCTACAGCGCCTCTGGATTGCCAGATCCCACGGAGTCCGACACGGTGACGCTGGTTTCCGGCCTGCCGGCAGGTCGCTTCTCTGCGAGTACTCTCGACATTAATCTTCCGCCGTTGCTTCCGCGTGGGCAGCGCTATTATTTGGCGGTGCGGGGCGCTGGTGGGACCTCCTCCAATGAGTTTTCCATTCAATCGGACTTCGGTGTTCGTATTACCCCGCTGACCAACCGCGTCGCCATTCGGGTCACCAATAACGCTCCCATTTTGCAGGAGTATTACTCCTATCAAGTGCCTGCCAGCAACGTCTTGGGGGTCACCTTCACAGTGTCGGGCGCGACGGGCGATGTGGATTTGTACGCCATTCGGGCTCCTAAGCTGCCGGGTGTTGGCCAGCATGACTACGCTTCCGCCACGCCGGGGACCACCAATGAGACACTGGTTATTCACTTGGACAGTCAACCGGTGCCCTTGGCTCCGGGTCTGTGGTATTTGGCGGTGACCAACACCTCGGGCATTCCTGAGACGTCCTATACAATTTCCGCCATCGAGCAGCGCGGCCGCATCCAAGAGTTGAAGCCGGGTCAATCGATCACAGCTAGCCATCCGGGGACCGACGAGGACTTCTATTACGTCACCCTGCCGACAGACGTATCCGCATTGCGGGTGCGGACCCGTGGGGCCACCGAGGACTTGGTTTTGAGTTCGCGCAGCCGATTGCCTGTGCCGACGGCGACCAACTTCGAGTACCAGAGTGACAAGGCCAATTCCGGTGACGAGGACCTCTTGGTAACGACCAATTCGACGCCGGTGGCTTTGGCAGGCGGGCGCTGGTATTTCTCGGTCACCAGCGTGAAAGGTTTGCCCACTCCCTACACCATCTCGGCCGAACTCCGACTTCGAGATGCGGTCTTCCAGACGCTCACCAATGAGATTTGGTTCGAGGCCGTGGCCACCAACGGGCCGGTCGATCTGGAATTTATTTACCGGAACCCGGGCGATGTCTCCGCGATCACCTTTGAACTCGATCAGTTGACCGGAGAGGCCGATATGACCGTGAGCCCGGATGAGCCGCTGCCCTTGTCGCCGGTCTCCTTTGCTAATACTCAGCCCGGCACGCTGTCGGAGCGGGTGACGGTCTTGGCTGGACGTGATTTGCCCTCGTTGGGCCGCGACTGGTACTTGCGAGTCCGCCTGCCGTCGACCGGAGTCCGTTTTCGCATTCGTGCCAGCCTGAATCGTCCGCCGGTTTGGACTCCCGTAGCAACCCGCCGGGTCACTGAAGGGTTGCGCCTCACCTTCAATCTCAAGGCGACCGATCCAGATCCTATCCCCCAGCCCATCACCTACGGTCTGGTGGAGGGTCCGGTGGGGCTCACCGTGAGCACCAATGGTGTGGTGACTTGGATTCCTTCTGAGGCTCAGGGACCTAGCACCAATCTCGTAGTGGTTTTTGCGAGCGACGGGGCGATATCGTCCACCCTTCAGTTCGTGATCATCGTGGCGGAGCGCAATCAGCCGCCGGTGTGGACCAACCCCGGCACCCGCCGTGTCATCGAAGGGTTGCAGTTGACTTACGCGTTGAAAGCCAGCGACGCCGATTTGCCGGTTCAGACGTTGAGCTACACTTTGGTCAAGGGTCCGGAGGGGCTCACTGTAAACACCAACGGTGTGATGAGTTGGCAACCGACCGAGGCGCAGGGTCCGAGCACCAACCGGGTGAGCGTGAGCGTGAGCGACGGTGTGGTGTCGGTGCCGCAGGAATTCGATGTGGTCGTCTTGGAGTCCAATCGTTTGCCGGTGTGGGTGACGTTCATCACGACGCGGCGTGTGAGCGAGGGATCGCCTCTGACCTTCACTGTGCAGGCCACGGACAGCGACCTTCCGGCACAGAGGTTGATCTATCGTCTGGTCAATGGTCCGACAGGACTCGTGGTAACGACCAATGGAGTGGTGTCTTGGACGCCGACCGAAGCCCAGGGCCCGAGCACCAATCGGGTTCGAATTGGGGTGACCGATGGCGTGGCCAACATTTCCCAAGAGTTCGACATCATCGTGGTTGAGCGCAACCAACCGCCAGTCTGGACCAACCCCGGCACCCGACGGATCACCGAAGGGTTGCAATTGACCTACGCATTGAAAGCCAGCGATGCCGATTTGCCCGTTCAGCCGTTGAAGTTCACTTTGGTCAGCGGTCCGGAGGGGCTCACTGTGAACACCAACGGTGTGATGAGTTGGCAACCGACCGAGGCGCAGGGTCCGAGCACGAACCGGGTGAGCGTGAGTGTGAGCGACGGTGTGGTGTCCGTACCGCAGGAATTCGACGTGGTCGTCTTGGAGTCCAACCGACTGCCGGTGTGGGTGACGTTGATCACGACGCGGCGTGTGAGCGAGGGATCGCCTCTGACCTTCACTGTGCAGGCCACGGACAGCGACCTTCCGGCTCAGAAGTTAATCTATCGTCTGGTCAATGGTCCGACAGGACTCGTGGTAACGACCAACGGAGTGGTGTCTTGGACGCCGACCGAAGCCCAGGGTCCGAGCACCAATCGGGTTCGAATCGGGGTGACCGATGGCGTGGCCAATATTTCCCAAGAGTTCGACATCATCGTGGTTGAGCGCAACGAGCCGCCGGTGTGGACCAACCCCGGCACCCGACG
>Ga0114969_10002093_pt1 | contig 16549 bp, 16 predicted proteins | sample M_130807_MF_Meta_FD_87316 | JGI IMG/M metagenome (GOLD analysis project Ga0114969, IMG submission 87316) | Freshwater microbial communities from Lake Montjoie, Canada to study carbon cycling - M_130807_MF_MetaG | ecosystem: Environmental > Aquatic > Freshwater > Lake | place: Lake Montjoie...
GCTGGCCAATACCGATCCGCAGTTCAGGATACACCCCGGTTGATTTTCGCGAAGGAACCAGCGGATCGCCGCGCCGTTGGAGAGGAATGCTGTCGTTAGGTTCAATTCCAAGGTTTGCTGCCAGCCCTCCAAAGGAATGGTGTGTAAGGGTCCATCGCCCCAGGCCCGTCCACTGCCTCCAGCGACGTGGTGCAGAGCGTCAAACTGGCCGTACCGTTGTGCACACCGTTCGATGGCATGATCAGCCACCCCGGCGTCCCGGACGTCAGCTAAAATTACTTCCAGCCGATCGTGCACGTCCTTGGGCTGTGGGACCTCCGGGATGGGGTCGAGCCCCACCACGACCAACCGGGCGCCCTCGCGGAGGCATGCCTGAGCTGCAGACCAACCGAGGCCTCGAGTCCCTCCGATAATCACCAAACAGCGCCCGCTCAGCGCACCCGGGCGCTCGGAGCTAGTCCCGGTAGCGTCGTGTGAGGTCGCCATAGGCATCGATGCGGCGGTCGCGGAGGAAGGGCCAGTGCGTCCGAGTGACGTCCACCTTCGCCAGGTCCACGGAAACTAACAAATTCTCAGGCCGGTCGACCGAGGCCTTGCCCAGCAATTGGCCGCTGGTGCCTGCGACGAAGCTTTGCCCCCAGAATTCGAGCCCGTCGCCGCCGATGGGGCGTTCCAAGCCAATTCGGTTCACGGCGGCCACGTAGCAGCCGTTGGCGATCGCATGGGAGCGTTGGATCGTCTCCCAGGCACCGTGCTGATGGATGCCGTATTCGGCCTTTTCGGAAGGGTGCCAACCGATCGCGGTGGGATAGAAGAGAATCTCAGCCCCGCTCATCGCCGTCAGTCGCGCCGCCTCGGGGTACCATTGGTCCCAGCAAATGAGCACACCGATGCGACCGAAGCGGGTGTCCCAAGTTCGGAACCCGGTATCCCCCGGGGTGAAATAAAATTTTTCGTAGAAGAGGGGATCATCCGGGATGTGCATCTTCCGGTAGATGCCCAGCAAGGACCCGTCCGCATCGATGATGACGGCGGTATTGTGGTAGAGGCCTTCGGCGCGCTTTTCGAAGAGCGACGCGATCACCACCACCCCGTGCTCCTGGGCGAGACGTTGGAACGCCCGCGTGCTCGGACCTGGAATGGGCTCTGCGAGGTCGAAATATCGATGCTCTTCCGACTGGCAGAAATATTGCGATCGGACCAATTCCTGGGTGCAAAGGATGTTGGCTCCATTCTTTGCGGCTTGCGCGCCCGCCTCCAGGCACAACCTCAAATTCTCCTCGGGATCGGGCCCGCAGGCATGTTGTAAAAGACCGAGAGTCACCGATCGGGTCTTTGGACGTGGGTTCATGGTGGCGTTCTGGTTCAACCCCCGGGCGAGGGTGCTATGCGCTCTGCGTTCCGAATCGCCCGAAGAGGAACCCGATGGTGTTGGGGGTGTGGTGCAAGTCAAGGGCTCGGCGTAAGGAAACCGCTAGCCGGGCCACCTGCAGCAGTAAAATAGATAAAAACCGCGCTTTCATTGGGTTTTCTCTTGCGACGACGTGTGACGCGTTGCTAAATCCGCTCCGAAGTCACTTCGGATCAATCACACATCCCAATTCTTAAACCCAATATTTATGGCCAAAGCTGTCAAAGCCCTCACCAAGTCTCAGATCACCGCCGTCCTCGCCGAGAAGGCCGAGATCAGCAAGAAGCAAGCCTTGGCGGTTCTGGAGGCACTCGCTGAGCTCGCCTACAAGAACGCCAAGAACACCTTCACCTTCCCCGGCGTCGGTAAGTTGGTGTTGGTGAACCGTAAGGCCCGTGTCGGCCGCAATCCGGCCACCGGCGCTGAGATCAAGATCCCCGCCAAGAAGGTCGTTAAGTTCCGCGTGGCCAAGGCCGCCAAGGACGCGATCCTCGGCTCGAAGTAATCGAAGGATTCCTCGGTCATTCTTTTCAAGGCGCCCGGTAACGGGCGCCTTTTTGTTTCTTGGGGGGCAACAAATTTACCGATGAGATCGAGGAGTGGAGCCGAGTGCTGCCTTGTGGGATGAGCGATTCGGTGGTCTGCCTCATCCGGGAAGCCGAGGGATTGTAACGTGTTTCGTTTTGAAACGACTTTGCCTTTCCTGCGTGTTTTCCAAACTATGCACCACCCTATGGATGACGCCCCCGTTTCCTCGAGACTCTTCGTCACCCGGAGATTGCCATGGATCTTGGCCGTTGCGGCTTTTGTCGTCTTCCTACTCACACGCAATGCCTGGATCGGAGTCAATAGCCTGCGGTCCGTCTATGAGGCGTCGGGCTGGGGTTTTGAAAACGCGTTCTCTCAACCTCTCAACCAGATCTTTGGAACCGTCGTGTCCGCGCTGACGGGCTCCCGGTTTCCCGGTCAGGCAAATATCCTCACGGCAGCGATGGCCGCTGCGGTGGTTTACCTACTGGCCCGTTGCGTGGCGTTGCTTCCCCATGACCGGCGCCACGAGGAGCGCATCCGCGAGTTTTCGGACATAGCCTTGCTGACAATTCCCTTGGCCTGGGTGCCGCCGGTTTTGGCGGTGGGTCTCTTGGCCTTCCAGTTGACGTTCTGGCAGCATGCCACGGCCTTCACCGGGGAGATGATTGATCTTTTGATCTTCGCAGCAGCAATACGAAACCTGCTGGAATATCGACTCGATCGAAAGGAATCCCGATTGTGGATCGTCTCCGCCCTCGTGGGGGTCGGCATCGCCAACAGTCATGCATTCATCGGGTTTGCACCGATGTTCTTGGTGGCGATCGTCTGGATTCGTGGATGGGAGTTTTTTAACCTGGGTTTTCTGTCTCGGATGCTCCTGGCGGGGTTGATTGGTCTTTCTCTCTTAATCTGGATTCCGCTGTCGGCGCGCATGACCGGACGATTTGACGAAAGCTTCTGGAGCCTTTTTCGGACGGGCCTGGAGCTCAAGGCCAGCCAACTGCTGATGTTTCCGCGGGGCCGTTTTCTGTTTTTGTTCCTGATGATGATCGCGCCGCTGGTGGGAGTCGGTATTCGCTGGCCCTCTCGGACGGGGGCCGGTTTGGATACCTTGGCCGCGATGGTCGCCTGGCAGGTGTTGGTTCTCGCTTGGTTCGGTCTTTGTATCGCTGTCGCGTTTGATTTGAAGTTCAGCCCCCGTCAGTTGGGCTATGGGGTTCCTCTCCTGACCTTCTCTTTCTGTGCTTCCCTCGTGGTGGGTTACTTTGCGGGGTATTATCTTCTGATCTGGACCGGGCGAGCCGATTCTCGCCACACCTATTCGATCACGCCGTTGTCCTCGGGCTTGTCCCGGTTGGCCGGAGTCTTGGTGGTATCGCTGACGCTGCTGGTTCCCGCGGCCTTGGTTGCCAAAAACTGGAAGATCATCTTGGCCGACAATGGTTCCAGTCTTAAGGAGTACTCGCGCACCATGCTCGCTCCGCTCCACCGGGCTCCGGGGTTGGTGTTCGTTGATGACCCGACGCTGTTCATGGCCCTGACAGCCGGGAATGAGACGCTGGCTGGCAACGGGGGGCATTTGTTGGTCAACACCCGACTGGCCCCAGTGCGGGTGTACCGACAGTTCTTGGCCAGTCGGAATGCGGAGCGTTGGCCTGCACTGCGTGAGATTGCCGAGGCTAAGGACAACATTGCCGGACTCTGGCTGACGCTGGCTACCCGGGCTGCCCAAACCAATCAGACCTTCTTCGCATCGACCGTCTTCAGCTTCTTTGCCGAGCCGTTCGACTTTCGGCCGGTCGGATCCTTGCACGGAGCGTTGCCTCGGAAAGCACTGCTGCCGAGTGCAGCCAATGAGGCGGAGTTAGATCAGGTGCGCCGGTTCTGGGGCGAGGTGCAACCTTCGCTGGATGCGGTGGTCCGGGATGCCTCTCGAGGCTCCTCTAACGCGGTAATCGTGGCCGCCATGTGGTCCCGCTCCGTCAACGCTTCCGGGGTATTCCTCCAGGAAGGCGGTCGATTGAAGGAGGCGGGAACTCTCTTCACTGAGGCGCTTCGCTTGAACGCCGACAATGCCGCGGCACGGGTGAATTTGGAGGTCAACCGTGCGTTGGTCGCCGGCAAACCCCTCCCGGCGGACCTCGTCAAGCTTTGGGACGGAAAGCCGGGATTGCTCGACGTGCATGGACCGGTCGATGAGCCGGAATTCCTTCGCATCTTCGGATTGACGCTCCTAGCCCAGAAGGACGACATGGTGCGTCGGGCCGCGGTGGGCTTTGCTCGTGCCACTCAGTTGTCACCCACCAATCATTTCAACCACTTCGGATTTATCGCGGCCGCGCTGGCCGTTGGTGATCTGACTTCGGCGACCAACGCCTTGAATTGGTTGAAAGCCGATTCTTCCCGCGCTGGCTGGACTCCGGTGGAAAAATCCGGCCTGGCTGAATCCGAGGGGCGTGTGCTCATCGCCATGAACCGATTGCAAGAGGCCGAGGTTTTTCTGCAGGAGGCTCGGCGCCTCAATCCCAACAACCCAGACCTCTATGATTACCTTTCCTACCTTTATTTGCTTTTGGGCAAGACCAATGAGTCGTTGGCCATGACGGAATCTTGGGAAAAGGTTGCCAAGCTGGATCCAGCGCCGGCCTCCCGTCGGGCGCTGATCTTGATGCAACTGGGTCGGTACGGGCCTGCATCCGAGGCTCTGACCAAGGTTCTCGACCAAGAACCCGACAATTCGGTGGCCCGGGTCAATCGGGCGATCGCTCGACTCATGCTCAAACAACTGCCCGAGTCGCGTGCCGATTACGAGCGCTTGATCAAGGGCGGACGCGAGACCTTTCAGGTTCGCTTTGGTTTGGCCGAGATAGCTCACCAACAGAACCAGTCGTCGGAGGAGCAGAAGCAATTGGAGCGCTATCTCGAGTTAGCCCCGAAGGGCACGGCTGAATTGACCAATGTCATCAGCCGACTGGCCGCCCTGAAGTCTTCGCGCTGATCCCAAGGGCCACCGGCACCGTTGGGAACGCTGGCCATCGACTTTGTTGAGCCCATGCGTGTGAGTCATGTCATCACTCGGTTGATTGTCGGCGGGGCGCAGGAGAACACGCTGAGCTCAGTTCTTGGCTTGGGGCGAATTCCTGATTGGGAGGTGGAACTCATCTCGGGCCTTACCAGTGGGCCGGAAGGGTCTCTTGAACCCATTGCCCGAGCGGTGCCCGGACTTCTGCATTTGGAGTCCAGTCTTGTTCGGCCTGTTCGCCCGCTGATGGATGCTCTGGCCTACCTGCGGTTGCGCAGCCATTTTCGTCGCACGCGTCCACACATCGTCCACACCCACAGCGGCAAGGCGGGTATCGTTGGACGATTTGCGGCCCGACATGCCGGGGTTCCGCAAGTGATCCATACTATCCATGGGCCGAGTTTTGGTCCATTTCAGGGTGCTGCTGCCAATATGGTTTTTCGGGGCGCAGAACGGGCCGCTGGGCGGCAGACCGATCACTTTGTGGTGGTCGCTGAGGCCATGGCTCGACAATACCTCGACGCGGGCATCGGTGATCCCACCCAGTACACCCGGATTTTTAGTGGTTTTGATTTAGCTCCGTTCCTGGGGGGCCAGCGCGATACGGAACTGGCCGAGCGACTGGGTATCCGCCCCGGTGAGTTTGTCGTTGGCAAGGTCGCTCGCCTCTTCCAACTCAAGGGGCACGATGAGTTGTTCACTGCCGCCGTTGAGATGGTGCGACGAGTTCCCAATGTGCGATTCCTGTTGCTGGGTGATGGTCCCTGGCGTGCGCGCTTTGAGACCATGGCTGCCACGATGCCTGGCTTGGCCGGACGGTTTGTCTTTGCGGGTTTGGTGCCGCCGTCGGAGGTCTCCCGATATCTGGGCTTGATGGATGTTCTGGTGCACTTGTCGCGCCGAGAAGGCTTGGCTCGGGTGCTGCCCCAGGCCCTGGCGGCCGGGAAACCGGTGATTGCCTTCGATTGTGACGGTGCCGCCGAAGTGTGCCGGGATTTGGAGACAGGGTTCTTGCTTCAACCGGGAGACCTACCGGGTTTGGTGGATCGGGTCGCCCGGTTGGCGAGGGATCCGGAGTTGGCCCGGAGGCAGGGAGCCACTGGGCGATCTTGGGTGCGGGAGCGTTTCTCCGAGGAGGCACTGGTGCAATCCCTGGATGCCTTGTACCGCCGCCTGCTCCCTCGTTCAGGGGGGGCGTTTTGATGAAATCCGAGGTCTCTACCGTGCTCTGGGCATTTGGGTTGACCAGCGCCATCTCGGCCGTCTCGTTGCCCCTGTGGCGGGCGGTGTGCCGTCGATGGGGGCATGTCGATGATCCCGGTCACCGGAAGATTCATGTGCAACCTATTCCGCTGGCGGGCGGGTTTGCCGTATCGGCCGGTGGGCTTTTGGGCGGACTGCTAATTTGGACCCTGGTATCGTCAGGAGTGCTGGGCAGCGTGGAGGTAGGATCTCTCTGGGCTGGAATCGAGGGGTTGCGCCGCCTCGGAGTGCTGCTCGCCGGAGCCGCAGGCATGCTGGCTTTGGGAGCGTGGGACGACCGTCGGGATCTCGGGGCCGGTGCGAAGTTTCTCGTGCAGGGAGTCATTGCCGTCCTGGTTGCGAGATGGGGGGTCCAGGTGCCTGTCCCGGACGGGATGGCGTTTCTCGGGCTGCCGCTCACGGTGTTCTGGATCGTGGCCGTCACCAATGCGTTCAACTTGAGCGATAACATGAATGGCCTGTGTGCGGGTCTCGGTTTAATCGGGGCCACCGCCGTGTCGGCCTCATCGCTGTTGGGGAAGGGGCAATTCGAGTTGGCCTGTGGGGCGGCTCTCATCGCCGGAAGCCTGGCGGGCTATTTGCCCTACAACTACCCCCGCGCCTCGGTCTTTCTGGGGGACGCCGGGAGTCAATGGGTCGGTTATCTGCTTTCCGCCTTGGCGCTGTTGTCTGTGACGCCCTCCGCGATTTCCAACGGCGGGCTCCAACAGTCCTGGAAGGCCGCGTTTGCGGTGGTGGCCGTTCCCCTGATCGATATGGCCTTCGTGGTCGTCTCGCGTACCTGGAGAGGGCAGCCCTTCTGGGTGGGTGACACTCACCACCTGAGTCATCGCCTAGCCCGAACGAGTCTTGGGAAGGCCGGTGCGGTGGGCGTCTTGTGGTTGCTGGGATTCCTTCTGGTGGCTCTCTTCCGTCGCTGAGCCAGTGTCGCGGCTCTGATGCCGCGGGGCGGAAAGTTTTGCCCAGGCAAGCCAACAGGTGGACTTCGGTTCCGCCCTGATCCCGTCACTCGCGGGAGGTTTTCCTGATAAAACCCAACAAAATAAGGCGTTTCATTGATCGGCATGGTCGTTGCTTCACGGCGTGGACGGAGGCGAGTCCATGATTCAAACGCTGTTCAACCAATCCAACTATGTGGTCACCAAGAAACTCTTGGATGCCACGGTGCTGCGCCATCAGGCCATCGCCGGCAATTTGGCCAATGTTGAGACGCCGAACTACAAGCGGCTCGATGTGGCGCCGTCCTTCCAGGCTCAGTTGTCCACTGCGGTGAAGGCCAACGATCCGAGTCAGATCGCCAATATTCCCGTCCCGACCCTCTCGGTCGATCCGATGGCCGTTGCCTCCAATCGCGACGGCAATTCCGTCAATTTGGAGCAGGAAATGTTGGCCATGAATGAGAATAGCCTGGCCCACACCCTAGAAGCCCAACTCATCACCGGTTCCATGCTCAAGCTGAGGATGGCCATCACGGGTCGTAGCTGAACCTTCGGACTCACCTCCCCATGATCGAACTCATCCCTAGCATTCAAAGTACCCGCTCCGCGTTGGATGCTGAACGGACCCGGATAGAGATCGTCTCCCAGAATCTGGCCAATGCCAATGTCACCCGAGCCGCCGATGGGCAGCCCTACAAGCGCAAGCAGGTGATTTTCGAGTCGCTGGTCAACAATGCCGGGACCAACCCCAACAGTGGTTCCACCATCCGGGTGAGCCGTGTTGAATCCGATCAGCGCCCCTTCCGTGAGGTTTTTAAACCGGATCATCCCGACGCCGACCCTCGGGGGTACGTCCGGTATCCGAACGTCAATGTCCACGAAGAGATGGTGGATCTCATCGCCTCCTCGCGGGCGTTTGAGGCGAACATCGCCGTGGTTAAAAACGCCCGACAACTGGCCCAGCAGGCCATGTCTATCGGCAAGCGCTGAGCCTCCACTGACACACTGCCATGGAAGCGCTATCCGCACTCCGAATGTTCAATCCGGCCGCCCTCCGGGAGTCGCCCCTCGGCAAGGCCGGGATGGAGTCTCTGCAGAAGGCGGGGATGGGAGACTTGGGGAAGCTCATTCCCGATTCGGAGATGGGAAAGCTACAGCCGTTTAATAAGGCATTCCCGGATGCGATGCCGCTGCCCACGGGGGTGAATCCGAGTGGCATCCCCTCGTTGGGGAGGGTCACGGGGCGCGACGCCTTTGCCGACACCCTGGGTCGGTTTGTGGGCGAAGTGGCAGACAAGCAAGTGGCTGCCGGAGATTCGGTTCGGGGCTTGGTTACTCAGCAGGGAGTGCCTCTGCACCAGGCCATGATCGCCATGGAGGAAGCCAGTGTCTCCTTCCAGTTGATGGTCGAGGTGCGCAACAAGCTCCTCGAATCGTACCAGGAATTGATGCGGATGCAGGTCTGAGGATCAAGGGCCCTAAGTGATGAACAACAGTTTCCAAGAACTCTTACAGCAATTGGCCTCCGTCTGGAAGGAGGTCGGTATCAACCAGCGAGTCTCGATTGTCCTCGCCGGATTGGTTGTCTTGCTCGGTCTGGCCGGCACCGCCGTTTGGTCGAGCCGCGAAGACTACGCTGTTCTCTTCGGCAACCTCGCCGAGGCCGAGGCTTCCAAGGTGATCAATGCGCTCGATGAGGCCAAAATTCCGTACAAGGTCCGGGGCGGCGGTAGCATTTCGGTGCCTGCCGATAAGGTTCATTCCCTGCGCATTCAAATGGCTGGCAAGGGGATTCCCGGTGGCGGTACGACGGGGTTTTCTCTCTTCGATAAGCCCAACTTCGGCATTTCGGACTTTGTGCAGCGGGTCAATTACCTGCGGGCCATCCAGGGGGAATTGTCCCAGACCATTTCTCGGGTCGATGGCATCGAGTCCGCCCAGGTGATGCTCGTAATGCCCGAGAACCGTCTGCTGGTGGAGTACCAGAAGAAACCCAGCGCCTCCGTGTTCCTGAAGCTGCGGGGTAACGTGCCTATCCCTGCCTCGACGGTGAATGCCATCCGCTTCCTCGTTTCCAATGCGGTTGAGGGGCTCAATCCGGAAGGGGTCTCTATCACCGACAATATCGGCAACCTCCTGACCGAGGCCTTCGACAATGATCCTATTACCGGGGCCACTTCGTCACAGCTCAAGCAACGTCGCGAATACGAAAACTATCTCGCCAAGAAAGTGGAGTCATTCCTGGCCCCCTACGTTGGCGGTTCGACGCGGGTCATGGCGCGAGTGTCGGTCGACCTAGACTACACGAGCCTGCAGCGCAAGGAGACCAAGTATGATCCGGAGAGTCAGGTAAAGCGCACAGAAACGGTCACCGATGAACGCATTGACAACACGAGCTCCTCCCTCACGGGCGCGGTCGGCGCGCCGGGTGCGGCGACCAATGCCAATGCAGATACGAACAGTCCGTCCGGCGCGGCACCGATGAGCAAAAACAACACGAGTAAGAAAGTTACCCAGAACCAGTACGAGATCAACGAGGTCACCACGACGCAGAATCAAATCCCGGGTTCCACAAAACGCCTTTCGGCCGCGGTCTTCATCCCCATCGAATACTCTGTGAGCGGGACCAATCGTGTGGCCATGCCTCGCAGTGCTGCCGAGATGCAAAAAATTCGTCGGGCTGTCCAATCGGCGCTGGGCATCGTGGAACGGGGCGAAGCCGGACGGGTTGACGAATTGTCTGTCGAAGAAATCGCCTTCAATGATCAACCCTCCCTCGAGCTGACCCAGCGGCTCGAGAAGAGTGAACGCCAGCGTCTTTGGACCGATATTGCGCGCGATTCAGCCTTTCCGCTCTTGGGTGTCGGAGTACTGGCCATCTTCTGGCGGATCTTCCAGAAGACCAGCATCGATGAAATCCCTATCGGAATCCCCATCGGATCGGCCTCCGGGGACGGCGGATCCCAGATGAATGGCTTCGCCTCCGGCCTCAGGGCGGGCCCCGCCAGCGAACCGGATGAAGTTCAACCCTTCGTGATGACCGCGGACATGATGAACCAGCTCATGAAGGAAAACCCCGCCAATATGACCCACGCGCTCCGTACCTGGATGACCCGCGGCCCCGAGAAATCGAGGTAATTCGTTATGGCTGCACCCATCCCCGAAATTCTGGCCTCGAGCCCCGCCGATTTTGCCCGTCTGACACGGACACAGAAGATCGCCCTGCTCTTGGTGGTCCTAGGAGAAGAAGCCGCGATTTCTTTTCTTCGAGGGCTTCAGCCCGACGAGTTGGAGGCGATCTGCGCCGAGATGGCCAAGGTCGGGATGCTTTCCATCGAAATGCAGAACACCATCCTGAAGGAGTTTACAGATGTGGCCATCCACGCCAGCACCTCCCTGCGTGGCGGTTTAGATTTCACCCAATCGATGTTGGAAAAAGCCTTGGGCCTCTACAAGGCGGCCACGGTGATTACTCGGGTGCTGCCCACCCGCACGCCGGTCTCCTCGATGACGCAAATTGTCGATCTAGATGCCCGGCAAATCTTTAACCTGCTCAAGCTTGAACAGCCGCAGACGATCTCACTTGTCCTCTCCTACCTGCCACCCGAGAAGGCTTCCCAGTTGTTGATAATGCTCCGCAGCGATTTGCGGGATCAGGTCATTGAGCGACTGGCTACTCTCTCTGCGACCCCCATCGAAATTGTCGAGAAGGTGGTCGAGCAGCTCAATCGCAAGCTCGGTAACCAGCACACGCGCGCCCTCAATCAAACCGGGGGCCTGAAGAGCGCAGCCAACTTGCTGAACTCGCTCGACAAGAACATGACCAAGACGCTCCTGATGAACATCGAGGAACGTAATCCGGAGCTCGGTCAGCAAATTCGCCAGAAGATGTTCACCTTCGAGGATGTGGCCACTCTGGATACCCCGGTTCTCCAACGGGTGCTGCGCGAGGTGGATTTACGCGATCTGGCGGTCGCTCTCAAGACGGCGAGCGATTCGCTCAAGGGAGCGCTTCTCAGCGCGGTGTCCAAGCGTGCCGCCGAAACGGTGCAAGAAGAGATGAGTTTCATGGGCCCGCTCAAGTTGCGCGACATCGAGGCAGCCCAAATGCGCATCATCGAGCTGGTTCGCAAATCCGAGGCCGACAACGAAGGACTCAGCTCATCCTGATTATGCAACCCAAACTCAATGCGATCCCGGTCGCTTTTGTCGAAGCCCTCCGCGAGGTCCAAGTCATCAAGGTCTCGCTCTCGGAATTGGAGCGCAAATGGCGCTTGCGGGAGGAGGATGCCTACGCCCGAGGTGTCGCGGATGGTGAAAGAGCTCTGAGTGAGCAGCTTGTTCAACAGCGTGCCGATTTGCGCCATCTCCAGAATCGTCTCTTCGTCCAGTTCGAGAACGTTATTCCTCAGGTGGTGCGGGACTGCGAGCAGGCGCTCATCAGCATCGCTTGGGAGACGGCCCGCAAGGTCGTCAATAGTGTTGAGATCACTCCTAGCCTAATTGAGGCGACCTTAGAGGAGGCGCTGGCATCGCTCCGCCAAACGGGTCGTGTCCGGGTGCAGCTCCACGCCGAAGACCTGGCACTCATTGAAGGGGTCAATAGCCCCGTCCTGCTCAAGGAACTCGGAGGCGAGCGTATTCGCTTCGAAGTTTCTTCGGAGGTCGGGCGTGGGGGCTGCCTGGTGTACACCGATTTTGGAACAGTGGACGCCCGCCGAGAGGTGAAGCTCGAACTGCTGCGGCAATCGATGGAATCATGAATTCTTCGGGCACATCGCCGGGTCAACGATTGGGAGGCATATTGGAGCGGGTGCGCAGCACTCGTGTGGTCGAGAATCGTGGACGGGTCGTTCAACTCATCGGCTTGGTGATCGAGAGCGAGGGCCCTCTTTGTGCCGTGGGAGAACTTTGTCGAATCGAGGGGACTCACAAGAATGGTAACGCGTTAGCCGAAGTGGTGGGCTTTCGTCAGGGTCGGGTGCTTCTCATGCCCCTGGCGGAGACCCATGGTATTCATCCCGGGTCCGAGGTTGTTGCCCTGGGGCACCCCTTGGAGGTTCCTGTGGGGTTGGATCTGCTGGGTCGCGTTCTCAATGGACTGGGAGAACCCATCGATGGGCTCCCACCCGTGAGGCCGGTGTTCCGGGCCCCATGTATGGCGCCACCACCTCATCCCTTGCAGCGCCGTCGGATCCGCGAGGTCTTTGGCACCGGTATTAAGGCGCTCGATACGCTCATCCCCGTCGGCCGAGGGCAGCGGCTGGGAATCTTCGCTGGATCGGGCGTCGGAAAATCAACGCTCCTGGGCATGATGGCGGCCCGAGCTGAGGCAGACGTCAATGTCATCGCTTTGATCGGTGAGCGCGGTCGTGAGGTGCGCGAATTCTTGGAGAAGGATCTCTCGGAAGAAGGGCGAGCCAAATCGGTGATCGTGGTGGCAACCTCCAATGAGCCGGCATTGATGCGCCTCAAGGGTGCCTACTCGGCCATGGCCATCGCCGAGTATTTTAGGGACCAGGGAAAATCGGTCCTTCTAATGATGGATTCGGTGACTCGTTTTGCCATGGCTCAACGGGAAATCGGACTGGCGGTAGGTGAGCCACCTGCCACCCGGGGTTACACACCCAGCGTCTTTGCTCTCCTGCCTCAGTTGCTTGAACGGGCCGGCTCAGGACAGAGCGGGGCCATCACGGCGTTCTTCACAGTCTTGGTCGAGGGAGACGACATGAACGAGCCGGTGGCAGACACCGTTCGCGGCATCCTCGACGGGCATATCGTGCTCGACCGTATGCTGGCGCAACAGAACCACTATCCGGCCATCGATGTGCTCCAGAGCATTAGCCGTCTTACCCGGGATTTATGCTCCGAGGAGCAGCTCCGTCTGGCAGGGCAGGCTCGTGAACATCTCTCCAACTACAAGCGAAACGCGGACCTGATCAGCCTGGGTGCCTATGCGGCCGGCTCTAATCCAGCCATTGATGCTGCCATTCGCTTGAAGGAACCCCTGGAGGCCTTCCTCCGGCAGGGGGTCGACCAGGGCGTGACGCCTGCCCAGGCCTGGGTGCGTCTTCAATCGGCCGTGAACGGAGGCAAATCTTCGTGAGTACCTTGATTTCAAAAAATCCGCTTCGATCCCGATGAAACGATTTCGATCCCGAGTCACCGCCCTCAGAGAGCTTCGACAACGTCGCGAAGAGGAAGCGCTTCAAGTTCACGCTCGTGCCGTTCGCAACCGTCAAGCGGCCGAAGCGCAGTTTCAGGAGAGCCTCGGAGCCTTGTTGGGTCACCAGCAGGAATTTCAGACGGATTTGATGCGCGGAGGCCCGGCTTCTCGGCTCGTACAACAGGACGGGTACCGACTGTTGCTGGAACAACGGTGTCACGACAGTCGTCAGCAGGTCGTTGAGGCCACTTCTGCGGCCGCCGCGTCACTTCAGGCAGTTCTGCTCAGCCGTCGTGACCGTGATGTGGTCGAAAAATTCTGCGCTAAGGAGTTGGTTGACCACCAACGTGAACAGTTGAGGGAAGATCAGAAGAATCTCGATGAAATGGCCTTGCGACGACGACCGGTCGATTTCGCCGCCCTTGGAACCTCTAAAAACTTGTGAAATCCATCGCTATTCCGCTCGTCGGATCACTGATTGGTGCGCTGCTGTATTTGGCTGTCACCGCGGCCTTGATTCTCAAGGGATATAAGCCGCCTGCGCCCTCACCGATATCTAAGGCTGCAAGGGTTGAGGAATCAGCCGGTGTTTCAGGGGCTCCTCTCGCCGAAAAGACGGCGGATGAACTCAATGGAACGACTCCCTCGTGGAAATACTACAACACGGACGTCGAGTTCCTCATCGAGTACCTCAAGCAAACGAGTAATTCGTTTCGGACTCGTCAGAAGGATTTGGATGAGTTGGGCCAACGGTTAGTGGCCGAACGGGCTGAACTCGCGTCCGTGACTCAGTCGGTGGCCCGTCTGCGCGATGACATTGATCGCCAAGTCCTCCGGATTCAGGACGACGAAGCCATCAATGTGAAGCGATTGGCCAAGACTTATGCCGGGATGGAGCCCTCCAGTGTTGCAAAGGTTTTTGCGGAGTTGGACGAAAAGTTCGTTGTGAAGGTCATGAGCCAGATGAAGGACGATCAGAATGCATCCATTCTCGATGCCTTGGCCAAAGCCGGTGCCCAAGGGGCAAAACTGGCAGCGGCCTTATCGGATAAACTGCGACTGGTACCCACCGGCAAGAAGTCATGACCGCTCTCAGTCCGATGGGTGCGGAGACGCCGCTGCTTCCAACCGTCGCTGCGGTGGGAGGAGTCGGAGCTCTCGTGGTTCCGGAACGTTCCGAAGGCGAGTCCTTGTTTGCGTCAATGGTCACGGGAGCACTGACATCGATGCACGGTGATGGGGTTCTCCAGCCGCCCTCATCCGCTAGCGAAGCGGCGTTGGTTCTGCTTCCGGTCCAGGTGTCAGAGTCTTCCGGGTGGGTGGTCAACGGCGAGGTTTACCCTGTTCCGGCCATCGAGAACTGCAGGTTTTCAAACCAAAGGTTTAGGGCAGTGGAATCACCCGTCGGTTCGGACTTACGCCCATCGCTCGCTCTATCCCATACAGCTCGCTGGGGCCAGCGATGGGGCGATTGCCCAACTCCGAAGAGTGCTGGCGATTCCGAGCCGTCTTTCGGGGCAAATCAGGAATCGAAGGAGGATCCCACCGAAGAAGTTGCCTCCGGTGAGTCGAGCCTGCGGATCTCCGAGAATGGATGGATGCCCACTTGGGTTCCAGTTCCAGGGACCTCACCCCCTTGGATTCCCCAGGTGATGCCCTCGGAGGCGCAGTCCTCGCCTGCACCGGGTTCTTCAGAGGGCTCGGAGCCCTCAAGCACGCTCGATCCCTCCGGGCGCATGCTCTCTCCTCAGGCCGGGCATGGGATCTCCCTTACCCCACTCCCGCAGAGCCCCTCATCGGGCGGACAATCCTCAGCGCAACCCGCTTTCTTGCGGCAGCCTGCCGAGTGGGTTCGTACCGAAAAGGAAACGACTCAAGTGTCGACAACGCCTGTCGCCGTGGACACGACGACTCGGAAAACAAGTGCAGTTGCCCCACGATTTCAGGGACAGGGGCCGGAGAGTGGGTGGCAACGCGTTGCTCAAGAGATCCCGCGGCCTGATACGACCAGACCCATGAGCCCAGTGTCGCGGGGCTCGCGGAGCGACTGGAAAACTTCGCCCTCGCCGTTCCCATATTCCGTTGGCAGCGCCGCCGTGACTGGGGAACGGCCGTCCGCGGTCGCTGCCTCGATAGAGCTCTCCGGGGAGTCGCCTTCGGCGTCGAGTGTCCAATGGATCACCGGTTCGAGTGAGGCTCCCCAAGACGGTCTGCTCCGATGGGGTTCTGCGGCTGCAGGACGTTGGCGGTCGATCGCGAGCCCTGGGGCTATGCCGGAGACCGTGACCCCGATGTCTGAACCGGCCGCCAAGAAGGACCTTCCGTGGCAGCGCGGCCTGACTGATACAGGGGAAGCCAACGGGTGGGTTCCAGAAATAATCCGTCAACCGGCTTCAGGCAGCGGCGGACAGCCATTCGAAACAGCTCTCTCAGCCGCCCACGATGGGGTCATGGAGGACTTTTCTTCGGAGGCTGTGGGGGATTTGAAAATGCCGGAGGAGACAAAAACTTTCCCGCAACCGACGAACTTGCCCCCCTCGAGGTCGGCAGACATTGCCTACGGGGGGGCTGGAGAAGTTGCCGACGACGTGTTGCTGGGCAAAGGAGGTCGCTCTGAATCTAACTCGGATAAAACCCCAGAAAACCCCGAAAAAAAGGCCTTTTATGCCCCTGCGACGACAGTCGGGAAGGAGGGGAATACTGAAGGGGAATTGCCTCGGATTCGGTCTGGCATGACTCATGCGAGAGTGGATGTAGCGATGGCTTCCGATCGATTCCAAACATCTGTTCCTGAGACTGCGCCCCAGCGGCGCGGTGTCGGGGCCTTGGACTCGGCTTTGGACTCGGCTTTGGACTCGGAATCCGTCGGTGCCCTCTCCGTTGCGAGGGGTGCCGATTCCTCGATGGGAACGCCGCCACTGGCTCCTACAATCAGCGAGCCGAATCGATTCCCTGAGACCGCCGAGGGTGGGGCGCTTCCTCAAGCACGGTCTGTCGTTCGCCTGTCAGATCAGCTCTCCGGTGAGGTGATTCTCTTGCAGCGGCTGCGCACCGAATCGATGACGGCCGTCCTTAGGCCCGATGTCGGTTCCGAGCTGCGGGTCGATCTTCGTCGTCGCGACGGGCGAATTGAAATTCGCGCCACACTCGAGCGGGGAGATGCTCAGGCCATTGCCGAGGGTTGGCCCGAATTGCAGCAACAGCTCCGTGCCCAGGGA
>Ga0114969_10002094_pt1 | contig 16547 bp, 13 predicted proteins | sample M_130807_MF_Meta_FD_87316 | JGI IMG/M metagenome (GOLD analysis project Ga0114969, IMG submission 87316) | Freshwater microbial communities from Lake Montjoie, Canada to study carbon cycling - M_130807_MF_MetaG | ecosystem: Environmental > Aquatic > Freshwater > Lake | place: Lake Montjoie...
GCCAGACCAGCTGTACCGGGCGACGCCCGAAATGACCCATGTCGGCATACAGGGCTTCGGCGCCCGTGACTGACAGGAAAACCGCACCCATGATCACCAGCGACAGCGAAGGCTTTGTGGTCAGCAGGTGCAGGCCGAACCACGGGTTGAACGCCTTCAGGATCGACGGATGCTGTGCGATCTGAACCGCGCCGAAGATCCCCAGCGTCAGGAACCACAGCAGCATCACCGGACCGAACAGCCGTGCAACGCGTTCGGTGCCGTTCTTCTGGATGGCGAACAACGCCAGGATCACGACCAGGGTGACGGGCAGCACGGCGCTCTCGAAGCGCGGATCCAGCTCCTTGAGACCCTCGCTGGCGCTCAGCACCGAGATGGCCGGCGTGATCAGCGCCTCGCAGAAGAACAGCGCCGTGCCCAGTACACCGAGCACCACGACCCGCTGTGCCCAGGGCGCAACCACGCCCAGCCGCTGCTGCACCAGTGCGACCAGCGACAGCACGCCGCCTTCCCCGGCATTGTCGGCACGCAGGATCACGCACACGTACTTGACCGTGACAATCAGCGACAGCGTCCAGGTCAGCAGCGAGAGGATGCCGTACACCGCAGTGGTGTCACCGGGTCCCGCATGCGAAGCCGCCAGTGCTTCACGGAACGCATACAGCGGGCTGGTACCGATGTCGCCATAGACGACGCCGAGAGCACCCATCATCAGCGGAAGACTGGCCTTTTGGTCGTGCATGGTGCGGAACTCAGGCTGCGCGATGGTGGTTGATCAGTTGCTGCAGGTCGATGGTCGCGGTGCGCGCCGACTGTGCGAAGTCCGCCTTGCGGCTGGCGTAGAGGATCCCGCGCGAGGAGTTGATCAGCAGTCCAGTGCCCGCGGCGGTTCGACCTGCACGCACAAGCTTCTCGACGTCGCCGCCCTGTGCCCCTACGCCGGGAACCAGCAGCGGCATGTCGCCGACGATGCTGCGCACCCGTGCCAGTTGCTCGGGCCACGTGGCGCCAACCACCAGCAGGCAGTTGCCGGCACTGTTCCAGCGGGTGGCCGCGCGCTCGGCGACGATCTCGAACAGTGGGCGGCCGTTTACGTCCAGGTCCTGGAAGTCGCCGGCGCCGGGGTTCGACGTGCGGCACAGGATGACCACGCCGCGATTGGCGTGTCGCAGGAATGGCTCGAGAGTATCGCCGCCCATGTAAGGGTTGACGGTGACGGCATCGGCCCCGTAGCGCTCGAAGGCCTCGCGGGCATATTGCTCCGCAGTGCTGCCGATGTCGCCGCGCTTGGCGTCGAGGATGATCGGCACCTGTGGCGCTCGCTCACGGATGTAGTCGATGGTTGCGGCCAGCGTGTCCTCGAGCCCCTCGGCGGCGAAGTACGCGATCTGCGGCTTGTACGCGCAGACCAGGTCGTGGGTGGCATCGACAATGGCGCGGTGGAATTCAAGGACACCGGCGCCATCTCGGGGCAGGTGAGTGGGCAGCCGATCCAGGTCCGGGTCGAGGCCGACACAGACCAGCGAATTGGAGCGTTCCCAGGCCTGTTGCAGTTTTTGGATGAAGGTCATGCGGCACGCCGATGTCGGTAAGTCCCCTAGCATGAGTGGGCGCAGGCCTGCTTGCAACCTTGCCTCGGCGAAGCCCCTTGGGGCCGCGGACGGCCGTCGGTCGCCCGCCCGAGCGTCTCAGTAGAGCATGCCCAGCAGGGCTGTATGGACGGCCGCTGCGGTCTTGTTGGCAACACCCAGTTTGCGCACCACGCTGGAGGTATGGAAGTTCACGGTGCGTGTGGAGATGCCAAGGATCATGGCGATCTCCGCCGCGCTCTTGCCCTCGGCAGTCCAGCGCATCACCACGATTTCGCGGGCCGTCAGCGGGCGTTCCGGTTCCGGCACAAGTCGCCGCACCAGCAGTCTGGACATGCCGATATGCGCAGCCTGCGCCACCCACGCCAGTTGCGGCGCCTTGGCGCGCAGTTCCGTGTCGCCCAGCTCTTCATGAGATCGTGCCACTGTCAGCATGCCGGCAACACCACTCGGGTCGCGGCATGGTTGCGCCCAGCCGTGGCGCAGGCCATGGGCGCGTGCCTCCTCCCAGAAGCCGCGCACAGCATCGAACACGTCGTCTGACCAACGCAGCGGCATCAGCGAGTGCAGGCCATGCCGCACCGTCGGGTCTATGGTCACGTAATTTCCCGCGGCGTAGCGTTCGTGCCAGGCCGTCGGGTAGTTGTCGAATACGACGATGCGCGGCTGAGTCAGCGGCAGCGGCGCGCGCACGCCGTAAGAGCAGTGGTCGAAGCCGAGCTTGCGCACGATCCCGACCAGCCTGTCGAACAGCTGACGCTCGCTTCGTGCCGTGAACAGCGCTTCGAGCTGCTCATCCTGCCAGCCACGCATCGCTCGCCCTCACGTTGGCTTTCAGATTCAGCCAAGGCCTTTGCGCGATTACGATAACTCAGCCGCCGTCATACACGGAAGGTCCGCCGCGGATCCTGCCTGGCGGTTGCCAAGCAAGATGCATGCCCGAAAACACGGCAAATTTGCTGGTTTTCCAGGTCGCTTACGCCCACTCAAATGTTCCCCGCACTCCGGACATCAGCGCGGGGAAAGGATGAGAGTCTTGACCGGATCGCGGGCGGCCTTGCCCGCCGGGCTTTACGCACGCATCGCCGGCTATCGGCACCGTGTGTTCATCGAGCGGCTTGGCTGGCAGCTCGCGTCCCGGGATAACCGGGAACAGGACCAGTTCGATCGTCAGGACACTGTCTATGTGGTTGCACAGGACGATACGGACAGCATCCTGGGTTGTGCGCGCCTGCTGCCAACCACTGACGCCTATCTGCTGGGCACCGTCTTTCCGGAGCTGCTCAACGGTGCGCTGCCACCCTGTGATCCGCGTGTTTGGGAGCTCTCCCGGTTTGCCTGTGCGGAACCGGGGCGTCGCAGTGGCTTCAAGACGCTGGTGGATTTCCCGACCTCCGACACGGCACGGCTCATGCGCGAGGTCATGCTGTGCGCGCAGCGTCATGGGGCAGAACGGCTGATTACGGTGACCTGGGTGGGGATCGAGCGGTTGCTGCGGCGACTCGGGATTCGTGTGAGTCGCGCCGGCCCGGCGGTGGTGCACGACGGCCAGCACATTGTCGCCTGCTGGATCGAGCTCGAATGCCGGAGCCGCCTCGCAAGCAGCCCTTTCAGGCAGCTCGCATTGCATGGAGAATAGGGGCAATAACAAACGTTTTAGAACAAGTGCGGCTCGCTTTCTCTCGTTGGATGTCCTCATCCGCAGCTGTGCGCATTCAAGGAGTTGGCAGTGGAAGTCGTTTTTGCAGTGGCTGTCGGGATGTTGGCTGGCTTCCTGAACACGGTTGCGTCGGGCGGCTCTGCTGTTTCATTGCCCATGCTGTTGTTCATGGGCTTGTCTCCCGTGCTTGCCAATGGCACCAATCGCGTTCCGGTGGTGGTCTGCTGTCTGGTGGCAACCATCACCTTCATGCGCAAGAAGATCATCAAATGGCCGCTGGCGATCAAGATCATCGTTCCCTCTGCTGTCGGAAGCCTGTTAGGGGTCTATTTCGCAAATTCCGTGGATGCGCGAGCGATGCGGCTGCTGATTGCCAGCGCTGTGCTCGTGGCCTTGTTGCTGCTGTTTACCGGCATCAAGCAGGCGCTGCAGAAGAATTACGATTGTGAGCCGCGGTATCGCCTGCAGGAAATGGTCTACCTTTTCCTGGTCGGGCTCTGGATCGGTTTCATCGTGGTCGATGGCAATACCTATCTGCTGCTGGTGCTGATTCTCGGTATGCAGCTCGATTTCGTGAGGGCCAACGCGTACAAATGCCTGGTCGCCCTGGTTTCCAGCGGCGTTTCGCTGGCGGCGTTTGCTGCCGAGGGCAATGTGGATTGGAAAATCGGCGGGCTCGTGGCAGTGGGCAGCCTCGCCGGCGGTTTTTTTGGAGCGAAGGCCACCTTGTTGCCAGGCATCAAGGTTTGGGTTTTCAGGATTCTGGTCGCGGTATTGGTGTTCGAACTGGCCAACATGGCGGTTCAGTTCATCCACACCTGATCTGACCCTCGGTGACCAGCGTCAGCGATGGAGCTCGTTGCGCTCCACGCAGACGTCTTCATTGATTTGCAGGTCGGGCCGCCGCTTGAGCGTGACCTCTGCCTGCCAGGGGCGCTGGTACATCTCTTCGTCACTGACAGTGATGTGATCGAGCAGCGTGTCGTCGGCCACGCGCTCAAGACGTTCGGTAACGGTGAGCCTTGCGCCATGGGGCAGGCCAGTGCTGTCCAGCACAGTGCCGGTTCGGAAGTTCTTTGTCTCCACGACCAGTGACTGTCCCTCCCAGTGTCCAAAGGATTCGCCCATGAAGGTCGGGGTGGAGACGGTGGGGTAGGCGTCGTCCATGTGGACGAAGCGGATCAGCCGCTGGTACTGGAATGTCATTGCGACCAGATGCGGGTCGACGCTGATATCGAACGGCTGCGCAATGGCCATGATGCGCGGCGTGCCTGGCGGAAGGCAGCGTTGCGTGCCATCCCAGTCGCGTACGTCGCGTGCAGCGGCCTTGCGGTGAGCGTCAAAACGCTTGCGTCCGGCCACAGTGAACAGTGGCTTGTCGCCGACGATCGGCAGCGCGTCATCAGATCCCTCAGGCTGCCATAGACCGACGAGATCCACGGGCGGCGCGCGAAGAGTGGGCGGTGTCGCTGTTCCCGGGCCTGGTGGGCCGGGCGTTGCCGTCGCTGCCGGGTTGTCCGGTCTGCCCGAGCAGGACGCCAGCAGCACACATGCTGCCATCAAGCGCCTGAGGCCCGCAGGCGTCATCGCTGCTGCACCGACACAGCGTGATCGGCTTCCTCGCAGACCTGCTCGTCCCAGCGGACATCCGGCGTCCAGTTCCAGTTGCGCACCAAACGGACCGGCTCGGAATAGTTCACCGGATCGTTGATGGTGGCTTCGATGCGCAGTGATCCATTCGGCTGCTTGGTGTAGCGCTCTGTCAGCATCATCTGTTCGCTACCCGGGCTGCCGTAATCGTCCAGCCAGCTTCCGCCGCGGAATCCGCGCGTCTCGACCACCAGCGTGTTGCCCTCCCAGTGTCCGACGGATGTGCCGCCGGCGCGTTCATCGTGCTGTTGCCGCTGCCCAAACGGATCCGGCGGACCAGGCGGCTAGTCATGTAGATCGTCGTCAGTTGTGCAGGCGATTGCAGAATCTGTACCGGGGAACCCTGGTTCAGGGCGCGCACCGGGCCCTCCGGCTTGCACAGTCCGGGCGGGTCGGCGCGCAGCCGGCCGGCAAGGTACTCCTGTGCGTGGTTGAGGAAGGTGCGCGCGCCGCGGTCCGTGTAGCTGGCCATGCGGCCCCTCTCACCGGGCAGCAGCAGGGTCGCCTCCTGTGGCGAATAGCGCCCGGAAAAATCGCGCGGATCTGCCGACGGCACCAGCTGCATGCTTCGCTCGTCACGGCTCACCGTCGGCTGATAGAAGCCGAACCGAAGCTGGTGGATGATCGGTGCCAGCAACGGATGAGCGGGTTTGTCCGGTGTGTCGGCCCCACCGACCGCAGAGTTCGGGGCAGGGAGCTGGGCATGGACACCAGGCATGGCGCAGACCCCCAGCAGCGTCGCAGCGAGCGCGCTGGTGCGGGCTGCGGCGCGCAGGGTCATTGCGGCGCTGCTTCGCCGCGGTCAACGAAATACGGGGTATCGCCGAAGCAGCTGCTGGGCACGCCGCGGTGCTCGTTGTAGTGGAGGCGCACACGCTGGCCCAGCGACTTGTTCAGGGTCTCGGCCACCTTTTCATCGGGCACTGTGAAAGACCAGATCTGCGGTGCTACGCCGGTCACGATGTACATCGCGATCTCGCCTTCATAGGTCTTGCACAGCCAGCCCTTGCGCGACAGCTTTTGCAGAACGCCAACACGTTCGCCGTCGGAATAGGACCAGGCGAGCGTGAACCAGGTATAGCCGGCTGGAACCAGAATGAGGATCAACAGGAGAATCCAGCGCCACCGACGCCGGCGCTGCGGCGGAGTCTGGGCGGTGCCGGGCAGGGGATGTACGTTGGCGCTTCGCATATGGGCAAGTGTAGCCCGTATGCGGCCGCGGTCACACTGCCGCTGCTGCCCGTGCCCGCGGGATCAGTTGGCGGCCTTCACGCCTTCGTTGCGCAGTGCAGCCAGACCCGCGAGGTTCACGCCGCCCAGCGCCGACTTGAGCTCGTCGATGCTGCCGGCATGACCCGCGACCTTGACCATGAAGCGACCCGCCACGACCGCGCTGTATTCGCCGCGCTTGTCCGAGCTGTCCCATTCCTCATGGATCATGTTCTCGCCCTGCTTGTAGGTCTTTTCGTAGCCCGACTGAGTCTGCTTTTCCGACTCGATGTTGGCCCAGGCAGCAAGGCCCATCAGGCCCTTGGTGCCGCCCAAGTCGGTGATTTCCAGCTGCAGGGAGCGGTTGCCGCCGTCGCTGTAGTGGGCACTGGCCTCGGAAACCTGCATGCCCATCGCGCCGTTGCGCTCGGCCGAGCTGCTCTCCTGTTTCAGGCCCGCCAGTGTTGCGGGCAGGAAGCTCTTCATGCGGTCAGCCGGCAGCGACTCGACCTGCTGCCCGCCGCCAAGTACCGTGGCCATCAGGTTGCCGGCGGCCTTGGCCTGCGCATCCACATCCCCTGACTTCTGCGCCTCTTCCATCTGCTTGCTGGCCTTCTCAGCCTGGTTCGCCAGCTGCGTCAGGCCGCCCAGAGCGCCACCAGTGATGCTGCCGCTGTCGTCGCTGGTGACAGCGGAAGAACCGAACGATCCGCTCCTGGCCAATCCGCCCAGCCCTGCAGTGCCGACCACGCCGGCCGTGATGGCGCCCAGGATCAGGCTCAGCACGATCGCGGCAATGACGGTGACGATGGTGTAACCGACGGTCTTGTCTTCGGGTGCCTTCATCGTGAAGGGCAGGCCGAGGAACAGCAGATAGAGGCTATAGAGACCGCCCAGCAGCGCGACCAGCCAGCCGATGCCCGGGACGATGACCAGGATGCCGGCTACCCATGAGGCCGTGTAGGCATAGGCGGCAGTCTTCAGTGCCTGCATGCGGTCCTTGGTGGCACCGAAGGTGGGCGCCAGCGCATCGATGATCAGGCCGAGGATGAACACACCGACCAGTGACATCAGGAACGTGATCACGGCGGCCGAGAGCCCGCCGCCGATGGAAGAGCGGTAGGTGCCACCCACAAACGGTATGGCCGTTCCGATGACGCTCGACTTGATGAAGCCAGCAATGGCCGGAGCGGCGGCCAGCGGGATCACGTATCCCACATAGAGGCCCTGGGTAGTTTCAGTCTCGCTGGCGATGGCCGGCCATTCGGTTTTGGGAGACAGCAGCAGTGCCTTGGCGCGGGCGATGATCTTGTTGAAGTCCATGGAAAGCCCTCCTGATATTGTTATGTTTAGTACTCTGGCACAGATCCCGAATTTATCCTAAATCTTGCCTCCGCGGCATTCGGCGGCTGCGGCCGTCGCGCGACCTGCCCCAGTTGGCACTTTCCGATGCCCCGCCGTGGCCGCAGCTCCGGCCCTCCCGGTCCCGTGAATCACCTCACAAGGGGGCAGGCAGCCCGTTCGTTAAAGTTGCGCCTGCAGGCCAACGAGGGCCTGCTGGAAACAGGAACAGCGGTCCATGCTTCATGATCCGGCCCTTGATGAACTGATTGCCGAGCAGCGTCGGGTTCTTGCAACCCTGGGCGAGGGCGGGCCGCCGCCGGCTTCAGCGCTGCTCCCGGCCACGAACCAGACCATTCCGGGCAAGCTCCGCCGGCTCATCCGTGTGATCCGCCCGCCGGGCGAGGTGCGTGGAGTGCTGCTGCATATGCATGGCGGTGGCTTTATCGCCGGCAATGCCCAGATGGCCGATGGCATCAACAGCTATCTGGCGCGTGAAGCGGGCATCGCCACCGTCAGCGTCGAATATCGCCTGGCCCCGGCCAATCCGCATCCGGCCGCACTTGATGACTGCATCCATTCCGCACTGTGGCTGATCGAGAGTGCGCGTGCGCTGCTCGGCTGCGAGCGCCTGCTGATGGCCGGTGACTCCGCGGGCGCGACGCTGGCAGCCCTGACGCTGGTTGCGCTACGCGACCAACATGATGCCGCCAAGAAGTTCTGCGGTGTGGCGTTCAATGCGGGCATCTATGATTTCGGCCAGACGCCGAGCCAGCGATATTCGACGGAGTCGATGTTCCTGTCGCCCGCCCGGCTGCGTTCGATCACCGATAGCGCCTTTCCGGGTGTGACGGGCGAGGCGCTGCGCGATCCGCAGTACTCGCCGCTGTATGCCCGGTTGCATGGCCTGCCGCCGGCGATCTTCAGTGTCGGTGCGCAGGATGCGGTGCTGGACGATACGTTGTTCATGGCCCAGCGGTGGCGGGCCGCCGGCAACAGCGCCGACATCGAGGTCTATCCTGAAGCGCCGCACCTGTTCATGAACTTGCCGACCGCGATGGCCGCCGAGGCGCGCTGGCGCATGTCGCGATTCCTCGCTGCCTGCCTGAGGCGCTGAGCCGGAACGTCAGGCCAGCGTGTGGAAAACGCGCTGCACGTCCTCGTCCTGCTCCAGCTGGTCGATCAGTTCCAGCACTTCGTTGGCCTGTGCCTCGGGCAGCTCGGTCGGGGCGCTGCAGATGTATTCATGCTCGGCTGACAGCGGTGACAGCTTGCGCGCTTCCAGCGCTTCCTGCAGCCGCCCGAAGTTCTCGAACTTGCAGCGCAGCACCAGCTGCGGCTCGCCTTTCTCGCCGACGCTTTCGCCCATTTCCTCGAGCCCGTGGTCGATCATCTCCAGTTCCAGGTAGTCCTGGGCGACACCGGTCGGGTCCAGTCGGAACACGCCCATCTTCTGGAACTGGAATGCCACGCTGCCGCTGGCGCCCAGGTTGCCGCCGCCCTTGCTGATGATGTTGCGCATGTGTGCGACCGTGCGCGTGGGGTTGTCAGTGGCGGTTTCGACCAGCATCGCCACGCCGTGGGGCGCGTAGGCCTCGTAGATCACTTCACTGTAGCTGGCGGCATCGCGGCCGCTGGCGCGCTTGATCGCGGCCTCGACCTTGTCCTTCGGCATGTTCACCGCGCGTGCGTTCTGCATCACGCGGCGTAGCGCGGGGTTGGAGCCCGGGTCTGCGCCACCGGACTTCACCGCCATGTTGATGTCCTTGGCGATGCGCGCGAACTGCTTCGCCATGCGGTTCCAGCGCGCGAACATGGCGTGCTTGCGGACTTCGAATATGCGACCCATCACCAACCTCGCTTGACCTGCGGATATCGTAGCAGGTCAGTCTGGCTGGCGGGTCGGCGGGTCAGCGGATGGAGGCCAGGCGGCCGGTCTCCGAGCTCATCGACACCTGCTGCGGGACTGTCTGCGTGTGATGGGGGCTTCCGGTCAGCGAATGCATCTTCTGCAGCAGTCGCCGGCAGCGGCGCGCCGACAACGGACGGCTGAAGAAGTAACCCTGCGCGAAATTACAGCCCAGACGCTTGAGCAGCAGCGCCTGTTCGCGGGTCTCGATGCCTTCGGCGATCGTGACCAGGCCCAGCTTGGCGGCCATGTCGATGATCGATGAGATGACGGCCTCGTCCTTGGCGCCCTTCATCATGCTGGTGACGAACGAACGGTCGATCTTGACGGTATCGACCGGCAGCTTGGTCAGGTAGCTGAGCCCCGAATAGCCGGTGCCGAAATCGTCGATGAGGATCTGCGAGCCGATTTCGCGCAGCTGGTTGAGCGTACCCACCACCTGGCTGACGTTCTGGAGCAGCGCGCTCTCGGTGATCTCGAATCGCAGCCAGCGCGGTTCGATGCCGACCTCCGCCGTCAGGCGCTTCACCAGGTCCGCGAAGTCGCTGCCCACCAGCTGGTGCGGCGCCACGTTGATCGCCACCGGCACGCAGGCGACGCCCACGTCGAGCCAGGCGCGCATCTGATGCAGCACGTTTTCCAGCGCGAACTGGCCGAGCTGGCCGATCAGGCCGGTCCGCTCGGCGATGGGTACGAAGCGCGCGGGTGGTATCTGGCCAAGTTCCGGATGGTTCCAGCGCAACAGTGCCTCGACCGAGGCGAGGCGATTGCTGCGCAGGTCCACCACGGGCTGGAATTCAACGTAGAACTGCCTGGTCCCCAGCGCATGGCGCAGCGCCTGCTCCAGCGCCACATCCTCGCTGACGCGCACGTCCATGTGTGGGTCGAAGAAGCGGTGGCAGTGCCGGCCGGCCTCCTTGGCCTGATACAGCGCAATGTCCGCATGCTTGAGCAGCAGGTCGAGGTCCATCCCGTCGCGCGGATAGACGGCGAGTCCCATGCTCGCGGTGACCGCCAGAGGCGTGTCGTCGACGACGATTGGCGCGCAGATCGAAGCCTGGATGCGCTGCGCCAGCATGTCGATGCTTGCGGCCTCGGGCATCAGTGTTGCGACGATGACAAATTCGTCGCCGCCCATGCGCACCACGGAATCCTGCGAGCCGACGGTGTTGCGCAGCCGCTGTGCCACGACCTGCAGCAGCCGGTCGCCGTGGCCATGTCCCAGTGAATCATTGATGTTCTTGAAGTGATCGACGTCCACGTAGATCAGCGCGATGCCGCGATGGGAGTCCTGGGCATTGCGTATCACGCGCGGGAACCTGGAGCGCAGGAAAAGGCGGTTCGGCAGGCCGGTCAGCGGATCGTGCTGCGCCATGTGCAGCAGCCGGCGCTGGTTCGCCTTCTGCTGCTCCTCGGCGGCGCGTCGGTGACTGACGTCATAGCCGACCAGGCACAGCAGCCGCTGTTTTTCGTCGCGGAATTCGGATACCGCCACTTCAGCGTCATGTTCCGACCCATCCCGCCGACGCAGGCGCGACTGACAGATGCGCCGACCGTTCTCCGGTTCCTGCGCCAGTGCCTCGCGCGACAGGTCCGGGAAGACGTCAAGTGCCGTCAGTTCCTCGACCTCGGACTCTGAATAGCCGATGGATCGCAGCGCTGCGTGGTTGATCTCGATAATCTTCAGAGACTGCATGTCCACCAGCATGATGATGTCCGACAGCTGGTCGGCCACCTTGCGATAGCGCGCCTCGGCCATTGCGCGCGACTGCTGGCTGCGACGCAGCCGTATCAGCAGCCAGGAGAGTACGCCACCGAACGCGAAGAGCGGCACCGTCAGTCCGACGATCAGCGTCCAGGTGATGCTGTGACCAAAGGCAGTGAAGGTGCGAGGGTTTTCGCTCGCCAGCACCGCCAGCGGCTTGCCGTCCGGCGAGCGCACCAGTGCCAGGCTTGCCAGACGGTTCCCCCCTGCAGGTTCGACGTAAGTCTCGCTCGCATCGGGAGCGGTGATCCAGTCACCCGCAGCGGCCGACAACCGGTTCCCTGATTCCGCCAGTCCGATCCAGTGCACCGGCAGGTCGGTGATGTGGCTGACGCGCGCCATGAATTCGTCGTCGATGTAGCGGCCGAAGAGCAGGTAGTGACCCGATGGGTCCGACTTGTCGGCGCTGCCGATCTGCGCAGCTGCGATGGCGATCGCGCCGCGCTTGCTGACGACGATGCGGCGCGAGGCCGGCAAGTCTGCCAGAGCGTCTGCATTGCGCGCCTGCGGCAGCAGATCCTCCAGCACGTCCGGCGGAGCCGGTGACTGAGGTGCGCTGGTGCCGCGCTCGTACAGGAATGAGCTCAGGACCTTGCCGTTGCCGTCGGTGACCAGCGCAACATTGAGGCGCATGTTGGCGAGTGCTTCCGGCGTCGGGCTCGGCGTTCCGGGCGCTGGCTCGGCGCTGCGCAGGTGCCGCAATGCTTCGTCTGACTGCGCGTACTCGCGGGCACTGATCGCGAGCTGGGAGAGATCCGCCTCAAAGGCATGGAGTTGCTGCTGCGCCCGCTGTTTGGCAGACAGCCTTTCCATCGTCTCGAAGTTCTCGGAAAGATGGCGAGCACCCAGCGTTGCGCCTGCCGTGAATACCAGCAGAGACAGCAGGCCGACGATCGCAAACGGGCGCAGCGACAGCACTTCTTCAGGCTGGGCACGATGCGAAAACAGGGTACGAAGCATTTTGTCAGTATCGGCCCGGGGGGGCTCGGGCGATGTGACTGGATACGCAGCAGCGGCTCCCGTGAGCCAGTGCACGGGCAGAGTGTGACCTCCGTCACAGCGCGTGTATCATCCGCAACCTTGCAATACCCCTCCTTGCCCGGACATCGTCATGCGCCAGGTCGATACAGCCCAGACCCATGCGTCAGAGCGTTGCCGGTGATGCACCGCACGCCGAGAGGAATCTTCGAGCTCCCGTGAGACACGATCCCGAATTTCCGGAGCGCCATCAGCCGCTGCGCGAGGACATCCGCACGCTCGGCGAACTGCTCGGCAACGTACTTCGCGAGCAGGGTGGTGACTCCCTGTTCGAGCTGGTGGAACAGGATCGCCAGGCCGCCATGCGTCGCCGTGCGAGTGGCGCCGCCGACGGTGAGCTGGTGGCCCGGGTGCGTGGGCGTCCGCCTGCCCAGGCCCGCGACCTTGTGCGGGCCTTCTCCGCCTGGTTCCAGCTCGTCAACGTGGCCGAGAACGTGCACCGTATCCGCCGGCGGCGTGAATACTTCCGTGTCGAGAGCGAGCGGCCGCAGCCGGGAGGCGTCGCCGATGCCTTCGGCGAGCTCAAGGCGCAGGGACTGACACTGGCCGAGGTGCTCAAGCTGCTGGCACAGCTTTCGATCGAGCCGGTTCTGATCGCCCATCCCATGGAATCCACGCGACGTACGCTGCTGCGTCGGCAACAGCGCGTCGCCGACCTGTTGCTGGAGCGGAGCAATCCGCTGCTGGCGCCCTTCGAGCAGCGGGCGCTGCTCGAGCGCGTCCGCTTCGAGGTCACTGCGGACTGGCAGACTGCCGAGCATCCGCGCGAACGCCTGCAGGTAGCTGACGAACGGGAGCACGGACTGTTCTACCTCGCCGAAGTGTTCTACCGGATCGTGCCGGCCTTCTACCAGGAAATCGCCTCAACGCTGGGCCAGCTCTATGGCGTTCCGGCCGACGGCATCGTGGTGCCGCAGATCCTGCGCTTTGGTACCTGGGTCGGCGGCGACATGGAAGGGCATGCCGATGTGCATGCCAAGAGTATCCGCGAGACCCTGACGCGGCATCAGCGCGTGATCCTCAACAACTATTACGAGGAGTGTCAGGAGCTGTCGCAGGTGCTGTCGCAGAGCGCCTCGCGGGCCGGTGTCTCGCGCGACGTGCTGCGCAGGATCAGCGAATACCGCATGCTGTTTCCCGGCTCGCGCAGCCTGACGCCGGCGCGTCACGACCAGATGCCCTACCGGGAACTGTTCGGGCAGATTTCCGAGCGGTTGCACCGCACCTTCGATGGCCGGCCGCAGGGCTATGAAAACGCGCGCCAACTGCGCGAAGACGTCGAGCTGATTGCCACCAGTCTGCGCGAACACGCGGGCCTGCATGCCGGTTATCGGCTGGTCCGCCGGCTGCTGCGCCGCGTGGAGACCTTCGGTTTCCATCTCGCCACACTCGATCTCAAGCAGCACACCAGCGTTCATCACGCCGTGCTGGCGCAGGGTCTGGACGACCCGGCCTGGACCACCCGTTCCCCGCGTGACCGCTACAAGCGCCTGCTCGATATCCTCGAGCGCGATGTTGGGCCTACCGGCGTCTTCGATGCGGTTGGCCGGCGCACGCTCGCGGTCTTCGACTCCATGGTGCAGTGTCGCTATCGATACGGTGCCGAGGCGGTGGGTCTGTACATCGTCAGCGGTGCTGCGAGCGCCGACGACGTCCTGGCACCGCTGGTGCTGGCCCGCTGGGCCGAGGCCTACGACCGCAAGAGCGGCGAGGTGGCGATGGACGTGGCACCGCAGTTCGACTCAGTCGATACGCTGCAAAACTGTGCCGACACCCTGCGCCAGCTGCTCGGTGACCACGTCTACCGCCAGCATCTGGAAGCACGCGGCCGCCTGCAGACCGTGCTGATCGGCTATTCGAGCAGCAACGTCGAGAGCGGCATCGTTGCCTCGCGCCTGGCCGCGTATCGCGCGCAACGCGGACTGACCCGCGCACTGCGTGGCGCGCGCGAAGGCCACGTGCTGTTCTACAGTCGGGGTGGCAGCATTGCGCGCGGCGGCGGTTCGATCGACGCGGTACTGCGTGCGGCGCCTGCCGAGTCCGTCAGCGGGGTGCTGCGCTTCACAGAGCAGGGCGAGGGGATCAGCCAGAATTACGGACTGAGACCGACTGCGATGCGCACGCTGGAGCGCACGTTCGGGACCTTGGCGCAGGCGACCCTGGCAGTGCGTCGCGGTATCGCCGTGCAGGAGAGCAGTGCCATGGCCGACTGCGCTGCAGTGGCTGCCGCAGCGAGCCGTGTGGCCTGGCAGCAGCTGGTGCATGCCGATGCGGACTTCCAGCGCTACTTCCGCGCCGCCACCCCGATCGATGTCATCGAGCGCATGCAGATCGGCGGTGCCACCCCGACGCCGGGCGCACAGACTGCGGGCGGGGTGCTGCCGGCCGCCTGGGTCTACGCCTGGTCGCAGTCGCGCCACATGCTGCCGGGCTGGTATGGCGCCGGCACCGGCCTGGCGGCCGCGCGCGAACAATGCGGCATCGGGATGCTGCGCCGCTGCTACCGGGGCTGGCCGTTCTTTCGCCTGCTCATCGATGACGTCGAGGCGATGCTGGCCCGTGCCGACCTGCAGATCGCTGCACATTATGACCAGCTCGCCGAAGGTCTCGGTGTCCGTTTCCGGCCGCTGATTGAATCGGAATTCGGGCTGACGCGGCAGCTGGTGCTGGAAATCCGCGAGAGCGACGTCCTGCTGGCCGCCAATGGCACGCTGCAGCGGGCGATCGCGCTGCGCAATCCGTACGTCGATCCCATGAACTTCATGCAGGTCGACCTGCTGACGCGCTGGCGCGCCAGCCAGCGTCAGGACCGTGCCCTGTTCGAGGCACTGCTCTCCAGCGTCAGCGGTATCGCACGTGGCCTGCAGACAACCGGCTGAGCCGCTGCGGCCACATCTGTTTGCCATATCAACCCATAACCGGCGGCGCGTGACGTCGCCGGGCCAGTTTCTATAGAGTACGCGCCGTGTATAAATACGATGCCATCGACCGCACGCTGGTCAACGAGCGTGTCGCCCAGTTCCGTGACCAGACGCAGCGTTTCCTGCGCGGCGAACTGAGCGAGGAAGAGTTCCGTCCGCTGCGCCTGCGCAACGGTCTGTACATCCAGAAATACGCGCCCATGCTGCGCGTCGCGATTCCCTATGGGCTGCTGTCCAGCGCGCAGCTGCGCATGCTGGCGCACATCGCCCGCAAGTATGATCGCGACTTCGGGCATTTCACGACGCGCCAGAACATCCAGTACAACTGGCCGAAGCTCGAAGAAGTGCCGGACATCCTCGCCGACCTGGCCACCGTCGAGATGCATGCCATCCAGACCAGCGGCAACTGCATCCGCAACGTGACCTCGGACCACCTCGCCGGCGTCGCCGCGGACGAGATCTGCGATCCGCGTCCATGGTGCGAGCTGATCCGCCAGTGGTCCACGTTCCATCCCGAGTTCACGTACCTTCCGCGCAAGTTCAAGATTGCTGTGGGTGCCTCGGCCAGGGATCGGGCCGCCACCGCGATCCACGATATCGGGCTGCACATCGAACGCGCGCCTGGCGGAGGTATCTCATTCCGCGTGCTCGCTGGCGGCGGCCTGGGTCGGCAGCCGATTCTCGGCAGCGAAATCCGCAGTGGCCTGGAGCCTGCGGAACTGCTTGCCTATCTTGAGGCCATCCTGCGCGTCTACAACCGCTATGGTCGCCGTGACAACATCCACAAGGCGCGTATCAAGTTCCTGGTGAAGGCGCTCGGCGCCCCTGAATTTGCCCGCCAGGTGGATATCGAATACGCGGCCAACCGTGCGTTCGCCCCGCGGGTGGATTCCGCCGAGATCGCGCGGCTGGAGGCCTGCTTCCAGCCGCACGCCTATGCGCCGCTGCCCGACACCGACGTTCTTGCCGGCGCCGATGCGGCTTTTGCCGCCTGGTATCGGCACAACACGGTGGCGCACCGCCAGCCGGGTTATCGCGCCGTCTTCGTGTCGCTGAAGAAACCCGGCGTCGCGCCCGGTGACATGACCAGTGCGCAGATGGATGGCGTTGCAGCGCTCGCCGACCGCGTCAGCTTCGGGGAAGTGCGCGTCACGCACGACCAGAATCTGGTGCTCGCGGACGTGCCGCAGCGAGACCTGCGCGCCGTTCATGCGGAGCTCGCCGCGATGGGTCTCGCGACGCCGAACATCGGCACGCTCAATGACATGATCTGTTGCCCGGGCCTGGATTTCTGCAGCCTGGCGAACGCAACGTCGATACCGGTGGCGGCGCAGATCAACGAGCGTTTCGACAACTTCGACTACCTCTACGACCTGGGCGAAATCCAGATCAAGATGTCGGGCTGCATGAACGCCTGCGGCCATCATCACGTCGGCCACATCGGCATCCTCGGCGTCGACAAGCA
>Ga0114969_10002095_pt1 | contig 16543 bp, 9 predicted proteins | sample M_130807_MF_Meta_FD_87316 | JGI IMG/M metagenome (GOLD analysis project Ga0114969, IMG submission 87316) | Freshwater microbial communities from Lake Montjoie, Canada to study carbon cycling - M_130807_MF_MetaG | ecosystem: Environmental > Aquatic > Freshwater > Lake | place: Lake Montjoie...
ATTTGCTAATGATACAATGACCTGATGAATCCCGCATTCGTGCCTCTGCGGGATAGGCTCCCGTAAGGCTCGTGCCTCAAGAGCTTCTTTCTCTGCTAGCTCACATCCCGCATTCGTGCCTCTGCGGGATAGGCTCCCGTAAGGCTCGTGCTTCAAGAGCTTCTCTGCTAGCTTACATCCCGCATTCGTGCCTCTGCGGGATAGGCTCCCGTAAGGCTCGTGCCTCGCCAACGGGAGCCTACATATTCCTTCTATACTGACCGCCGACTTCAAACAAGGCTTTGGTGATTTGTCCAAGTGAACAGAATTTGACAGTCTCCATCAACTCTTCAAAAATATTTCCGTTATGTATAGCCACTTGCTGCAAACGATGTAACATCTCTTTTCCTTTTTCACCATGTCGTTGTTGCAAACGCTGTACACTGTTTATCTGAAATTCTTTCTCATCGGTTGTTGAACGAATGACCTCTTGCGGTAACATCGTTGGCGAACCTTTACTACTCAAAAAGGTATTCACACCAATAATCGGAAATTCGCCTGTATGTTTCAAGGTCTCGTAATACAAACTCTCTTCTTGTATCTTACTTCGCTGATACATTGTTTCCATCGCACCCAATACACCACCACGCTCTGTAATCTTATCAAACTCAGTCAAGACAGCTTCTTCAACCAACTCCGTTAATTCTTCGATGATGAAAGAACCTTGCAATGGATTTTCATTTTTCGCCAACCCTAATTCACGATTGATTATCAGCTGTATCGCCATGGCACGTCGCACACTTTCTTCCGTAGGCGTTGTAATCGCTTCATCGTATGCGTTAGTATGCAATGAATTGCAATTATCATAAATCGCATACAATGCTTGAAGCGTTGTACGAATATCATTGAAATCAATTTCCTGCGCATGCAAACTTCGACCACTTGTTTGAATATGATATTTCAACATCTGACTTCGTTCATTACCACCATATTTAAATTTCATAGCCTTGCTCCAAATACGTCTTGCCACACGACCAATGACAGAATATTCAGGATCGATTCCATTACTAAAGAAAAACGAAAGGTTCGGTGCGAAACTATCGATATGCATACCACGACTCAAATAATATTCTACAAACGTAAATCCGTTGCTTAGCGTAAACGCTAATTGCGAAATCGGATTAGCGCCTGCTTCGGCTATATGATAACCGCTGATACTGACACTGTAAAAATTACGTACACCTTGATCGATAAAGTATTGTTGTACATCACCCATCAACTTCAGTGAAAATTCAGTTGAGAAAATACAAGTATTCTGCGCCTGATCTTCTTTTAAGATATCGGCTTGCACTGTGCCACGAACTTGCTTTAAGGTATCCGCTTTTATTTTTTCATACATAGCTAATGGCAACACCTGATCGCCCGTCGTACCAAGTAACATCAAGCCAAGCCCATCATTTCCTTCAGGCAATTCGCCATTGTAACGCGGCCTGTCAACATCCACTGACAATTGTTCCAACACGGCATCTTGCAAGCCATTCGCCTGAATATATTTTTCACATTGTTGGTCAATCGCTGCATTCATATAAAAAGCGGCAATAATCGAAGCCGGGCCGTTAATAGTCATACTCACCGAGGTCTTCGGATCAGCCAAATTAAAGCCACTGTATAATTTTTTGGCGTCATCGAGACTTGGAACACTCACACCACTATTCCCAATTTTACCGTAGATATCCAACCGATGTTCCGGATCTTGTCCGTATAAGGTAACACTGTCAAAGGCTGTACTCAAACGAGCCGCAGGCAATCCTTTGCTCACATAATGAAAACGTTTGTTGGTGCGTTCGGGTCCGCCTTCACCCGCAAACATTCGCGTTGGATCTTCCCCTTCACGTTTAAACGGATAAATACCTGCTGTATATGGAAATTCACCAGGAAAATTTTCTTGCAAAGCCCATTGCAGAATCTCCCCCCACGCTTCAAATTTCGGAACTGCCACTTTCGGTATCTGAGAATGTGAGAGACTTTCTGTGTGCGTTTTAATTTTCAATTCCTTGTCACGCACTTTGAAGGTATAATATTCACCCTTGTATTGTTGCAACTTGTCATTCCATTGCTCAAGCAATAATTTATGTTTAGGCTCCAGATCAAGTTCCACTTTAGCATACACTTCTTGTAACGATTTGATCAATCGATCCTTATCATCCACATTCGTATCATTTAGTGTATCGATGGTTTTCTTAATACCAAATAACTTCATAGCGATTTCACTTTGCGATTTGGCGCGCTTATCGTAACCACGATTATTTTCTGATATCTCACTCAGATAGCGAGTTCGTGAAGGTGGTATAATGAATATCTTTTCACTCATCTCATCCGTGATATGAAAATCTGATTTCAAATCGGCACCCGTTTTTTCAACGATCTTATCCATCAACGCTTTGTACAAGGTATTCGCTCCCGGATCATTGAATTGCGAAGCGATAGTGCCATAAATCGGCATCAAATCAACTTCAATAGTAAATGCTTTATGATTCCGCTGATATTGTTTCTTCACATCTCGCAGTGCATCTAACGCACCTAGCTTATCAAATTTATTCACCGCCACGATATCGGCAAAGTCAAGCATATCAATCTTCTCAAGCTGAGTAGCGGCGCCATATTCAGGTGTCATCACATACATACTAACATCACAATGATCCGTAATTTGTGTATCGCTTTGACCAATGCCTGAAGTCTCTAGTATAATCAAATCAAAGCCCGATACTTTCAGCATTTTAACGGCATCTGCAATGTATTTCGATACCGCCAAATTACTTTCACGTGTGGCCATCGAACGCATAAATACGCGCGAATTGCGAATAGCATTCATACGTATCCGATCGCCTAACAGCGCACCACCTGTTTTTCGTTTAGACGGATCAACCGAAATGATACCAAGTTTCTTATCCTTAAAATCAATTAGATATCGTCTAACCATTTCATCAACCAAACTACTCTTACCTGCCCCGCCAGTGCCAGTAATACCAAGCACCGGTGTCTTTATATTGGCTGCAGCCTCCTCAATCTTTTTCAACATCGCTTGCGTTTCAGGCAAGTCATGAAAATTTTCAGCAGCTGAAATACAACGAGCCAATGATTTATAATCTCCTTTGTTCAGTTGTTCCACTTCGTTACTGATATTATTTCCCGTAGGGTAATCACTTTGTTCAAGTAGATCATCAATCATACCTTGAAGTCCCATAGCGCGACCATCATCCGGACTATAAATTTTTGTGATGCCATAGGTTTGTAGTTCGTGAATTTCTTCAGGAAGAATGACCCCACCGCCACCAGCGAATATCTTGATATGTCCGCAGCCTTTCTCTTTAAGAAGATCGTGCATATATTTAAGATATTCAACATGACCGCCTTGATAACTCGTCATGGCAATCGCATTTGCATCTTCTTGTATAGCGCAATCAACCACATCTTGCACGCTGCGGTCGTGACCGAGATGAATGACCTCGGCGCCGCTGCTTTGCATAACGCGACGCATGATATTGATAGCAGCATCGTGGCCATCAAATAAGGAGGCTGCTGTTACGATTCTGACTTTATTCTTTAAGGTATATGACATAGAAAATTATTCGTCGTCATCACTCGAATGACTGCCGGCAAAAATAGTCAAAATTAAGCATCATAAAAGAGGAAAATTGGCGCGTCGTATCTATTTCAAATCCTTACCGCTAAAGCTAAATGGCAGTAAATCTTTCGACGAATTGACAACCACGATATTTCCTGTTTGACCAGCTAAAATGAGCACAATATTTTTTTTGTTCCTATCCTCACATTCCGAAATAAACTGACGACACATGCCACAAGGAAAAGCCGGCATCGCATTGTCGCCTTCGGGAGAGACATAACTGATAGCGATTGACACAATAGCTTCAAGAGGAAACGATGAGATGGCTGAAGCCAAGGCACTTCGCTCGGCGCATACACCAACAGGATAAGAGGCGTTTTCGATATTAACACCTGTCACAATTTCTCCATTACTGAGCAATACAGCTGCTCCAACACGAAAATTCGAATAGGGCGCATACGCATGTTCCGTTGCTTTTCTGGCAATCGAAAGAAGTTGCGCTTGAGATACATCGAGTTCACCTTCTGATGTATATTCTTGGTATGTAAATTGATATGTTGGCATAAAGAGAAATCAAATTTACTCTTTTGGACTCAGTTTCCTTTAAAATATTGCACGTACACTCGCTCGTCCTGTGTGAATGACGTCGCCTGATGCAGGTTTGCGGCCTTCATATTCAAGATTCATTTCAATATTCTTCGATACGCGTTTGTTGAAAGAGGCCTGCCACAACCAGTTTTTTCCTTTTTGCAAACCATCAAGCATCGTATAACTAACACCTGAATTTTCGGTACCTGTATACGCAATATTTGAAAAAGTGGCCCGTGCATTCAAGGCACCTGAACCAAGGATATTGTATTTGAGTTCAAGATTGATATTATCGGCCTTCGCTTTCTCTCCGCCAAGATCTTTGGCATTTAGTCTGATATCGTATTTGTATCCTGTTGAAATTCTGAATTGATTTTTCATCAACAAGATTGTAATCGATGGCTCTGCCGACTGATAGGTGATGTCGTAATTTCTATTCTCAAGAAATTGCGAGCGAAATTTCTTACTGCCCGATTTTATTCCTACTGAAAAGGTGAGTTGCTTGCTAAGATTATATCGACCACGAAGTTGTTGTTCGAAATTCTTACGCGCATCAATGCCATAGTTTAGCAATGTCTTTCCACCAGCCAAGGTATGTATATAATCGAGGCCCCAACTGCTATTGAAGCGATTAAAGAAAACAGAGTTAATGATTGATGATGCATTATTAATAAGCAGACTATCATCAAACGAATTAATAAAGGGATTATATTGAGCTATGCCTTCTTTGCCCACAAAACGATTATTTAATTGCACAACCGACTGTACAAAAAACAGGGATACGAATTTCGGTATCAGCGTCAACGTAGATTGATTAAAAAGTGCTTTGGGGTTGATTGAAACCGACTGATTGTATAATGAGTATTTTGCTTTCACATATTGATTAGTTGGCGTGAAGACCTTGATATACAATTTCTCATCGGGGAAGATGGCCAATTCAAATTCATTCAACTGCTTAAGTGAATCTTGATTATAATCGCGCCACACATACAAGCCTTGACCTGCAGGCACTTGAACATAGGCAAACTCTCGTTTCTGTTCTTGCCCTGAGCCAAATTCATATAAGATATTACCGGTGATGAATCCTTTAATGACCGAAAAATTATATTCAACACGCCCTAACAAATTCTCGTCAGGCTTCAGTTTGGTTATTGAGGTGTCTTTAATATCCAGGATACGATAGGTGGCTGTGGCATGGATCTCGTGATTTCTGAGCGAGCTAATCGTGCCATTCAGCGAAAATGTATGACCTTCCGTACTGCGCGCAAAGGCATTATGCTGTATTGCTTTATCATTACGATGGGTATATTCTGCCGTAAAATTATTTTTAGCACTTCCACTATTCTTGATATAGACACTCAAGGCATCAAAGGCAAAGGCATTGGCTAAAAGAGAATCCGTGAGCGTGTTTTTTACTTCATTCTGTTCGATGATATAACGCGCGCCCATTGTGAGTTGTTGAAATTTGTCAAACTGCTTTTCCAATTCAATAGAAGGCCTGTAGTAATTGCTTTTATAACGAGTTGAATATTGCTGCATAAGATCGCCTTTGGCAAGCAATCGATATCCTTTTTTCGAACCTGCGATGGATGCAATATGTTGCATTCCATTAAAAGAAGCGCCGCGGTTATAGGTTCCAAACTGATAATTAATTTCGCCGAGTTTCTTTTTTTGAAGTGAAAGAGAAACAACACCTAGATGTTCATTTTCACTTTTTTCGCTTGTCGTAATATTCCAATCTCTGGCAAATTCTACATTCCTAAAACGTTCAAGTGCTTTGAATTTTTTATCGACAAATTCATACGATGCCTTACTGTTCAAGGTGATATCACTTTTTTTACTAATTATCCTTGATTCGTCGTAGGTGATATGCGCGGCGTATCCGTTGTGCGCGGCATTGTCGATTTTCGAAAACATATTCGGGTCGGCATTACTATAAGCCGTTTCAACTGTCACATGTTTTGCGCTATCGATGGCGTAGGACGCGCCCAGTGTTATCATTTGTTGTTTCTTTGGTGTCACTAATACCACAATGGGTTCATAATCACCTTGAGCAATCCCATCTGCAGGCGCTATCCAAGCATACACTCTACCATTAGCGGTATTGACGGATTGCCGATAATTGCCTTTCCCCTGACCAACAAAGGAAAAACTCAATGCGTATTTGGCACTGTCTTTATTGGTTGAAAAAAGATACACATTGTTATATACGAGACTGTTTACGAGCGTATCTATTTTTGCGTAGAGCACCTTGCTATTACTAAACGTATCTACAGGTTGAACGCTTGTATAATAGGCATTTTGAATACTATCGCCTAAGGTTGAAAGAAATTGTATTTTGGATGAATCGAGTGATTGTTGTACCGTCTGATTTTTTGAATCCTGATTGGAATATACATTCAATCGCACCTGAAGCTTTTCGTTTACCTTCCATTCATCATTCACATACAAGAGTGAGTTGAGGTAATTCCGATCTGAAAATTCGAACTCAACGTTGATACGTAAGTCTTTAGTGACAAAACGCTTGGGCATAAATGTTATTTCTGCTGTGTTATAATCGATGATATAATCAAACTCTTCGCCGCGTTTCATAAGATTACCATCGATATACACGCGTTCTGTTCCTGCTAGAATAATAAAAAATTGTTCGCCATTCGAACCTGTCAATTTGTATGGTCCTTGATTTCCTTCAAGCGGCGTCAATACATTACGCACAAATTTTCCTTTTGCTAGTGAGGCTCCCACAGCCACTTTGTTTTCACCGTTGGAAGATGTCTTACATGAACTAGAAAAAAAACCACCTTGTACACGTTTATAGAAATTCATAAAGTAGCCACTTGGCTTTTTAATATCATAATCACCAACGATGAGGGCTGCGCGTTTTCGTTTCAATTGAATAGATACCTTATCAAACTCTTGCAATTGTTGCGTATTACCTTCGGGTTGAAAGGGCAATGAGTTATCCGTGATAGCGGCGGCAAGTTTAATACTATCGCCAAGATCACCTTCTAACTGAAGATTAAATTGCGAATTCAACACAACATCTTGATTGTTGCCAAATGACAGGGCCCTACCGAAACTACCTGTGTAATCAACATTGCCGAAATCGATGAATACACCATTCGTATTGGCTTGTATCGCATCATAATAAAAAGGTGTGGCCGCAAATGATTGTTCAATCAGTCTGACGTTCTTGTGATAATATCTTTTTGAAAAATTAATTGGGAACACCTTATAATCAATTCGAACGCTATCCATTGTTGGTCGTTGCTTCCATCGCAATACACTGTTGGCATAATTAATACTAAAAGCTGCCGTATCAACTCCTTCGACACGAATTGAAAGCGGAATGATACTCAGGGAATCTAATTGCAAAGAGTCTCTTAGTACAGCGAATTTTCCAGTACGAGTATTGCTAGCATCAGCCCATTGAGCCATGCCAACGCAAGGCCATAAAAGCGCCCATATGATCAAACTGATGTTCCTATGAATCAAAACCGGATATTGTTTCTATTAACGCTTAAAAATAAGTATAATGTATCTGAATAGGTTAATTTATTTGAAGGAACAAACGCATGTAGAATGCAATCGAATACACGTTTCATAAAAAAACCGAATGAAATATCTTAAAATCGCAGAAATTGCGTTTTGATAAAGTACATTTAGAGATTCATGTTAAGATGAGCACATTCAAAAAAAATAGTCTATTGCACAGTATCGGAATCATGGCCTTCCTATCCATTCCGCTGCTATTCCCATCGTATTCAGCACCTTTCCTGATGAAAGAATTAGAATCATTCGTGCTGATTGTCTTATTTTTTTATTTGAACTATTATTATCTCATCACAACGTTTTATTTCAAAAAAAAATATGTTAGCTATGTAAGTATTTTGTTGGTGTTGTTTATTTTGATCACAATACTCCCGGTATCCTTCTTGTTCAATCAATCACCTTCAGTGGGTAAGGTATGGACTGAACCGCATGGCATGAATGGGTTTCTCTCGCCATTCTATACCGATATCAAACGGAACCTCCTTTTGTTTGCCACCGCTTTTTTCGCATCCATTGCATTTCGCATCAATGACCATTTAAAACAACTAAATCAAGAAAAAATCAATGCGGAACTATCCTATCTCAAAGCTCAGATTAATCCGCATTTCTTGTTCAATACGCTGAATAGTATTTATTCGTTGGCGATTGTAAAATCAGAAAAGACAGCGACATCCATCGTAAAGCTTTCGGGTATGATGCGCTATGTGATCAGCGAGACATCCAAAAAATTCGTTTCACTTGAGAAGGAGATGAATTATATTGATAGCTATATCGATCTCCAGAAAATTCGATTAGGAGAAACGGCCATTGTCAATTATTCATTCAACGGCGATGTCAAAGACAAATTAATTGCCCCTTTGATGCTGATTCCTTTTATAGAAAATGCGTTTAAACATGGTGTAAATCCAGAAGAGCCGTCGCAAATAGATATCCAACTGAGCGTATCAGAAACTAATTTATATTTACACGTCTTTAATTTAAAAGTGCCTCATCGATTCAATAAAGCAGATCACTCTGGATTCGGTTTAAAAAATGCCAAGGATCAGCTGACCTACCTTTATCCTGGCAAGCACCAATTAAAAATTGAGGATACTTCGTTTAGTTTTACAGTAACCCTAAATATCAATATCACATGATCAAAGCAATCGCACTAGACGACGAACCGTTAGCCCTTGAAATTATTGATTCATTTTGCGAGCAAAGTGATAAAGTCCAATTAGTAAAAACGTTTCTCAAACCGAATGATGCCGTCAAGTATATTGAAAATTTTCCGGTTGACCTTCTATTTCTAGATATCCAAATGCCATCTATTTCGGGTATCGACTTTTTCCGCAACCTGAATCGGGATGTCATGGTAATCTTCACCACAGCGTATACCGAATACGCCATCGAAGGATTCAACTTAAATGCAATTGATTATCTGTTGAAACCATTCACCTATGAACGTTTCCAGCAAGCTACTACAAAGGCGCAGGAATATTATAATTTCATAACAAATGCGGGCAATGTGAAGCAGCCCTTTATTTATATCCGTGCCGATTACAGTCTGCTTAAAATAGACATCCAAGATATTATTTACATCGAAGGATTAAATGACTATCTGCGTATCCATCTGAGAAATCAGAAACCTGTCGTAGCACGTATGACGCTTAAAGCCTTGATTGAAAAATTACCTGCCAATGATTTTCTCAGAGTGCACAGGTCGTATATTGTGTCGCTGACATCTATTTTAAAAATCGCCGCAAAAATGATCCATATCAAAGTCAATGACTCGGTGGTGCCCTTGCAAATAGGAAAAAGCTACGAGGAAGAAGTGTATAGGGTTTGTAAGATGTAGTTTTCATCTCAAGTTTTGAATTCTTAGCCTAAAAAATAACGATTTGTTAATTTAAGCGTTCTACATTTGTTTAATAAAGAATAAATAGGAATGCAATTTCTAATACATTAATCAATACGAAAAGAATGAAAAAAATCATGTTTGCATTGTCGTTCATTGTCATAATGGCAAGCTCTTCAATCAAGGCACAACAATATAACGGGTACACCTTGTACAGTGCCTCTAACGGCACCACGGCTGTATTGATGGATACCAACCAAGTCGCTTATAAAACATGGACCGGCTTAAGCGCCGCCACAGGATATTCATCCTATCTGATGCCTGGCGGAACATTGGTACGCGCTGCGAAAGGAGGTACAACCCCTTCAGGAGCTCCGGGAGGACCCATTTGTGGCAAAGTCCAAAAATATGATTACAGTGGCGCTTGTACGTGGGACTTTACCTATGCAGGCACTGATTATATCACTCATCACGATATCTGCCCTATGCCCAATGGCAATGTGTTAGTCATTGCCTATGAAAAGAAAACAGCGACAGAAGTAAGTGCAGCAGGAGGTAACAGCTCAATCATTATGTGGCCAGATAAAATTGTTGAAATCCAACCCACAGGCGCTACTACAGGGACAGTCGTTTGGGAATGGCATGCTTGGGATCATCTGATGCAAAGTGTTGATGCTGCCAAACCTAATTATGTTGCAGCAGCCACCATGATTGATCATCCTGAATCGTTGAATATTAATTATAAACAAACAAGCGATTGGCTGCATATGAATGGATTGGATTATAACCCTATCCTCGATCAAATAGCCTGGAGCTCTCATAATATGAACGAATGGTATATTATAGATCATAGCACCACAAGCGCCGAAGCGGCGTCTCATTTAGGCGGAAATTCTGGCAAAGGTGGCGACATTCTATATCGTTGGGGGAACCCTATTGCCTATGGAGGTACATCATCGGCGATTTTTAATGTAACGCATGATGCCCATTGGATTCCAGAAGGTGTTCCGAATGCAGGCCGATTGGTAGGTTTTAATAATAAAGGAGTTTCTGCAACTGCGTCATCAGTCGACCAGATTACCACGCCTATTAGCGGGTATACATACACAAAAGTAGCAGGTCAAGAATTTGGACCTTCAACCTATACTGCACGTCACGCGGTTAATGGGTATAGTAGTAATATGGGAAATTCGCATCAATTACCAAATGGCAATATGCTAGTTTGTGTGGCCACTTCAGGAAAAATATATGAGATCAATGCAGCCGGGACTCAACTATGGTCAAAAACAATAACAGGACAGCAAGTACCGCAATCGTTCAAATATGACAGCTGCTATATCTTCAATCAACCTCCTGCTATTCCAACCATCACATTAAACGGATCTGACTTGACATCCACAGCGGCCACCACATACCAATGGTATATGAATGGCGTGCTCATAAGCGGCGCTAATAGTCAGAATTTTTCACCTACAGTAAGTGGTGTATATGTGGTGCGTATTACAGATGCAAACGGTTGTGTTTACAGGTATTCGTCTGGCCTTAAGTATACTAAGATTCCTGCCTCCATGACAAACACAGATTATTCAAATGATATTGTGGTCTATCCAAACCCGGGCACAGGGCTTTTTACAATTAAAGATGCCAATCAGCTGAATGATAACTTTACAGTCAATGTGTTTGATTCTTACGGTCATCTTGTTTTGAATTTCAGCAATATGAAAATGATTAATTTATCGTCATTGTCTAATGGCATTTACTCAATTAATATTACTTCCGAGAAAGGATCCGCCATTCAAAAAGTATCATTAATCAAATAACGTATACCATGAAAAAACTAGTATTTATCCTATTAGCAAGTCTGCCATTAACCCCACTAAATGCAAAGAAAGTTATGTTCACAGTGAATATGACTGGACAAACAACCATTAGTGCGCTGGGCATCCACATCATGGGCGACTTTCAAACTGCCGCTGGAGTAGGTGCAGATTGGACTCCCAATACCTGTCTAATGACACAGGATGCCGTTGATACCAATCTCTATCACTATACGGTTGACATTCCTGCCTTCACGAAATATGAATATAAGTATCTGAATGGCGACCAAACGTATGAAGTTGAAGTAGTGCCACTTGAATCTCAGGTTGGTTACAATTTTGACGATAATCGCTGGATATATATTGATTCGTTGGATGCAGATACGATGAAGCTAGCGCCGCTGGTATTTTCAGCTAATGCGCCATTGGGACTTCATATGATTCGATTTTTAGTAGATATGACAACCCAGCCTTATAATGCCACCGGGGTGCATGTAGCGGGAAGTTTTCAGGGTAATGATCCGTCTACCCATAGGCTGTATAGCTTTGGGAACAATGTGTTTGAGATTATATCCTATATGCCACTTGGAAGTTATACCTATGTATACTACAATGGAAATACAAGCACACAGGCCGAAACCGTTCCTTCGCCATGTGCAGTGTCTGGACAAAGAGCCATCAATCTTGACATCGATACCGTTTTGCCGAATGTGTGTTTTTCAAGTTGTTTAACCTGCTACCCTACATTTGTTTTACCAACAGCCTTTGATGCCTCCATCACGATGTTCCCCAATCCAATGAATCAACAAACGATCATTTTCTTTAAGGATGCAAGCGATTATCACCATGTGGTACTAACAGATTTCACAGGACGACAAATTGCAAAAAAATTATTTGTCCGCGAAAAAACGCTGAATATAGCTCGAGCCACGTTGTCTAAAGGAATCTATACTGTTACCGTCGAAAACAATACTGGCAAGAGATTGTCTCAACAACTTATTGTAGAATAATAAATGATCGAATTATGAATACCAATATTGCCAAAGGACTTGTGGCACTTCTAGTCGTGCTTTGTCATCAATCCCTTTTTTCACAAGCGCTCTACGAGTTGAATGCCATCCAAAAAATTGAGATTACATTTCCACAATCCGATTGGGATTATCAGATGGACACAGCCAAATACGGAGCCGAAAACTATCTCATGTCTTCACTTGTTACGATCAATGGCATCAGTTATGATAGCGTTGGCGTCAAATACAAAGGGAATAGTTCTTTTGACTCAACTAAAATCAAAAATCCATTGCATATATCACTGAATGAATTTAAAAATCAACAGCATCAAGGATATACTGATATCAAATTAAGTAATGGATATGCCGACCCATCAGTAATACGCGAAGTGCTAGCCTATCAGATTCTAAAGAATTATATGCATTGTCCTTTATCCAATTTTGCGCAGGTCTATATCAACGGAAATTACATCGGTTTATATTCCAATGATGAAAGCATTGATAAAAAATTCTGCGCTGATCATTTCTATTCATCACAAAATACATTCATCAAAGGCAATCCGATTGTCAACCCTGGCCCAACAACAAAAAGCAATTTCAAGTTTATAAACAGTGACAGCAGTTCGTATCAACTCTATTATGAAATCAAATCAAAAAAGGGATGGAATGAACTCGTCAAACTCTGCGATTCCGTAACGAATAACACCACTAGTCTTGCCAACATGCTCGATATGGATCGAGTAATTTGGATGCTTGCGTTCAATAACGTACTTATTAATTTGGATAGTTACAACGGGGTCTTTGCACAAAATCATTATTCATATCGAGATAATACCGGCCATTACAATCCAATAATTTGGGATATGAATATGTCCTTCGGCGGTTTCCCTTTCGCAGGCGCAGGTGCTACTTCAATGGGAAGTTTGACCATAGCCAATATGCAACAATTCCCAACCAACAATCATGCAACAGATACCAATTGGCCTCTGATTAATGCTGTGCAAGCCAATAGCACTTATAAGAATAAATACATCGCGCATATGCGCACAATCCTGCAAGAATTCTTTGTCAATCATACGTATGAAACACTTGCGACTTCGTTACAAACCATTGTAGATACGGCACTTCAATCAGACAATCATAAATTCTACACGTATCTGCAATTTCAACACGCGATGGATTCTCTTACCGATATGGGAAGCTATAAGATTCCTGGCATTAAAACCTTGATGGATGCGAGAGTGGCTTATCTGCAATCCACAAGCGAATTCACTGCAACAACACCTATCATCTCATCCATTAATACAAGTGTACCTGCTCCGGTTATCAATTCAACGTTTTTTGTATTGGCATCTGTCACAAATGCAAATAGCAATGCTGTCACGCTCGGATATCGTTTTGATAAGACCCAAAAATTTCAGAAAATTCCGATGTATGATGATGGCCTGCATAACGACGGTGGCGCTAATGATAATGTATATGGTGTTAATCTAACGATGACTGCTGGTATGATGCAATATTATCTCTATGCAGAAAACAATAATGCTGGCATTTTCTCTCCTGAACGAGCGGAACATGAGTTTTATAGCGTATTGGCTAGTGCGCAAGTCCCTGTTATCGGCCAGTTGGTGATCAATGAATTATTAGCCGACAACGTAGGCAATATAAAGGATGAATACAATGAGAGTGCCGACTGGGTGGAATTATACAATCACTCATCAACGCTATTAAATTTATCGGATGTGTATTTATCCGATGACCTCACGAACATGACCAAATGGAAATTTCCAGCAAACACATCGATCAATCCATTTTCGTTTTTGACCATATGGGCCGATAATGATTCATTAGAACAAGTATTGCATACTAATTTTAATTTAAACAAAGACAGTAGCATCTTACTCCTAAGCAATGGGCTTGGTCAACTATTGGATAGCATTTCATTCTCGAATCAGGCAACCAATATTTCGTTCGGACGTTTCCCGAATGGCACTGGCAATTTCATCCCAATGAATACAACCTATGGCTATGTAAATAATAATGATGCATTAACTGTGAATCAAGAGCAAGGCAACACATTTGCGATGTATCCTAATCCAGCTTCTCAAACGGTTGATATAGCCTCAACAACTGAACAATCTGTTTCTATTTACAACCTCTTGGGACAGGAAATATTTCACGATAAAAAAGCCTTACATCATCATATTAACACAGATAGTTGGAGCAATGGATTATACCTAGTAAAATGCGGTCATACAATAAGCAAACTACGTATTCAGCAATAAATAAAAGACGCATTAGCTGCATCTCTTCTGCAATATTCATTGCTGTTGCTATCTAAAAATCATTATAACACATCGAGTAGAACTTCGCATAAAAAAACTATCCTTTCAAAGACTTCGCATAAAAAAAACCGCCGAATACTCGGCGGTTTTTAACTGCTATAGATGTACTAGTATCTGTACATATCATTTTTATAAGGGCCTGATTTAGGAATTCCTAAATAAGCACTTTGTGTGTCGGTCAATTCATCTAGTACCACGCCAATTTTTGAAAGATGTAAACGAGCCACTTTCTCATCAAGGTGCTTAGGAAGTACATACACCTTATTTTCGTAATTCGCAGTATTCACCCACAACTCAATCTGAGCCAATGTTTGATTAGAGAACGAATTACTCATTACAAACGACGGATGACCCGTTGCACAACCAAGATTAACAAGACGTCCTTCAGCTAATACGATTACATCTTTCCCTTCAATCGTATACATATCTACTTGAGGCTTAATCGTATTCTTGCTCGTACCATACGCTTCGTTTAACCATTCCATATCAATTTCAATATCGAAGTGACCGATGTTGCAAACAATCGCCTTGTCTTTCATCAGACGGAAATGTTTTTCTGTAATCAAATCACGACAACCACTTGCTGTCACAATGATATCTGCTTCTTGAACAGCATCTTCCATTTTCTTAACTTCAAATCCGTCCATGGCGGCTTGCAATGCACAAATCGGATCAATTTCTGTGACGATTACACGAGCACCTGCTCCGCGAAGTGACGCTGCACTGCCCTTTCCTACATCGCCATATCCGCCAACAACAGCAACTTTACCAGCCATCATAACATCAGTGGCTCTGCGGATTGCATCAACCAATGATTCTTGACAACCATATTTATTATCAAACTTAGATTTAGTTACTGAGTCATTTACATTAATGGCTGGAATTGGCAAGGTGCCATGTTCCATGCGCTCATATAAACGATGAACACCTGTGGTTGTTTCCTCGCTTAATCCTTTGATATGCTGAATCAATTCTGGATAATTATCAAAAACCATATTGGTCAAATCGCCACCATCATCTAAGATCATATTAAGCGGCTTGTCTTCGCTACCAAAAAATAATGTTTGTTCAATACACCAATCTGCTTCAGCTTGTGTTTGCCCTTTCCAAGCAAATACGCCGATTCCTGCAGCAGCAATCGCAGCAGCAGCCTGATCTTGCGTCGAGAAGATGTTACAAGAGCTCCATCGCACTTCGGCACCTAATTCAACCAATGTTTCAATTAATACGGCAGTCTGTATGGTCATATGCAGACAACCAGCCACGCGGGCTCCTTTCAAAGGCTTTTGCGAACCAAATTCTTCACGGATAGCCATTAAACCTGGCATTTCTGCTTCGGCCAGACGAATTTCTTTTCTGCCCCAGTCTGCTAAACTCATATCAGCCACTTTGTATGGCAATTGCAAATCGATGTTTGACTTTGTGTTTGTTGACATTTTATAATTTTTGGGCAAATGTATTAAATCTATTTGTGAAGAATTGCTTAATGAATAAGATTTTGGTTATCGTGTATAGTGCAACGAAATAAATTAAGCTAGTTTAATCAATTGGAACATAACCTAACACTACACGCTATTTGTGCATTCAACACATTGCTCTGCACTACGTACAAGCCAACTTAATGCCCTTTAAACGCCTTAACCGTTTGCTTGTTGTCAATTAAGGTATTTTGCAATAATTGTTTGAATATCCTAAAACTCCTGATCGACTCTTGTAAAAGTGAATCATTCGAAATAGGATGGTTTAATAGGCTGTCATGCTGATAATCATACAGCTTGAAGGTTTTCTGA
>Ga0114969_10002096_pt1 | contig 16539 bp, 18 predicted proteins | sample M_130807_MF_Meta_FD_87316 | JGI IMG/M metagenome (GOLD analysis project Ga0114969, IMG submission 87316) | Freshwater microbial communities from Lake Montjoie, Canada to study carbon cycling - M_130807_MF_MetaG | ecosystem: Environmental > Aquatic > Freshwater > Lake | place: Lake Montjoie...
AAGCCAAGCGGAAGGCGGCCGCCGCAGCCGCCGATATGAATGACATGGTAGCAATGTTTGAGGATCCAGCGAAAGCCGCCGCCGCCAAATCCGTCTTAGAAGAGGAGCTGGCCTATGCGGCCAAATTTGCCGAAAAGCCGAAGAAGACGGCAGCGGCGGCCCCTGTTGCTGCTGTAACGAAAGGCAAACAGCCCCGCTGCAAGGGCCCTATCCAAGAGGGGGAGACCTACAAGCAGGCTCTTATGCGCTCAAAGGACTGTCTCCGCCGCATTGCCTTTTCGTCGCTCAGGTTGAATCCAACCCTTGGCCAGGAAGGCGAGAGCCTCGCCAAATACAGCCCCAAGTTTGCCGCCATTCTCCAGCGCGTCATGGACGCCCCTGGCAGCAGTCTCGTCTACAGTCAGTTCCTCGACATGGAAGGAATCGGCATCTTCCGCGTTGTCATGGATATTAACGACTTCGCCCCTATTGAGATTGTCAATACACCCAGCGGCATCGCCTTCTCAGCCGAAACGGAAGCGTCCCTGCGCAAGGGCCCTGGTGGCCAAATGCGGTATATTACCTTCTCAGGTGAAGAAAAGGAAGAGGTTCGTCGCTACGCCCTGGATATCTTCAACGCCCGTTTCGGTGAACTTCCCCCCAATCTCAAGAAGGTTCTCCAGGAGGCCGGCTTCACGGACAATCACACAGGCCAACTGTGCCGTGTCTTCTGTATCACTAGCGCGGGCGCAGAGGGCCTTTCTCTGAAGAATGTCCGTGCCGTCCACATTATGGAGCCCTACTGGAATGACGTCCGTCTGAAACAGGTGAAAGGTCGCGCCATTCGTATCGGCTCTCACTTGGAACTGCCAGAGGACCAGCGCAATGTGTCCATTTATACATATATCAGCGTATTCGGAGCCGAGACGCAAACGAGCAAGGACCGTGAAACGAAAATAGACGAGACGATTAAAAATCGCGACAATGTTGACAGGGCGATGGCTCTCAAGGTTGGCCTGCCGATTCCTGCCACGGCCGCCAGCTATGTGATGACGAGCGACGAGCGCCTCTTCGTGATCTCGGAGCGGAAGAAGAAGGTGATTGAGGACCTGGAGCTGGTGATGAAGGGCGCGGCCGTGGACTGCCAGCTGAATGCGGAGGAGAATCAGGACGGAACCTTCCAGTGCCTTTCACTTGACAAGGTGGTGGGCGATTTCGTGTATGTGCCTGAACTGAAGGCGGACATTGCGAAATCGGAATACACATACAAGGAGGAGAAGCGACTAGTGAAGGCCATCAAGTGGAAGGGCGTAGAATACTGGGCTGGTGCAGACAAGGACGCTGCCAACAAGATCATCGGATTCACGCTCTATGCGAAGGCCGACCAGATTCTCTCAGTTGCGCTTGGAACGGCGGGTGCCAAGGACGACAGACCTGCGGAGCCGGTTGTGATTTTTTAGAGTGAGTCTACGTCTACCGCCCAGCTTTACACGCTTTAAACCGGCCTTTGAGAGCCATTCATTATGCCGTTTAAATTTCTTGTCAGCTACAATTGACTGTAAGGTAGGTGTTGTGAAAGGATAAATAGAATCATATATATCACCTGTAAAACTATATGCTCTTGTGCATCTTTTGTTTTTCCTATAACACTGTACTGTGTAATCTAACACCTTGCAAATATAGTTTCCAGCGAGGACGTATTTAGAATACAGACCAAATGGTGTTATATTATTTGATGTTGTTAAAAAACAGGGGGCAAGCTTATATTCTTCTTTCATCGGTTTAATACTATTATTTCCTTCAACACTTGTATTTATACTATATAGCATAAAATAAAGAATAATTTGTTTATCCCCTACTTCCCCGAGTTTCGTTTTATAAATGTCGGCGGTTAGCATTATTTTATTGGTAAATACGTCGGGACCATACCGAGATCTCTCAACATCGTTGTCAATAAATGTATAGTTTTCATAGACAAGCTCGGGTACTCCGATGGCAGGAAATGCCGCTTCTACTTCTTCTGAAAGTTTTAACAGATTTTCACGAGTATCTAGAGGAAAGCCGCATCTACTTTCTGGCTTATTAAAATAAGAAAAGAATGGCTCTATTTTTTCCATGCGGCTTGGATCATCTATTTCATCTTTAATAGACTGAATAAACTTATCATCGCCTATACCTGGAAGATATTTCTCAACCTCCGCAATTATAGGATATCTTCCAGTAATTTCGGGTAATACATCCAGAACACTATTAAAATACTTCTGTAAGTCATAATGTATGAATGATTGTTGAACATAATCAACTCCGTATACAGTGACTCCAAACTTTTCAACATAACTCGGGGCCCCTTTATAATAAGTTCCACGCCCGTCATACATAACAAAGAGCCGCCATGTTCCAACTTCACTTTGTGATTTATAAGCGCAGAGAAGTTTCGTTGACGCGTCCGGAGTTGTTGACGTAAAGTTTATGTGCTGTTTACTACCATTCTTCCATTTATTGATTGCCAAAAAAGTAATGCCGTCAAGTATGATCGGCTCAACCATTCTATTATGTAAACTTAATTTTTATCATCGCCATTAGTTGTTAGCAGTGGTGTCCCCTTATCATCCTTCTTCATCTCAGGCATCTCAATGGAGCTCTCGTCCACATAGGTCCCATCCCGTATAGCATTAATATCTTTCAAGAGACCCTTGGACACGGAACTATTCGTCTTCTCAAACGCGTTTATAATCGTTGCGACGATGTTGAGACCGACGCCGACCCAGATAAGCTCCTTGAAATTGTAGCCGGCCGCGACTGTCGTGGTCAGAATTCCCGCAGACTGGACAATATGAAAAAGATAAATGAGCGCGAGGTTGCAGCCATTCAGGCACTTGCGCTTGCCGATAAATTCCTTCAAGTCTTCCAGCTTATTCTTCTCAAGAATTGACTGGATTTCACTAGATACGTTCATCTAGTAAACCCGGTAGAAATGAAGCAGACAGCTAGACCAGGTCGTTTCCGTCTCCACCGAAGCAAGCAGCTCCGCCATTCGCAAGAACAGCATATTCTCAGGACAGCGATATGTAATATAAATACCCTGGAATTCATTCGCAATCTTCTTCTCCAGTGCGTCGGCGGTCCCCTCGTCCAGACATAAATTATCCGCGTGAAGAACATTGTATCCGTGGAGCGACTCCTCCAGCATGTCACCTTGCCAGATAGCCACATCACGCGTCTGGAGATTCACTCGCTGATGGCTGATTTCTACGCCGGACCAGGTGGAACCTTCCAGCTCCGCTGCAAGATGCCAGAGGAGCTCCCCATCTCCGCAACCGAGGTCGAAGCCCTGGATTGTGTGCGGCTCAACAAATTGGCGCAGCGTCTGCGCAACAGTTGCTAGGCCCTTAGTCGTGAGAGAGCCATAGGTGAGGGCTTCGGATCCTATGTTACGCATCTCATCATGAGGTAAGACAAAGAGCTTGGGGTTCATCATCATAACGTCGTGACTCTAATTTAAGGAAGGAGTTGCTTCACTGGAAAGTTTCAAATTTATAACCACCTAATAGAATGGCGAACGCTAATCCTAATCCTGCAAATGTGCCGGTCGTAGAGGCAGCACCTGTACCTGTACCTGTACCTGCACCTGTTCCTGCTCGGACATATTATAATATGCTGCGTAATACTGGAGTAGCAGTCCGCAATCGCGCCCTCTACCCTGCCGGCCGCTGGCTGCGGAATGTAGGGGGTCCCAGAACACGCAACGCTGTTGGCACTGGTGCAATAGCCCTTCGCAATCGCGCCCTCTATCCGGCCGGCCGCTGGCTGCGGAATGTAGGGGGTCCCAGAACACGCAACGCTGTTGGCACTGGTGCCATAGCCCTTCGCAATCGCGCCCTCTATCCTGCTGCCCGCTGGACACGGAATGTGGCTGCGCCCGCCGCGGTAAACTTCACCCGGCGTTGTATAGGGGCCGCGTGTCGGCGTGGGGCGGCCGCCGCCGCGTCGCTCGGATTTGACATTAGACTTGACGATGGTCTTACAATTACAGCGAGAGATAGGGCTATCATGGCCGTGCTTCCAGCAGTGCACGGCACAGCGCAGTTTTCCGCCTTTAATATTGCGCAATTAGAGGATAATCTGAATGAGCGTGTAAATGAAGATGTAATAGAGCGAAGTGACCAGGATTTTGGAAATGCCGAAGGCAATCTGAGCGTTGCTGAGTATAAGAGCCTTGTTCCCACATATGCCAGAGATCTAAAAACACTCTATATGATGAAACTTGTAGCAATGGATATAGATGATAGTGAGATTATATCACTTTCTAATAATGCGGCGGCAGGAATTTTAATGCAAATTCATCTTCTTCATTTAAATGAGGCCGGCAATCACCAGGTCGAGTATGAACGGTTTACGGAGGCTGACCTTCAGCCCCTCTTGGATGAGCTTCGTAGCAACAACTCCAACTCCAACTCAAACTCCAACTCAAACTCCAACTCGAATAATAATGCTGAAGCAAAGAGCACGAGTGGTGGCCGGCGCCGCTCAACTCGCCGTCGTCGCAATCGCCGCTCAACTCGCCGTTTTTAGTCACGAACGGACATAGCGACTGGATGAAACTGCCTCCATACAGCTCTTGAACCAGAGATGGCGGTTGTGCAACCGTGTGGGATAATGATGGAAGTTCATCAGCGTGAAGACGCCGCCCTCCAGCGCCTCTGAATACCGGGTCACATAGAAGCCCTGGCGATGATACCAACTCCAGACGTGCTGGGAGTAGAGGGGTGTAAGATTCACATTTCGACGCGCCTCACACTCCCGGTGGAGAAGCGTCTCCAAGAGGCAAGAGCCGAGCCGATACTTCTGGAAGAGCTTGTGAACTGCGAGAAATGCGATATGGGTGTTTTCAAATCTGTAACCACCCAAATCGCAGAGGAGAAAGCCGACGAGATCACCATCCTTTGTATAGATGCCGATGCTCTTTGCGTAGCCGGCATTCCTGCGCCGCCACGCCGCCTGGAAATCGGCCACGGGTGTCGCGCTGAAGCAGTCTACAAAGATTTCGCGGGCTGACTTGAAATCGGCCACCTTCAGCGGCTCAATACGGAAGCCGGCCTCCCTGAAAGCCATTGTTACGCGTTGGTGAATCAAGCGACGGGCCGCACCCGGTTCAATTTTATGACTTTAAAGGTAGGGGATTCTTCGTGCAGTCTATGATGAACTCAATAAAATAGTAAAGAATAACGGCGCTGATTCCGCCGCAGCTGACGCCGAGAGTTATTTTCTGACACGGAGAGAAGCGGTTGGGTGGCTGCCGAGGTGGCGGCCGCTCGACGAGGAGAGGCTTCTCTTGCCACTTCGTAGGAGCAGTTATATCCGCGTAAATATCCTCATCAACTAGTTGCGGCATGCCTGTTATTTATGATATAAATATTTTTAGGTCACGGTCCGCACATAAATTTGAATCACGAGGCGACCTACAAATTCGTATCAAAATGTCTTTGACTGATACCAGCGTGTCTGAGCCGATTGTATTTGACGATGCTGCAGTGACTCAGTGGGTTCAGGCGTGTAGTGCCGAAGCTGCCATGCGCGCTGAAGGCGCACCGATTGGAGAGCTGACGTCGGCGCGCACTGGTGTAGTCGCAGGCCTCGTGTCTCTGATTGCACCGTCGGTGAATCCCGAGGTGGCATTTGCGCTGCTCGCGCTTCTTCTTGGAGAGTCTTCCACTGAGGCAGCGACAGAGGCAGAAGATCCAATTCCGGCAGATACACAGGTCGCCACCGTTATTGAAGATGATCAGACGTTGAATCCAGATCTGACGAGTTCCTAAGTTTAAACATAAAATTAACACTGTAAAATAGGTATGCCTGCGTTATTATCATCTGAATTAGTTAAAAAGAAGGCAGATTTAATAAACTCTTTTTATTACAACAATCTTGAACTTTCGGACCCAATTAATAAGAACGTGAATCGCCCAAAGAAGAAGTTGTCAGCCTCGGCGGTGACAACTGTAAAACAAGGCGATGCGAATGTGAATTTACCTATTACTGTCCAGGCCACTCTTGCTCTTACAGACCCTGCGTATGCTATTGTAAAAAATTCAGACGTGTATCCTAATCCTGATAATCCTACAAATATTTCCCTTGTCTCATCTGGATTTGGCAGTGTCAGAATATCGTGGACAGCTCCTACTTATTCGGGTAAAGGAGTCTTCCAAGGATATAATGTTGTTAGACTACCTGGAAATACTATTACGAGAACACTCTCTACAACCGTTACAATTACAGGACTAAGTGGTGGAATTAACTATACATTTAATATATCCGCTGTAGCTGAACAAGGGGAATCTGGCCCGGCAAGGAGTCCCTCGATATTAGCTAATCTAACTACCTTTACGTTTAATGGATCATACCAGTTTTTTACCGTTCCTGCCGGCGTAACATCTGTATATGTTCTTTTATGGGGCGCAGCAGGAGGGGGGACTTCAGGATATCAAACAACATATGGCGGCGGCGGCGCCAGTGTTAAGGGAACATATGCGGTCACACCTGGCGAAACACTTCGCATAATTGTGGGTCGTGGAGGAAAGTCAAGCGAAGGGGGGACGTTTGTCGTTACAGATGCGTGGGGAGGAGGCGGCGCTGGTTATAACAATAATAGGGGATCTGGAGGAGGTCGTTCCGCAATTCAACGATTTGTAAGCAGCAGTTATACCGATAGTGTAGTTGCTGGCGGCGGTGGCGGCGGCGGATGGCATTCAAATGAAGATGGCGGAGGGGGTGGAGTCTCTGTTGGCTGGTCATCGACTGGCTACGGGTCATTCGTGCAAGGAACGGCGGTTAACTATTTTAATCGGATGGGTGGAGGCGGCTCACAAACAGAGGGCGGCGCTGGTGGATTTTCTAGCGATTATGGCCCACTCGTTTCAGGAGCTGGCACGAAGGGAACTGGAGGTTCCTTTGTTGTTGCTAGCCCTGGACCTGGTGGCCCAGGTGGTGGAGGAGGGTGGTATGGAGGCGGTGCAGGATGTTCTTATATGGACTCTAACTCAAATGGTTCAGGGGGTGGTGGCTCTTCTTATATGGGGAATCTCACTGATGCAACGGGGTATAACGCTGATTCTGCTGTTGCAGCTGTGAGAGGTGCGGCTGGAAATCGGTCAGACCCATATTATAATGGATATGGAAGGTGTATCGACTATAGTGTTGATTCAACACATGGAGCGGTTCTTATTTATTATGTGTGACGCACCTTCCGCGTCCGCTTACCACCCGTGAAAACCTTCTCGAAACTCTTCTTGGCCCTCTTATACATAGGACCACCCGTAAAGCCGAGTTCCTTCATCGGCGGCAGAATCGTCATCCAGTCGCTAATCTTTTTGCCAGCCTTGCGCTTCTTACGCAGGGTTTTGTGCTTCTCCCTGGCACCTTGGATGTTCCTGCCGAGGTTGGACACATGCCTCTCGGCATAGTCTAAGATATTCGCCTCGGGGACTAATATAGATGTTGTCTCGTCTTGATACATCACGCGAGGGTGCATAAACTCGCGGCTGTTTACGTAGCGGATGAGTTTGTCGAGCAGAGGAATGTTGGTCTCAAAGTCCGTCTCTTCAATTGACATGTCGTTTTCAATGTAGAGAATTTTGTAGTCATTTCTTAATTCATCGGGGGTATTTACAATGAAGAGGTGGAATTTTTCGTGAGTTCCCACGTATACGCCGAAGTCGTGATCATAGACTACATCCCTGTATCGGTCGCCATTTTCATATCTCCATTCGTCGTCGCGCTCCCATGTGGCAAACTCATAGACGTCGCCGAGAACAAGGGCCATCTAGTAAGGGGGTGGATAAAATTGAACTTGGCCAACCCCATAAATCTCACACCGAGATGTCTACTAACATTTACATCCTTAAACTTCAAGGAGGTAAGTATTATGTTGGAAAGTCTGAGAATCCTATGAAGCGTTACCAGGAGCATCTCAGCGGAAAGGGCTCGGCTTGGACAAAGAAGTATAAGCCGATTGGCGTAGAGAAGGTGATTGAGAAGGCAAGCCCTTTTGATGAAGACAAATATACAAAGGAGTATATGTCAAAATATGGTATTGAGAATGTTCGCGGAGGCGCGTATGTGAGTATGGAGTTGGATGAAAATCAGGAAGATTCTCTGACAAGGGAAATCTTAGGCGCAACAGATTGTTGTAATCGGTGTGGAAAGAAAGGACACTTTGTCAAGAATTGTCGTGCGAAGGTTGCTGAGGAGGTTGCTGAGGAGGAAGAGGAAGAGGAAGAGGAAGAGGAAGATTTATCAGATAGCGAACTATATGCATGTGAGAAGTGTGAGAAAGAATTCATAGACGTAGAGGAGTGTATAAATCATGAGAAAAGGTGCGGTCGCAAGAAGACCAGTAGCAAGAAGAATTCTTGTTATCGCTGTGGCCACGAAGGGCATTATTCGCCCGATTGTTACGCTTCACGACACAAGAAGGGGTATGAGCTCTACTAATCACATCATATGTCCCAGTCCAGACCCGTTACATTTTTCACATGTTATTCTCTTCGCATGAAGTTTGAGCCATTCTTGAAAATCCTTCATACCGCCAGTTGTCTGATACTGCTTCAGCACCCAGTTACAATAAGAGATATCGTTAGACTTTATCTCTTCATATGACTTACCAGAGTGTTTTCCAAATGTTATCACTTTACCTGATGGTGCCTCCATTATTTATTAATAGGTTATTGGTTTAAGTCTAATATTATTTACGAAGGATTATCTTCACCCGTTATTATCTGATTTTCACCATCTTCTTCATCGGGCATTGCCATCATAATTTCATCACACCAGTTACTAAAATCGTCAAGCTGTTCTGATAAAAACTCTTCAGTAAAATCAAGAACATTCTTCAGACTGGCATTTCTTTTCATTTTCATAAAAGCGGATATAGCAAAAACAATATTTTTACCAGCAAAAAATAACTGCGATTCAATCTCAGAATTCATATATTCGCTAAACTGTTGCTTGAATTCATGCTGATAAGCATAACTCATATCTGCTTCACAACTTAACCACATATCAAACATACGATCCCAATTATGAGAAATACAATCCTTACAACTCTTTATAAGAGCCGCTCTAACTAATTCAAACTTCTCTTGATACCCCATATAATTTATCAAAGACCCGCAAGTTTAGGCCAGTCAGTTAGTTCAAATACCTAACTGAAAATCTCCCGGCTAAGTATATGAATCCCCAAGACATCCACGTGGAATTTAATTATCGCGCCGAAAACGCCGACGATAAAGAGCAGGTATTGACTAGTTTCTTTGAAAACAATGAGGTAGAACATATGGAAAATGGTATGCCGCGCTTCAGAAACAAGTTTCTCTTTTTATACGGAGAAGATGACACAGGAAAACTAACATTTTTAAGTAAAGTTGCAAAGACTGTACTCGGCGACGAGTGGGAGTCGAAAGTCTATATACGAAAGGATGAAGGGCAAAAGTTCCCCTATAAACTTCATGCGCATAAGGTTGAAAGCTCGGTAAAAATTATCTTTATCACAAACACTAAAACACACTGGCACAAGTGGAGGGAGTTATATCCTATGACGAAGGCGATGGAATTCAGAGGGGGCGAATTTGAAAATAATTTAGATCCTGGAGGCGGCATCATTTATAGAATCGGATGGGCTCGTTTTAATGAGAATCGTAGAAGTACGCGAGATCAAGAACTCCAAGATATCGAGACCATTGTTGCGTATAACGGAGATCCCGCCCAGTTGAAAAATAGACTACTACAGTTTTATACCTCTTTGAATAGAAATTTCTCAATCGCCTTTCTTAACAGTCAGGTTCCTCTTACTTAAAGTTTACTTATTAATATTATAATAAAGTATGCCTATAACATATACAACAACACAATTAACGGTCAAACAATTAATACACTGGAGAGAGAAGGGAAAACTAGGAATCCCTATGCATCAAAGAGGATATGTATGGGACCTAAAACACCAGAAGTCCCTCTTAGATACTATTTACAGGGGTCTTCCTATTTCTTCTTTGACTCTTTCAACTGGCGACTTATCTGGTGTATATGTTGAAGAGGCAAAGGGGAAATATTATATTGAAGATGGTCAGCAGAGAGTACAGACTCTTTTGCGATTTAAGCAAAATAAATTTTCTTTGCGGTTAAGTGAAGATAATGAAGTATCATATGATGATCTTCTTGAAACTGATAGAGAGACAATATTAAATTATAAGGTACCGGTGTTGATTTATTCTGGCGCAACCGAAGAGAATAGGATTGAGATTTTCGACCGTCTTCAGAACGGTATTATATTATCGTATGGAGAGCGGTTTCACTCTATGAGATTCTTATCACCTTTCATAAAATTTACGTGCGAAACACTTTTATATGAAAATTCTGATATACATCCATCAATGTGCGGTGTATGGGGTGCTAGACATCTGAATGAATCTGGTGATGGAACAAAACGTTTCCGAACTATGCGTGAAGCTGTTTGTATCATGGCCGGCTGTCTATGGGGCACAGACTCTTATACAGAGGTATATGATTCTCTTCGTGAGAAGCTACGTATGCCGCTAGGAGAAAATCAAAAGAAGAATGCGATGCGTATATTGAACAAGATTATAGAAATTTATAGGGGCGCTATGAAGTCCGAAGTAGGACTTAGTGGAAAAAAACTTACAGATTCATTTTGGAATCCAAAGCATTTTACTGGTTACATTATACACTCTTTGTGGGAGGAGACCGATACTTCTGTTGAAGAGAGGTGGATTGAGTTTTTAACACTTTACAGAACGAAACCCACTCTTCTTAAAGATGTACTTATCGGTAGAACTACAACACTAACAGGTTTTCAAAAATATTTTAGAGGGTGGGAGCATGTGAAGAATAAGAAGGACTGGTTTATTGTTCAGTCTAAGAGTAAAAATGAAGATGTTGAGGATGATTAATGGTCATTTTTAAAATCATAATCGCCATTTCTGTTAAACCATGTCATAAACTCATTTTCATGTCTATTTTTACTTTCTTCAGACTCTCCAAAAAAAAGCTCATAAATATTCAAAGCATCCATCTCTATAACATCGTATGGTAATATATCCTGTAAAAGTTTATTCTTAATATATAGTCTAATTTCATCGAGTGATTGATTTTGAATAGCATTTAACTCATTTGTCTGAATTAATTTTTTAGTAATATTTATAACATTTACCTGTTGTTCAATAAAATCTTCAACAGTAGTATCCTTATTTATATCATATTGTAATACATCATCAATATGACCATCATACTCATCACACTTTTTAAAGTGATTCATTAAATAACTACGATGTTTTGTCTGATACATATCGCATATAGGACACTGTAGCCAGTTTGGAATATCTTTAACAGTCTTAGTTTGATAAGGCATATAATTTATCAAAGGCCATTATATTTAAACCTCGCCGCCCCCTACCTCCCAGAGGGTCTAAACAAACCTGGTCAAATTTGACAAAATGTTTTTGGTATACTAAGTATAGAAAAACGAGATGGAGAAGAATGAGATGGAGTTCCCTATTGGCTTTAGCGCAGTAAACAGAGACTTGCTGACGCAAGAGGATATTATTGAAGTATGTGCCGATACTGAGGAACAGTACGAGGAGATTAAGATTGCTCTGGAGGAGCTTGAGTCTGTTACACTTATTCGCATTCGCGTTCTAGATGATCAGGTTGGTTATCATGCCAGGGAGGGCCTCACATGGTCAGAAATCAAACACATTGATGATCCTCTGAAGAAGAAGATTCTTCTCCAGCTGATTCCTAATCCGAAAACCTTCTTCGTTCTCTTTAACACACAGAAGGGGAAGGCGAGGATCATTGCAAGTGAAATTAAGGAGTGGATTCATAATCCTGATGGAAAGAGGGTTGTTGCAATTGTCATGCTTGCCAATGATCGCACTCTTGGTGACCAGACGATAAATGGTTTTGTAGAGAAGCTTGGATCTACCAATGTAAAGTTATTCACGTTATCTAGCTCAAGCGATAAGACAAGGATTGATGATATTATCAATTACATTGATGCATTTGCAAAATATCCTGATAAGCCAATGCCTCTTATTATGGCGCTGGCGAATCCCACCCAATGCAAAAAGGTGTTGAATATCATTTCGCACGTGTGTATGAGGCATACGACTGGTGACCCACAGCTTATGTATGCAATGGCATGGGATGAGGCTGATAAGATTTATCCGATGGAGGGCAACAAGTGCTATGATATTGATGGGCAGCAAAAGTGTATGCGTGACTTTACTTCCGATGATGATACTGCACTATACCGCCTTGGATTTATCACAGCAACGGAAGGGTCTCTGCTGGATGCAGAGTATCCTGAGTGTGCAAATGCATTCTTATATCCTGCAGAGATCTCACCCGAAGATGAGCCGTATTATCGGGCGTTTCATCACCCTGAGGCAATCAAGCAGTATATTCCTTGCGGAAAGTCCAAAAGCAATAATGACATTGCCCTGAAGCTCATCAATGATAAGCTTACGTATTTCAAGACCCCAATCACTCTTACATCAGGCGAGGTTTATTATCGTAAGATGATTATCAATTCAAATGCGAAGGGTGTCGATATGAGGGACTTTGCAGGTGAAGTCAATCGTCTCGGGTTCAATGCAATGGTGTTCAATCAGAATGGGCTAACTGTTATTAAGCCTGGAGAAGCAACGGTGCGCTTCAAGACAAAGAATCGCCGTTTTAATGAAGTTGTCTTCTATGCATACAAGCGCTTTGGTCTACACCTGGCACCCCTTGTGATTATTGGGCGCAAGAAGGTTGATCGCGGTCTAGGATTCAGTTACGCTCCTCGAAAGGGACGATTGCTAACGACAATGGACTATGATTATGGCCCGATAGAGACTGATGGCGTTGAAGGGTTGATTTGGACGGATGAATTCTTAGGACATATTGAGGATAAGGATACAGCAGTTCAGAAGGCTGGGCGTCTTGCGGGTATTATCGCACAATGCCCCCAGTATCCTGGTAGCCTAACATGGTGGACAAGTGAGTCAACTGGAAATCAGATTGACCGCCACTGTCGTATTGTTGATTCAGCTAATGAACAGATGGGAGTGAATACAGTTCTTCAGGCATTCACACGGGCAAAGGCGGCCACACCAGTGGTGGCTGTTGAGAAGGAACTTGACTATGGATTATCTGACACGTTTGATACAATTGAGGAGGCGCAGAGGTGGTGTCAGGAGAATCTCACATACAGTCATTCAGAATATCGGCGCCACTCTGAATCTTGTAGTAATAAGCACTGTAAGGGTGGATGTGGATGCGGAGATACTCATATTAAATATCGCGGCAATTTGCGAGCTCTTCTATCTGAAGATGAAATCCGCAATAATAATATTGCGGATCTTCGAGAGGGAGGTTCAAAGGCACGCATCTTTCCAGTAACAACGGACTTTCAGTGGGGTATCAAGCGGGATGCACGTGTGATGCCTGTTAAGATTCAGCCCCCTTTGAATGATGTTGGACAGGGTGCGAATACTTCTGCGCGTATTATGCCTGTAGTGGTCCCCACTAAGATTGTATACATTGTGATATACAAGCGCGACAAGTTGAAGCCTACCGCTGCGTAACTACGATAAATTTGCCGCTACCCACCCCCAGGGGGGTCTAAACAAACCTGGTCAAAATTGATGGACCGCTTTTTTGGACCGCCTCGCAAGAACAAAATGGCCAAGATTGGTTCCGAGGAGTATGCTGGCCTCTGGCGCGCCTCTGCTATGGAGAAGGTCCCCTATACCGATGATTACCCCGCCGCCCTCCTCGTCCTTCCTGAATTTCTTGACGGTGCCCTAGGTCAGGGCCAGGCTACGGAGATTACTGTTAGTGTAGAATGGAACACACCAACCACTCTTACGCTGCGTGTAAGAGATAACGGTCAAGGAATCAAGAATCCGACCCGCCTTAAGAAGTGGGCCGCCGCCACTTCCGTTGACAATCTGCACCGCAATGGACACGGAACGAAGAAGGGTATGACGATGTTTAGCCCTAACTACGCAACAGAGAACGCATGGGATATCACCTATCGTGTCAAGAACCGCAATCTCGTCACCATTTCAGGACCATTCATGGGCGCCGATACTAAGGAGGTTGACGATGAGGGTGCGGACGAGACCACTCTTATGCCGTCTGGCACGGAGATTCGTGTAAACTTTGAGCAGAGTATCCTGGGCACGATGGGTGCCAGGGCAACCTTTGACGCAATCAAGGAGATTATCAGAACGCGGATGTCTGAGGAGACTCTCAGGCGTGTGAAGTTTGTTCTGGAGGTTAAGCCTCTTGGAAGCAAGATGATTGTAGAGAATAGCCATACTGACAACTGGCATTCTCTCCAGTGGCATATGGATGAGATGGTTCGCACGGATGATGCGGCCATTTGCTATCAGAATAGCTTTGATAGTGATGGTGTCAGCTGGACGATGAAGCACTATTACATCCGACCCTCAGGACAGACGAACTTCCTAACGAAGACGGAATTTCCCACATATGGTCATAAGAATCAGGCCTGTTCGCGTGTTCACATTGCTCTGAATGGGCGTATGATTGAGGCGGTCCCAATCCACCGTCTTCTTGAGCGAGAGGCTACGCACAACTCGCTGAACGGCCACGTTGTCTTTGTGAACTTTACCTCGGCAGACCTTGATAAGATGCCGCAGCCCTCTACCACGAAGGTGAGTCTCTATGACAAGGATCCCATCTACATACGATTCAGGGCCGAGTTCAAGCGCCTCTTTAATCCTGTTGTTCCTTCTCCGCCGCGTCCGCCGACACCTCCTGTTGCTCCCGCTCCTACTCCTGCTCCGCAGGAACCTACACCACCTCCTGTTCGGGTTGTTCCTGCCCAGCAGCCGCGCCCCACTGTCAGTGCGGTCCTTCCGTTTCTCCCCCCTCCTTCCGCCTCTCCAGTGATTGTGAAGATGACGCCCACGAATGCTCTCAAGAGGATCTGTGAGTCGCTTGATATTGAGTGGCGCTGTCTTGCTGATGGCAAGATTCAGTTAAAGGAGGGTGGAAAGCCTGCGTGGGTAGACCTTGACAAGTTTGAGATTGTCAAGGTCTAACTTTATAATTTCGTGTAAATCTTAAACGCGTCTAGACATACGTCTCTTGCCGCCCTTACGACCTTTCCGTGTCTTTCGTGATTTTTTCCGAGCTCCACCGCGGCGTCCCTGGTAAAAATATGTATACTTACGATCGTTGTCATAGTTGTAATTTTCCTCAGGCACATAGTTCCTGGCAGAATTTTCCGCAATCACATGCTCGCTTAGCACATCTTGGAAAAGTTCTGGATTTGTTTTTATGTCATACCAGGCAGAAGAAAGAAACTTATCCATCATCGCAATAGCCATCTCCTCGTCTTCGGTAAAACGGGCCGGGGAAACATTGTATTCTTTCGCAGCATCCTCTATGGCTTCTTCAAGCGGTTTATATGCAGCTGGTTGAGGAAATAGAAGGAAATAGATACCAGACATAAGAGTACGATACCTTTCGAGTCCTTCAGAAGTCTGGGGGAATGCACTATCGGTGAGTGTAAGATGCTTGCTAAAATCATCCACAACTGCAGCCAATGACATATCTACTTAACTGTGAGATTTTAAGAAGGGCGCCCATAAAGTCTCTCAATAAAAACGCTCGTATCCTTATACTGAAGCCCATCAACAATCTGAAACCGGTCAAATGCGTGAGCCGTCGCAAATCTATGATCAGTAATCGTCTTAATCTCCGCATCGTCTGCGATATAGATGCCCGCAATCCGAAACACGTCCTTGTAAGTCTCAATCTCTCGAAACGCCTTTGACCGCACCGTTTTTCCATTAATTCTGATCATAGCTATATTACCACTCAAGTAGTTCCCCATTACTGTTCTACCTGTCGAGTTATTTTTAAACCAATCAAAATTTGAACCGTTCCACCGACCAGACAAAGCACCGATGCTCGTCTCCGTCATCACACCGACCTACAACAGGGCCCGCTTCATCCCTCGGCTCATCGAGGTCTACAAGCAGCAGGACTATGACCACGACCTGATGGAGTGGCTCGTCTTTGACGACGGGACGGAGCCTGTCAGAAACCTCTTCAAGCAGCACTGCACAGACCATCTTCGCTACACCTACAGCGACAATCAGCTTCCGATGGGCACCAAGCTCAACTATCTTGCGAAGCAGGCAACGGGGGATATCATCGTGGTCATGGATGACGACGATTATTACCCACCAGACCGTGTGAGTTCCCTTGTGAAAGCCATGTCCGCCAACCCCCATACCCTGCTGGCAGGCTCCAGCAAGGTCTACATGTACTCCACCGATGACAAGAAAATCTACTGTGCCGGCCCCTACCACGACAAGCATGCGCTCAATTGCACTCTTGCCTTCAGGCCCACCTACCTGAAGGACCACGCCTACGACGATACGGAGGTCTGTGCGGTGGAGCGCGTTTTCCTCAACGGATTCACGGAGCCGATGATTCAGATGGAAGGCCAGATTCTCCACATGATTC
>Ga0114969_10002097_pt1 | contig 16536 bp, 12 predicted proteins | sample M_130807_MF_Meta_FD_87316 | JGI IMG/M metagenome (GOLD analysis project Ga0114969, IMG submission 87316) | Freshwater microbial communities from Lake Montjoie, Canada to study carbon cycling - M_130807_MF_MetaG | ecosystem: Environmental > Aquatic > Freshwater > Lake | place: Lake Montjoie...
CCGCTGGGCGCGAAGTTCGATCCGCATAAGCCGTACATCGACGCTGACGAATGGTCGTGGAAGTGCACGGTGTGCGCGAAGGGCACGATGCGCCGCGTCTCCGAAGTCATTGACGCCTGGTTCGACTCGGGCGCGATGAGCTTCGCGCAGTGGCACTATCCGTTTGAAAACGTCGATCGCGTCACGCAGGAGTTCCCGGCCGATTACATCGCGGAGGGCGTGGACCAGACGCGTGGATGGTTCTACTCGTTGCTGGCGATTGCAACGGGCTTGGGTGACGCGCTGCCGAACAATGCGGCGGGTTCGGCGTCGCCCTATCGCCACGTCGTGGTCCACGATCTGGTGCGCGACGCGAAGGGGCAGAAGATGTCCAAGTCGCGCGGCAACTCCGTGAATCCGTGGGAAGTGATGGAGCGCCACGGTGCTGACGCCACGCGGCTCTTCCTCGTGGCGTCGAGCCAGATGTGGGTGCCGAAGAACTTCGACGAGACCGTAATTCGCGAAGGCGCATCGCGCTTTTTGATCACGCTGCGGAATCTCTATCAGGGCGCGTTTGCACAGTACGCGAACTTCGGCTGGTCGCCATCGGCAAAGGATCCAAACCCCGCGGATCGGCCGCTGCTTGACCAGTGGGTGCTCTCGCGCCTCGCATCGGTAGAGCAGGCGGCGGACCGGCACCTCGACGCCTTCGACGCGACGGGCGCGGCGCGCGCCGTCATGCAGTTCATCGACGACGATGTCTCCAAGTGGTATGTGCGCCTCGCGAAGCGCCGCTTCTACGACCTGGAATCAGACGACAGTCGCGCGGCGTTTGCGACACTGCATGAAGTGCTCACGGTGTCGTGCCGGTTGCTGGCGCCGTTCGCACCATTCCTCACGGACTGGATGCACCGCGAGCTGACGGGCGGCGATTCGGTGCACTTCGTGGACTATGTGAGAAATCAGTCGGCGGCAGGCCGTGGGCAGTCGGCCGTGGGCATCGGGCAGTCGGCCGTGGGCGTCGGGCAGTCGGCCGTGGGCAACGCCGCCCTCGACGCCGCGATGGCCGAAATCCGTGCGCTGGCCTCTGCCGGACGCGCCGCGCGCGAGACGGCGAAGGTCAACGTGCGCCAGCCGCTGTCGAAGCTCGTCTGCGTCACCGGCCCGATTGATGCGGCGGCCCGCGCGCTCATCGAGCCGCTGGTCCCCATTCTCGCGGCAGAGCTCAATGTGAAGGTCGTCGAGTTCGCGACGAGCGCGGATGCCCTCGTGTCGCTCGAAGCCAAGGCGAATTTCCGCGCACTTGGCAAGGTGTTCGGCAAGGAAACGCCACTGGCCGCCGCTGCAGTGAATGCGCTCGGGGCGGACACCCTCGCGGCGTTCGAGCGGGGCGAACCGGTGCTGGTCAACGTCGAAGGCCGTGAACACCGGCTCACCGTTGACGACCTGACGATTGTCCGCAAAGCGAGCGGCGCCTTCGTGGTGCACCAGGAAGGGATCCTCTTCGCGGCGATTGACCCGACGGTGACCCCAGCGCTGCGGGCGGAGGGGATTGCCCGTGAGCTGGTGAGCCGCACGCAACGGCTTCGTAAAGAAACCGGGCTGGAAGTAAGCGACCGTATTATCCTCAGGATTGCTGGACCGGCCCTCGTGACGGGTGCCGCCGAAACACACCGGCAGTGGATCGCCGGCGAAGTGCTGGCGCGGAGCATCGAAATTACTGAATCGATGGCGAGTGCTACCAACGTTGTGACCGTTGAGCTCGATGACCTGACGGCGCAACTCGCCCTTTCCAAGGACAGCTGACAATGGCGGCCAAAAAGCCTGCCGGGCCGAAGGAATTCAAGCCGATGAAGAAGAAAGACGTCGGTTATTTCGAGAAGCGTCTGCTCGAGGAGCGCCGGCGCGTGCTGAAGGAACTCGGGCATTACGACGAGACCTTCGGCAACACGCCGCAGGGCGCCGACGGCGACCTCTCCTCGTATTCCTTCCACATGGCGGATCAGGGCACCGACGCCATGGAGCGCGAAAAGGCGTTCCTGTTCGCGAGCCAGGAAGGGCGGTTCCTCTGGCATATCGACGAGGCGCTGCGCCGCCTCTACAAGCGGCCGGAAGCGTTCGGCAAGTGCCAGGGCTGTGCCGGCGAGATTGCCTTCGAGCGGCTCGACGCGCTCCCGCACGCGCGCTTCTGCATTGACTGCAAGCAGAAAGAGGAAGATGGAAAGAAGCAGTAGCCATCCGCGGCTGCCGCTCTTTGGCGGCATCGCGATCACGCTCTTCGTGGTCGATCAGATCACGAAGCTCATGGCCGTGGATCGCCTCGCGCCGGTGTATGTGCCGCGCGAAGTGTTTGGCGATGCCGTGCGGTTCACGCTCGTGTACAACCCGGGTGCGGCCTTCGGGCTCCACTTCGGGACGTACTCCCGTGAGATCTTCACGGCGCTCACCCTTGGCGCGCTCGTCCTGCTCTACCGGCTCTACCGCGAATCGCAGGCGCGTGATCTCGCGCGCGTGATTGCCATTGCGCTCGTGACCGGGGGCGCACTCGGAAACCTGCTCGACCGGCTGCGCTCCGTGCGCGGCGTGGTGGATTTCGTCGACATCGGGATTGGCACCTCACGTTGGCCCACGTTCAACGTGGCCGACATGGGAATCAGCTGTGGCGCCATCCTGTTGGCCGTCGTGCTTTGGCGTGAGGACACCCGGTCCGCCGCCGAGCGCAACGCTACGGCCGCTGTGACGGCAGAACCGACACCGACCAATGGAACCAGTACTCCCGCCGACGCGCCGCTTCAACACTGAGGAAACAGGCCGCCTCGACGTGCTCGTCGCGCGCGCCCTTTCGCTCTCGCGCAATCAGGCCGCCACGCTGATCGCCGCCGGCCGCGTACTCGTCAGCGGTCGTACCGAAAAGGCTAGTTTCCTCGCACCGCTCGGCACGGAAGTCATCGTCAGTGTGCCGGTGTCGGAGGCACGCGAGCTCCTGCCCGAGGACATCGCGATCTCCGTGGTGTTCGAGGACGAGGAGATGCTCGTCGTGGACAAAGCCGCCGGCATGGTGGTGCATCCGGCACCGGGCAACTGGACGGGGACGCTGGTGAATGCGCTGATGGCGCGCGGCCAGGCCCTCGCCGACGGCGGTGGCGGTGATGAGCGGGCCGGTCTGGTGCATCGGCTCGACAAGGAAACGTCGGGCCTCATGATCGTGGCCAAAACCGATCGGGCGCACAGGATTCTCGCGAAGGCGATTTCGGAAAAGCGGATTATCCGGCGGTATGCGGCCCTCAGCTGGGGCCACCTCACCGACGACTTCATCTCCGTCGACAAGGCGATTGCCCGCGACCCTGCCAATCGGCTTCGGATGGCGGTCAAAGAGGCCGGTCGTGCCGCGAAGACCGATTTCTACCGCATTGCCCGGTTCATGAGCACGGACCTGCTCCGGGCGCACCTCCACTCGGGGCGCACGCACCAGATCCGAGTGCATCTCTCGTCCATCGGCCACCCGGTGGTTGGGGACGACACCTATGGCGGCGGCGGGGCCCGTCGACTGGTCGCCCTCCCTCCAAAACGGCAGTTTCTCCATGCCGCGTGGCTCCGGTTCAGCCACCCGGTAACCGGGGTCGAAGTCGATCTCCGGTCGCCACTTCCGGCCGATCTTCGGGAGTCGCTGATGACGGTGTCAGAAATGCCCGAATTAATTGCCCACCCAGACCCGCTGGAGTACCTTGGCTTCTATAGAGTCGAGGGGTGATCTGGACAAACCGCCGGGGCGCCCGCTGCTCAAATCCAGGGCGGCCCAAACCTGATTGAGGCGTACTACGAACTCGGCCGCGCCTTCTGGTTCAACGAGCAGGAGACCGAAGTGCTGGCGCTCGTTGTATCCGGCGGACAGCCGCCCAAATAGTGCCCTCACGGATTTCGAGGGCGGATGTGGGATCACGGGGATTCCCGAGGATTTGCCTGGATACTGCCGTGAAAAGAATTGGGAAGTAGGATCCCTGTCGTCCCAGCCAGATCCCCAGTGATCCCCCCTCTGCCTGAAGCGCTGGCGTACCACTCGTGCTGAGCATGGCGCTCGGAATCGCGCTGCTGTTCGTACATGCGAGGCATGCCGAAGCCCAAGGCGACCCCGCCGGCACGCAGCGCACCACCGGCGGCCGGTTCACGTTCGTTGCGATGCCAAGCGATGCCGCGCTCGCGAAGAACCTCCTGGCCGTGGCCATCGCCGGCGACTCGTTCCCCGGCCTTCCGCGCCCACGCCGGCCGGCGACGATCATGATCGCCCCCAATGCAGCCGCATTCCGCGAGTGGATTGGCGGTGGCGTGCCAGAGTGGGGGATCGCGGTGGCAATCCCCGAGGAGCATAGAATTGTGATGCAGGGGCGAAGCGCCGATTCCCGCGCCGGCGACCCCCGGGTGTCACTTCGGCATGAGCTCGCCCACCTCGCGTTGCACGAATACCTGACCAACCTGCCGCCCCGCTGGTTCGACGAGGGCTATGCCAGCTATTCAGCTGGCGAGTGGGGGCGGGACGAGGTGCTGTCATCCAGCGTTGTTTTAGCGCTTCGCGGGGTACCACACTTTGGAGGCCTCGACACGCTTATCGCAGGTGGGACGGCGCGGGCAGAGCAGGGGTACGCCCTGGCGCACCGCGCGGTGGCCGATGTGGCCGCGATTGACCCGAGGAGCGGTTTGACGCTGCTCTTTCGGTACTGGCATGACACGCGGAAGCTCGATGCAGCGTTCCGGCAGGCGTACGGTATCACACTGGATGGGTTCGAGCATACCTGGCGGCAGGCCACTCGGCGGCGCTACGGAGCGCTCGCGCTGTTGGGCGACGTGGGGTTTGCTTCACTCGTGCTATTCCTGATTGTGGGACCCTTTTGGCTGGTTCGCCGGCGGCGTGACCGGACGCGATTGGACGCCATGCGGGCGGCCGATGAACTGGCGGACCGGCGGGAGCGCGAAAGTGCGCTTGCCGCCCTGCTCGGAGAGGGGGGGAGACATGGACGAGAGTGAGGATCAGATTAAAGGAGGGTGACGGGGGTATGTCTTTGCTTGACACTACCATAGACGTGCCGTAAAATCCCCGGCTTATGACAGAAGCAACGCTTCCTTTGGTGAAACGGGCCTCGGTTCGATGGGCTGCCGCCGCGATTGTGCTGGTGGCTGGTTACGCCGAACTTTGGGTAGGGAGCCAGACCGTGGCTCCGCTCCTCCTCACTATCGGGTACTGTGGATTGGTACCGTTCGCGATTCTGGCGTGACCGTGAGTGATGGGCAGGGGCTTTTTTCGGGCGAATAGCTCAGTTGGTTAGAGCACCTGCCTTACACGCAGGGTGTCGGGGGTTCGAGTCCCTCTTCGCCCACTTCGGAAACCCGGATTCGGCCAGGAAGAATGAAAGCGTTGCCGACGCAACAGATGGATTCACTACTCGGAGGATCAGCACCGTGACGGCTCGTAAGCTTGCTCGCAATGTGGCGCTGGCATCAATCGTACTCGGGGGAGTTACGACTCTTGCGAATGCGCAGGTTGCTCGCGGTCCCAATCCTAACGCGCCGCGTCTGATGGTGAGTGCGTGCCGGACGGCCGACAAGGCGCTGGCCATCCAGTGTGCCGACAAGCTCCGCTCGCAGATTGAAGGTGACGTGTCGTACCGTACGCTCTACGTGCTGCCCAAGGCGGACGTCGAGAATACGCTGACCGCGTCGGGGTACGATCCGTCGTCTGCGCTCGCGCCGGGCGACGCGAGTGCGCTGGCCAAGCAGATCCGCGCCGACATATACATCGACGCTACGGTTGAGAAGACAGGCAACGGTTACAAGCTGATTGCGCTGCTTGTGCCGCAGCGTGACTACAACCTCGTGCAGCCGCTCGGTTCGTGGGAGAACGCGAAGCTCGACGGCGTGATGGGCGCTGCGTCCAAGGCGTTTCAGGATGTGCACGGCAAGACGTTCGACCGGCAGAAGCAGTGTGCCTCGCTTTCGCGCGAGCGCAAGTACAACGAGGCCCTGAAAGAATTCAACGACGGTATCAAGGAGTATCCGGGCTCCACCTGGCTCCGCTATTGCCAGTTGCAGATTCTGAAGGATCAGAAGGCGCCGGATGCCGCGATCATCAAGGCAGCGGAAGACATTCTCGTGCTGGACCCGGCGGCCAAGGGGCCCCTGCAGGATCTGGCCGTTCGCTACGAAGCGGCGGGGAACACGGCCAAGCGACTCGAAACGCTGATGAAGCTGCAGAAGGCCGATCCGACGAACGCGAAGCTGAACGCACAGATCGCGAACGACATTGCCGCAACCGGTGATTTTGCGAAGGCGCGCCCGATTTTGGAGAAGGCGCTTGCGGAAAACCCCGGCGACATGACGCTCGTTGCCACCTACTGGAACGTCCTCACTGCCGTCAAGGACTACAAGAGGGCGCTGGAGTGGGGCGACGAAATGGCCAAGATGGACACGTCGGTGGCAGATTCATCGTACTTCGCCAAGTCGATGGGCCTTGCCATGGCCATGTCAGACACGGCCAAGGCTGCCGAGATCATGAATCGAGGGGGCGCAAAGTTCGCGAAGAACGTGTACTTCCCGAAGCAGGAAGCAGCGCTCTTGCAGGCCATGAAGAAGAACACCGAAGCCATGACCGTCTCGCGCCGCGTCCTGACGATTAATCCGAAGGAGCCGGGAATCCGAGTCCGCATCGCATCGGCATATCTGACGGCGAATCCCCCTCAAATCGACTCAGCTCTCGCGTTGGTGAAGGAAATGCAGGCGAATGGTGAGGATAAGAGTCAGATCGCTGGCATCGCGGTGCAGGCCGGCAACATGGAGCGTGTGCTGGTCGACACCATCAGAGCGCGGGGAGCGGACGGTGCCGCCGTTCTCGCTGCTGCTGAGCACGCGTATCAGACGCTGGTCTCGGCGGACCCGCTTTCGAAGGGGACCACCAGCGAGTTCCAATCGAAATTCCTTGTCGGCGTCTCGGCGATGGGCGTTGGTCAGCAGTACCTCAATCTGGCGGGCGCGGTTGGCGCGAAGCTCGGGGAAGAGGTGAAGGCCATCAAGCCTCCCGACGCGGCGAAGCAAAAGGCGCTCGTGGACAAGGCATATCCGGAAGCGTGCGGCTTGGCGAACAAGGCGGACGAGTACTTCACGATTGCCAGCGGCGCGGTCCCGGCGGGTGGAAGATTCGATCCGAAAACGGCCCAGTCGGTGATGGGCTCGCTTCAGCAACTGACCGGCGCGGTGGAGCAGTACCGCAAGGCGTACTGCCCCAAGAAGTAGCGCCTTTCCAGTCGAAGTTCTGCGGCCCGCGGATCATTCCGCGGGCCGCTCTGTTTAACCCGATATCTTTGATCGGTGACTGAGAACCGCTTCGACTCCGAGTACCACGCCCCGGTGATGGTCGCCGAGGTGTGTACGTTTCTGCTTGGCGAGTCGGGCGACGGGACGGGCAAGCGCATTCTCGACGGCACACTCGGCGGCGGAGGACATAGCGCCGCACTTCTCGAGCGTGGCGCGGATGTCACCGGGCTCGACCGCGATCCGAACGCGCTGCGCGAAGCCTCTGCGCGACTCTCGGCATACAGCGCCGCTGGCACGTTTCGCGCAATCGAAACGAATTTCGCCGACGCGGTGGACGCGCCCGAGCTCGCCAACGCCACCTTCGACGGGATTCTGCTTGATCTCGGGGTGAGCTCGCATCAGTTCAATGACGCCGCCCGCGGGTTCAGCTTCCGCGAAGGCGCGCCGCTCGACATGCGGATGGTTGGCCATGAGGGCGGGAAGGCCATGACCGCCGCCGACTTCCTCAATGAGGCAGCAGAAGGTGAATTGGCCGCAGCACTCAAGAGCTACGCGGACGAGCCGAAGGCCGGACGCATGGCTCGCGAGATGGTTCGGCGGCGTGGCAACCGGCCCTTCGCCACGAGCGACGACCTGGTCGGCGCGATCCGCGCGGTGCTTGGGCCCCGTTCCGGTCCGCCGGACTTCGCCCGGATCTTCCAGGCGGTTCGGATCGCCGTCAACGACGAGATCGGTTCCCTTGAACGGGCGCTGCCCGCACTCCGTGACCGTTTGGCCCCGTCGGGCGTCTTCGCGGTGATCACCTATCACTCCGGAGAAGACCGGCTGGTGAAGCACGCCTTCCGGGACTGGAGCGTTTCCTGCATCTGCCCACCGCGACAACCGCTCTGCAACTGTGGCGGGGATCGGGCGCTTGGCAGCGTCGTCACGCGCAAAGCGGTGACGGCCGCCACGGACGAAATCGTCCGCAACGCCCGGGCCCGGAGCGCCAAACTCCGCAGCTGGCGTCGCAAGTCAGACACGCCTTCGCCGTCCCCGCGAAAGCACCTGCGCCACTTGGAGTCCTAGCGTGAAGGGGCGGTCCTTCGTCGCCCTCGCCCTGCTCGGTTTCGTCCTCGTGGCCACAGGCGTCATATGGAGACGGAGCATGGGTATCGCGCGCGCGAGAGAGGAGAGTCGTCTCGAGCAGCGCCACGCCGCGCTCCGCGCTGAGCGGGCCAAGCTGGAAGGGGATATTCGAGACGCATCGAGTCGGGCCACACTGGCCCGGATCGCCGAGGAGCGGCTGCACATGCACATTCCAAACGACAGCCAGGTGATCCTGCTCGCCAAGCCTGGGAAGCTGGCGCCCTTGAAGGCGACCGCTCGCAACGGCACGAATGGCGCCCGAGAGTAGCGCGTCAGACGGCGCGCCGCGCGTCTGGTGGAATCGCGCCGCGCTGATGCAGGTCGGCTTTCTGGCCTTTGCCGTGGCACTCATCGGGCGCGCCGCGAAAGTACAGCTCCTTGAACGCGATCAATGGCGCGCGCGGGCGCAGGCACAGCAGCTGGCCGCCGCACCGCTCCCCGCGCCTCGCGGCATGATTCTCGACGAGGGCGGCGCGGTGTTGGTCGAATCGCGCCAACTCGTGAAGCTCAGCATCGCGCCTCGTGAAGTGATCGCCACGGTCGGCAAGCGCGGAAACGGCCCTGCGCGCATGGACCTATTAACGCGTGCCCTCGCGCGCGCGGGTGTCTCACAAGAGTGGGTGACTCGCGCCAGCGACACCTCGCGCGCCTGGGTGGAGATCCCCGGACGGTTTCTCGCGACAGACGTTGCCTCCGTGACGAGCATGCGCGGGGTGCACGCCGAGCCAGCGCTCGAACGGATTCCGCCGGCGAACGATGGTTTGCGGCGCTTGGTCGGCCGCGCCGATGACGCCGGCGGCCCGGTGGACGGTCTCGAGAAGTCGCTCGATGCGGTGCTGCGCGGCGAAGGGGGTCGCGAGTCGCTCGTGCGTGATGCGCATGGGCAGCGCATCCGCTCGCCGAACGTGGCCGATGACGCGCCAAAGCAGGGCAACACCGTCGTACTCTCGATCAACCAGTCGCTGCAGGACATCGCGGAGCGCGCGTTGGGCGCCGCGGTCGCGACAATGGGTGCGAGTGGTGGCGATGTCGTGATGATGGATCCCGCGACAGGCGAAGTGCGCGCGATGGCCAGCAAACGCACAAATCTGCTGTCCACGGCGGCAACAGCCCTCACGGAGCCGTACGAGCCTGGCTCGACGCTGAAGCCGTTCATCGCCGCGCGTCTCCTCGACATGGGGCGCGCACGAATCGACGAAATCGTCCCCGCCTACAACGGCCACTGGGAGCTCAACGGGCGCAAGATCGAGGACGATCACAAGGGCGCGCAGTTCTCACTTGCTGACGTGATTCGTTATTCGAGCAACATCGGCATTGTGCAGTTCGCCTCGCGCTTCTCGCACGACGAGCAGTTCGAGTTGCTGCGCGACCTTGGCTTTGGTACGGCGACCGGCCTCCCGTACCCGGTGGAGGCGACGGGCTATCTGGCCGCACCGAAGAAGTGGGATTCGATGACGCCGGCGTCGCTGGCGATGGGCTACGCGCTCAACGTCACGCCGATCCAGCTGGCGGCCGCCTATGTCGCCATTGCGAATGGTGGCGAGCTGCTGGAGCCGTCGATCGTCAAGGAGATTCGGACGCCCGATGGGACGGTGACCTACACACACAAGCGGCGCGTGCTACGCCGCGTCATGACGGAAAGCTCGGCGCGGGCCGTGCGGGCGATGCTGCGCGGCGTGATGGAGACGGGCACGGGGGCCGGCTCGAATCTCTCGACCTTCGACATTGCCGGCAAGACCGGCACGGCCAAGCGCGCCGAGAACGGCAAGTACGTGCCCGGGAAGTACACGGCCAGCTTTGTGGGCATGTTCCCGGCGGACAACCCGCAGGTCGTGATCCTTGTCAAACTGGACAACCCCAGCAAGTCGATCTACGGCGGAAAGGCGGCGGCACCGGTTTCGAAGGTGGTTTTGCAGGCGGCACTCGCCGCACGCGACGCCGCGCTGGATCGGCGCACGCTCGCTGAGTCGCCGCGAACGAACGAGCGTGTCGCGACCGCGCTACCCAACGTTGCGCCGGCGGCAGTGGTTGAAACCGCATCGGTGGTTGGCGCAGAGTCGCCGGCACTGGTCGGAACCGTTCCATATGTCGTTCGCCTCGACGAGCCGCGCGAGTCTGCGGGTGTCGTCGTGGCCGAGCGTGCGGTGCCAAACGTGAAGGGGATGGCCATTCGGCGAGCCGTGTATGAGCTGCATCGCGCCGGGTTTCGCGCGGCGCTCACCGGCGGTGCGTCAGGCGGCGATACGGCCGCGGGCACGTTCCCTGCGAGCGGCACGATGCTGATGACGGGCAGCCGTGTGGCGCTGGAGCGTGCGCCGTGAGCCCGGGCGGCGTCTTTGTCAAAGACATCGTCACGCCACTCGCGGTCAGTGGCCTTTTGGTCGCGTCCCCGGATGAGTTCTCTGAGCGGTTGACCGGAATCACCGATGACAGCCGACAGGTGATGAAGGGCGGGCTGTTCATCGCCGTGCGCGGTACCGCACAGGATGGGCATGATTTCATTCAGCAGGCGCGCGCGGCGGGCGCTTCGGTGATTATCGCAGAGGATGCGCTGCGCGCGGTGGGTGGTCCGGCGATCATCGTGCGCGATGGGCGAAAGGCGGCGGCTATTGCGGCTGCGGCGTTCTACGGGTATCCGGCGCGGGGGATGCGTCTCGTCGCGGTGACGGGCACGAACGGGAAGACGACGACGGTCGGGATGCTGCGGCATCTGCTGGACGGCGGGCTCGACGGTGACGCGGACGCGACCGGCGCGCAAACCGATGCGAGCCGCGCGGCCAGCATTGGCACGCTCGGCGTTCTTCTCGGCAGCGTAGGAGAGCCGGTGGACGGTGGCGCCGGACTCACGACGCCGGGGCCGGTGGAGCTGCAGCGGATTTTGCGGGTGTTGGCTGACCGGGGTGTGGGCACCGTGGCGATTGAAGTCTCGTCGCACGCGCTCGCGCAGAATCGCGTGGAGGGCATCGCCTTCGACGCGGCGGTGTTCACGAACCTCACGCGCGACCATCTGGATTTTCACGGCACGATGGAGTCGTACTTCGCCGCGAAAGCGTCACTTGTTTCGCTGCTCGGCGCGAACGGTGCGGCCGTCGTAAACGTGGACGACTCCGCCTGGAATGCGCTGCCCAAAGCGCCGTGCCGCGTGACGTTCGGAACGTCCGCCAATCCAGACGTACGCGCAACGGCCGTCAGCTACCAGCCGCGCGGAAGTCATTTCCGACTTGTCACCGCCGGCGGGAGTGCGGATGTCGCGCTGCCGCTCGTGGGCGACTTCAACGTGATCAATGCGCTCGGCGCTGCGGCCGCAGCCATTGCACTGGGCGAAAAAGTTGGCACGGTAGCCGAACGGCTGAGCACGATGCCGCAGGTGCCCGGGCGGCTCGACCGAATTGGCGAACATCCCGCCGTGCTGCGCGACTACGCGCACACTCCCGACGCTCTCGAGCGCGCGCTTACTGCGCTGCGACCATTCGTGCCGGGGCGGATGATTGTCGTGTTTGGCGCTGGTGGCGACCGCGATCCCGGCAAGCGGCCGCTCATGGGCGCCATCGCAGCGACGCATGCCGATGTTATCGTGCTCACGAGCGACAATCCGCGCACGGAAGATCCCGAGCGGATCATGGACGACATTGCGGTCGCGCTGCCGAAAGGCGGTTACGAACGCATTGAGGACCGCCGACAGGCGATTGCGCGTGCGATCGCGCTGGCCGACCCGGAAAACGATCTCGTGCTGCTCGCCGGAAAGGGGCACGAGGACTATCAGGTGCGCGGCAAGCAGAAGCTGCATTTCGATGAGCGGGAGATTGTCGGTGAACTCATGGCGTCTCGCGCCGGAGCAACCCCGTGAGCGCACGACCGTTCTGGACGCTAACCCGCATCGCCGACGCGCTCGGCGGCGCGCTCGCCGACGGGCTCACAAAACCCGCACATGCGCGCGCGAATCCCGCCCATCCGCGCGGCGATGCCGCCCTCACGCGAGTCTGGACCGATACCCGCACCATCGCGCCCGGCGATCTGTTTGTGGCGCTGAAGGGCGAAAACTTCGACGGCCACGACTTCATCGCTCAGGCAGTTGCCGCCGGCGCACGCGCCGTGGTCGTCACGGACGCGCGTCGCGCGGTGGGCAGCGGTGTTCCCGTCTACGAAGTGGATGACACGTTGGTCGCGCTCGGCGCGCTCGGACGTTATCGCCGGCTGGTGTGGGGGCGGCCGGTCATTGCGGTCGGCGGCTCGAATGGGAAGACGTCCACCAAGGAGTTGCTGCGCGCCGCGCTTGGCTCGCGGCTCGACGTACACGCCACCACGGGCAACCTTAACAACCGGGTCGGCGTGCCGATGACGCTGCTCGCGCTTCCTGACGATGCGGACATTGCAGTCATCGAGGTCGGCACGAACATGCCCGGCGAGATTGCAATTCTGCGCGAGATGGTGCGTCCGGATGTCGCGGTGATCACCGCCATTGAAGAGGAACACCTCGAAGGGTTTGGCGACCTGGCCGGCGTGCTCGCCGAAGAAGCATCGCTGCTCGATGGCGTCGCGTTGGCGGTGGTGCCCGCGCACGAATCCGCACTGGTCGCCGAGGCAACGCGCCGAGCGGTGCGCGTCACGACGGTCGGGCTCACCGACGGAGAGTTCTGCGCGGATAGCGCCGAGCTCCGTCCCGATGGGTGCGGACAGATGCACCTCGACGGAACCAGCGTGCGAGTGCCGCTCCGCGGTCTGCACAACATGCGCAACGCGATGCTCGCGCTCGCCGTCGCGCAGTCGTTCGGTATTTCGATCGAAGACGCCGCTCGTGGTCTGGCCGCCCTCGACGCGAGCACGATGCCCGGCATGCGGTCCGCGGTCGAACCGCTCGGCGAGGCACTGCTGATCAACGACGCCTACAACGCCAATCCTGGTTCGGCACGCGCCGCACTTGCACTACTCACGGCCGTCGCGGGTACGCGACCGCGCGTGGTGATCCTCGGCACGATGCGCGAACTCGGCGATCAGGCCGCGCGCGCGCACCGGGATGTGGCACGCGAGGCGGTTGGGTCAGGTGCAGCGATCGTGGCCGGCATTGGCGAGTTCGGGCCGGCGCTGCGCGAGGTGGCCACCGGCGACCCGCGCGTGATCTCGGCCGTGGATGTGGACGATCTTTGGAAGGCGTTGGCGCCTCGCCTCGCGCCGAACGCCGCCATCCTGCTCAAGGCATCGCGCGGCGTGCGGCTCGAACGCATGCTACCGCATCTCCGTGAGTGGGCGACTGCACCAACTGGCTCGGCAGGTACGACAGGTAATCCTTCTCCGCAACGGACGGGCTGACATGCTGTACGAATTGCTCTATCCGCTGCGCGACGTCTTTTCGCCGTTCCGGGTGTTCACCTACATCTCGTTCCGGGCGGCAGGCGCCGCCGTCACGGCGCTGCTCGTCGCGTTCGTCGTCGGGCCGGCGATCATCCGGTGGTTGCAGCAGATGCAGATCCACCAGGTGGTGCGCGAAGGGACTCCGGATACGCACGCCGGGAAGGGGACCACGCCCACGATGGGGGGCTTCATCATCCTGCTGGCGGTGTTCGTGCCGACGCTGCTCTGGATGCGCCTCAACAACCGCTACGTCTGGCTGGCGCTGATCGCCACGCTCTGGATGGGCGCGATCGGATTCCTCGACGACTACCTCAAGCTCCGTCAGAAGCGCGCCGGCCAGAAGAACGAAGGGCTCGTGGAACGCTGGAAGCTCGCCGGTCAGATCACCCTTGGCGTGGCGCTCGGCCTCTACCTTTGGAAGTATCCGCTGAATCCGTTGCCCGGCGCCTCGACCACGGTTCCGTTCTTCAAGAGCATTCTGATTGTGCCCTCGATGCTGGGTCTCGCGTGGGTGTACGTACCGTTCGTGACGTTCGTCATGACCGCCGTCTCGAATTCCGTGAACCTGACAGACGGGCTCGATGGTCTGGCCAGCGGACTCGTCGCCATCGCGATCATGACGTTCGCGGTCTTCGCCTACGCGATGGGCCGCACCGACGCATCTCAGTATCTCGGACTCTTCTATCTGCGCGGCGCGGGCGAGCTCACGGTCTTCTGCACGGCGATTGCGGGCGCGTGCCTCGGCTTTCTCTGGTTCAATGCGAAGCCGGCGCAGGTGTTCATGGGCGATACCGGTGCGCTCGCGCTCGGCGGCGCGCTGGGCGCCGTGGCCATCCTCCTCAAGTCCGAATTCCTTTTCGTGCTCGCCGGCGGTGTGTTTGTCGCTGAAACGGCGTCGGTGCTCATTCAGCGCACGGTGTTCAAGTACCGAAAGCGAAAGCACGGCATCGAATATGCGAAGGCCAATCGTGCGTTCCGGCGCGCGCCGTTGCACCATCATTTCGAGATGAAGGGATGGCCTGAGTCGCAGGTCGTCGTGCGGTTCTGGATCATCGGTATCCTCTGCGCATTCGTGGCACTCTCCACGATGAAGCTGCGCTGATGCGCGAGCGGCTCACGCGCGGTGAAGTCGCGGTTATCGGGCTGGCGCGCAGCGGGCTCGCGGCAGCCACGCTCGCCGCGCGCGAAGGCGCGAAGGTATACGCTTCCGACGCCGCGCCGCGCCCCGCGCAGGAAACGGCGTCGTTGCCGGGTGGGCCGGACCCGCTCGCCGCGATGGGCGTCGAGGTGCAGTACGATGGGCACGATCTCGATCGTATTGCCCATGCGTCGCTCGCCATTGTGAGTCCTGGTGTGCCGCCGTCGGCACCAGCGGTGGTCACCGCGCGCGATGCCGGTGTGCCCGTGATCAGTGAAGTCGAACTGGCGCTTTGGTTCCTGCCGGCCACGCGGATCATCGCGGTCACAGGCACGAATGGAAAAACAACGGTTACGGCACTGATTACCCACCTCCTTCAGGGGCTCGGCGCCGACGCCATCGCCGCGGGGAATATCGGCATGGCGCTGAGCGACGTGGCGCTGATGCGCACGCCACCCACTTGGGTCGCGCTGGAGATATCGTCGTTCCAGCTCCACGATACGCTCTCGCTCAAACCGGTGGTCGGTGTGCTCACGAACCTTGCCCCCGACCATCTGGACCGCTACGAAAGTCTCGAGGACTACTACGGCGATAAGGACCGTCTCTTCGCCAATGCCGACCCAACGTCTCTCTGGGTCACCAACGCCGATGACGTGGAGGTGCTTCGGCGCACGGCGCGCGTGAAGGGCGTGCACAACCGGTTCTCGGTCAACGGCCTTCAGGTCGCGGCCATGTTCGACCGCGACCGCGACCACGAGCACGTGCGCGTGTTCGACGACCCGTTGATGTCGCGCCTTGAGATTCCGCTGATCGGCGACCACAACGTGGCCAACGTGCTGGCCGCAACACTGGCGGTGGCGTCGGCCGACGAGGCGTTCCGGAGTGAAGGCGCACGCGAACAGATCCGGATGGCTGTACGGTCATTTCAGGCGCTGCCCAACCGGCTGGAGGTCGTGGCCGATAACGGCGGCGTACTCTGGATCAATGATTCAAAGGCCACGAACGTGGCCTCAACGCGCGTGGCCATCGAAGGGATGACCCGTCCGGCGATCATCCTGCTCGGCGGCAAACACAAGGGAGAGTCATACGCCGGCCTGGCTGCTGCGATCGCGAAACATGCCAAGCATGTGATCGCCTACGGCGAGGCCGCCAAGCGCATCGAGGCCGACCTCGCCGTGCTGGGCAGCACCGTGCCATTCGAGCGCCTCGAATCGTCCTTCTCGGAGGTCGTTGACCGGGCCCGCGCCCTTGCGGCGTCCGGCGACGCCGTCTTGTTGTCTCCGGCCTGTTCGAGCTTCGACATGTTCAATAACTACGAAGAACGTGGTGCCTCCTTCCGCCGCATGGCGCAGGGACGGGAGTGACGTCGATCGCCGTTCCGTCGGTCGCGATGGGGAACGCGCACGCCGCGGCGTCCGCCCAGTCGCAGACGCGCATGCGATGGCATATCGGTGTGGAAGCGCGCGCGCTGATGCTCGTGAGCGCGGTACTGCTCGCCTTCGGCCTCGCCGTGCTCTACAGCGCCAGCGCCTATAAGTCGATGGAGATCAACCGGGGCAGCGCCTACTTCCTGCTCAAACAACTCACCGGCGTCGGCGCCGGCGCGATTGTCTTTGCCGTCGCCGCCAAAGTGGACGCCGAGG
>Ga0114969_10002098_pt1 | contig 16535 bp, 21 predicted proteins | sample M_130807_MF_Meta_FD_87316 | JGI IMG/M metagenome (GOLD analysis project Ga0114969, IMG submission 87316) | Freshwater microbial communities from Lake Montjoie, Canada to study carbon cycling - M_130807_MF_MetaG | ecosystem: Environmental > Aquatic > Freshwater > Lake | place: Lake Montjoie...
CATCAATATATTATACCAGATTTTAACTATTTTGGTTACCCACCCTAATAAAACGTGTTCTCGCCACTATTCTATATAGAGACCACTACCGAACAACAAGGGTCCAAACAAACACATGAAAGAAAAAATCAACAAATCGCAGCAAGAAAAAAAGCAAGAACTCACAGCAGCATTACAAGAGATTGGAATGACCATCAACGAAGTCAAGGGTTGGCTTAACGATGTTTCCAGAGAACATGAACTAGGCGACTGGACATACGTGACGGTAAAGACTAATCATGAAACAAGAAAAGACAGACATAAAAATAATCTTATGAAAGAGTTGTTTAATGATGCTGCTTATGGGCATAAGACGAGTGCAGCTGCCTCCAGACAATACTCAGATGCTATAAATCGTTTATACAATGATATTAAAAACGTTGAAGTTCTTGAAGATGTTGAAGAGGAGCAGCCAGAAACTTCTTGCACAGAAACTCGAAGTAACGTAACATTTATTCCAGGTACATTAGCATATCAGGCAAGACTACTTGTTGCTGGCGCTGAAGTACAGGGAGACTATAAAATCAACTACTCATATAATACACTCGATAAAAAGGGCGTGCTTCAGGTTGAATTTTTAGATCCAATTTAATAGAATTTGGTGAGTTGTGTTCATAGGTTGCCGGCCCATAGTCCTTGTGATTATGGGCTGGTTTCTTTTTTAGCCGTCAGCTATAATGGAAAGATATGTTTTTTATAGTACTTACCACATTTACCGCACTGTTTGTGGCAGGCTGCTCTGCCTTTTTCAGTATCAAAGGACTCACTGTATTGTTCGCAGGCAGCGCAGTAGCTGTGGGTATCATGGCCAGCTCTCTGGAACTTGGAAAGCTTGTGGCCGCTTCTTTTCTACATAACCATTGGAAGAGCATCAGCAGACTATTGAGACTGTATCTCTGCACTGCTGTAGTGATCCTTATGGGTATTACCAGCCTAGGAATCTTTGGCTTCCTGAGTAACGCCTACCAAAAGCACGCAGGAGTGATGAGCTCAATTGAAGCCAAGATCGAGCTAAATCAAAACAATAGGAAATCCACACTGGAAACGATAGAGCTCGACACATCAAGAATTAAATCGCTCAACGAAATCCGCATCACACAGGAACAGCGAATCAAAGACTCAGGCAACTATAAAGCACCAAGAGATCAGGCCTACAAAGCAATTGCCGAGGCTAATGAAGAACTAGCTAAAAAAGAAGACTCAATTAAACAAGCCAAAGAAGCCTTGGCAACGATTGATGCTGACCTGGCTTCGCTGAAGATGGAGACCAACAACTCAACAGACATAGGTTCATTTAAGTTTATCGCTAATGCGCTGCACACAGATCTGGACACAGCTGTGCAGTATTTCATATTTGCACTCATTGCTGTATTTGATCCGTTGGCAGTTACGCTGATACTTGCTTTAAATAGGTTGCTGGAGATCCATGCAGATAAGAAGAGATCAAACGACATCAGCTATATAAAAGATATTCTTGAACGTGTTGAAGACCCTGCGGAGAAGCAACCCACGGCACCTCTCAAAGAAAACGTAAAGGAACCGGTTAAACCTGTCGAATTCGACGGGATTACCGAAGTTGAAAAGGACGCACAGGAGACCGTTGAACAAACTAAGCAAGCAGCGCAAAGACTTGCGCGAGGCAAACGCACCGGCTCAAATAACTCAATAATTACCAACTAGGTCATTACTTGTGTTTAACGTCATAGAGGTCCAAGATGGCCTCTAGAGTATCGTCCCAGCCGTTCTTTCTTAGTACACCTAAAAGCGTGTTAGCCTCGTATACACTAGTGACTCTACTCATCAGCTGGTTGCACATATAGTCTATAACGTCTAGATCTGCGTCTGCTTCTTTTTTAGCGAGCGCTATAAATGTGGTTTTGGCCTGCTTTAGTTCAAATAGTCCTTCGTGGTATTCAAGTCCAGAAAAATAAAATATACTCCTGTCCAAATCTTTTCTTTTGACCTCTTCAGGTCCCCTGCTTCTATACTCTTTAGACAATAGAAATCTTCTTGTTTTATTGTCTGCTGAGGATCTCTTTACCAGCCAATCTACCGCTATCCTATAGCCATCTGTGTTGTACTCGCAATACCAGGCGAGCTCTTCAGCTGTGGGAAGAACACCCAGTATATCTAGATAGGCTCTTCGAATCAGCTGAGATTCTTTATTGTCGCCAGCCAAAACTTTCTCAGCAAGCACCAATAAAATTGCAGAGTATATAGACAATACCTTGCATTTCATACTAGGCTTCTCCGGGTCTCCAAGGAACCGTCATTATTGGTATAGATTCAGTTGCTGGAGCAGGTTTCTGCTGCTCTGGGTGTAGTAGATAGTGATTAGTCTCAAACGCCTCTACAATAAATCGACACAGCTCACTACGAACAATGTCTTCGTTAGTAAAGTGTAGACTGTAAATACCAAAAGCCCTAGCTTCATCAGTATCAAACATCTTACTGCACCGATCAAAAGCTCCTTGTTTGCTCTTTGGCAAATCTGACTGTTTACTATCTGCACAGATAATCATTTTTGTAAACTTACCAATACGTGTCATGAGTGTTTGCAGCTCATTGATTGTAAGGTTCTGACATTCATCTAAAATGACACACCTAGCAGTCCAACTAGCGCCACGCACAAAGTTAATAGGTTTGTAGTCGATCCTGTTGTCAGCCTTTAGTTTTTTGACTTCAGCTTCAGGAAGAAGCTCTTCCAGTTTATCTTCAAACGGACCCATATAAGGACCATACTTGTCTGTGATGTCTCCGGGAAGATAGCCTAGCTTGGCATCGCTGCTTTCTACTGCAGCTCTAACACATACGATGTCTGACACTTTCTTTTCATTTAAGAGCTGCAAAGCTATACGCATTGCACAGGTTGTTTTTGAGCTTCCTGCAGGACCTGAAAGGAAAATAATCCTAGCGTCTTTACGCACACCTAACTCAAACAAAGCTTCTTGCTTGGGTGTCCAAGGAAGATTTCTAATATGTAGATCAAAGTCGATCTTTTCGCGCTGATATACTTTAGGGCTGGTGTCCGGCTTTTTGGGTGTTTTAGCTTTCGTCATATAGCTTATACTATACTATTTTGACGCCTTGTAGTAGCTAAAAAAAGAGGGGTTGGACCTCTTTCCAGGCTAGCGCCCGTTATATAGTTGATGCAGACTAGGCCCCATATATTTGGAGCCTGATGGCTGCTGCTTTTCTAGCGTAATAATTGGATCTGACCCGACTGTAGCATTGAACTGTCCTGGGTGAAGATTGTGGTTCTTCAACTCTAGATAGTGATGCCCGTCGTGTTTACCTAGAGCCACAAAGTGGTCTGGATTGATCTGCACACCCAGCTCCTCGTACATTTCTCTAGACGCCGCCTCCTGAGGAGTTTCACCTGATTCGATACCTCCGCCAATGTGGCGCATCTTACCGATATTTTTCGGCCAATTAGGATTGGTCAACCGCTCCAACAAATACTGCCCTTTGTAGGGCAATACTACACGAACTCGTTCCTGTTTGACCGAGCTTTGTTTACTAAACCCCTCTTCAACCCCTGTAGGTACTAATGTTCTCATGGTTAAATTTTGTCTCTTGGTTATAGGAGACTCAATATATTATACCAAAATATCGGCAGATAGTTTACCGGGTCTTGGTCTTCGTATAGTTATGTTCAATCCCTGTAGGAATCAAAGATCGGGTTGTATGAATCTTGAATCCTGAAGGCTTGTGGGTAATGCCAACATACTTATCGTTGAGTAGTTGGTCTACTCTGAACTGATCTGGGTACTCCTGCAGCAATTCACGCAATATGGTATTCTTGCCAACATAATCATTTTTATCTGATAGCTTCTTAGCTGCTATCAAACGTTTTAACTCTATTGACTTGGCCAGCTTAATTATATGGCTGGGTAGTAGCATACTAGAAACCTTCTAGGCATACAAAAGGTTTACCTGTGGTAGCGCATAGAACATAGATAGCGTCCGTAGGTACGTAGACTTCAAACCGAATATTTCCCGCACCCTTGGAGATAAACATACCGTTGCTCGTGGTGGGTACGTAGCCAATTCCAATATACATGTCAGTATCAGAGGAAAGATTCTGGAAAAACAACCACTTCCTCTTTGTGGAGGCGGCCGTCACCAGCTGTGCGGTGGCGCCTGCGGTAATCGTTCCTGCATGCTGGTGCAAGCTGCGCCCTGTATCGAAGGTTTTGATCGTCCAGCTCGTACCGTCAGAGTAGTAGTACACTCCGGTATCTGTACCGTAGCGGTATTCGTTTGGGTATGAAGCAGCTGCTGGTAGGTTTGCTGATAATACTGCCGTCGTGTTTTCTCTGTTCATAAGGCTGTAAGGTTGATTATTTTTATTATAGCAGAAAGTTAATATAACTTCGAGAAGTATTCGGCCAATCTTAATGCCTGGGGAGTTTCTTCTTCTATAATTCTATCATAGCATGCCGCACCATACTGTTTAAACAGTACAGCGTTTTGTGTAAACCAGCCCATATGATAGCCTGAACGCATAAAGGCTAGTATTTTATCAGTTCCATCATAGTCTACAACATAATTTCTTCGAGCAAACTTATCTATCCAATATTGCTTGGGCTGGCAATTAATATGTCCATGCCCGCCTTGTCCTGGGATAGCAGCGGAAAACAATACAGCAGGCGCAACAGAGGTCAACACATCCACGAAGTCTTCAGCACGTTCTTCAGGTAAATGTTCAGCCACTTCAAGAGAAAGAGCTAGGTCGTAACCTTTAAATGTCGCTTTAAACTCTGGCGAAAACACATCCATTACTACGTAAGGACACAACGGATCCAGATCGACTCCCTCAGCCTCAATACCTGCTTCTTTAAGAGCTTTCACATAAATACCAGGACCACAACCAACATCTAGAATTTTCATATATCTAGTAATTAATACCAAGCTTTGTAAGAGATGACAATACCCAAGCCAAACTATCTTCACGCACCCATGTCTTATCTGTGCGCTGAATTCCTGCCACAAACACATCAGACTCAGTTTTACCATAGTCGGTAATAGAGTATGTATTAATGTTCTTTAATTTCCCTAGTGTGCCTGGATTGGGTACACTTGCCATCAGTTTAAACCAACTACGCTGAAAGACCTCAGGACAAAGAAGCCAAAGAGCTAGCAAGTTAACATCAAGCTCTTGATCTGCAGGCTTGAGCACTACTGAACCATAGAAACTATAGTTGTTTTTTTCTAGTGCGCAATACTGCGTTATAGACACTGGGCGACCAGACTGTTCTAGTAAATACGCCAATACGATTACAGAGGCACCCCGCTCAATTATCGTGGCACGCTTTACACTAGAAGAAAGCACTGTAGCGTTCAGTCCTAGCCTAATAACCTTTCTCTCGTCCTCAGGATCAGTGGATGGATATGAGCCGGTATTGTCTGCAGGCTGTGGATCAACCCAGCATTCAGGTATGCCAGAACAGACCAGACCAATATCAAAGAATAGCCCTGTGGTTGCAGGTACAAACTCTTTCCTGAATATCTCAGGACTGAGCCACAAGTTTAGACTCTTTAATATCTCAGCTACTGCTGTGGCCTCCTCAGCCGCACCAGTTCTCGCTACTCCCCAAATATCCGCCAAACTGCTGCGGTCTATGAGAGAAGCCAGGTCTGAGGCAGAGTCAAAATTGAGAGTAACTTCCATCTAGCTTTGGCGCAGTTTGATGACAGTTTCAAGCGGCAAACCTTTGTACAAAAGACCTTGCTCTAGATGCTGTAAAGTAACTCCCTGGGCGATCAAAGCTAGTCCAATGTATGTTGCTCTTGGCGAAACAATGGCTTTGATGCCTAGACTGTCTACAGCGTTGCGGGTCTTTCTCACAATAGCCATCCATGTTTCCTTGGAAGGTACTTGATGTTCTGCCGCTGTCCATTGAGGAGAAGAGGCAGAGTCTCCGGCAACATGAGATTCCAACCCATCATCATATGGCATAGGAACGAAGAAAAAGCGGTCTAGAGTAGCTGCGTCTATTTGAGTACGTCCAACATAGCTACTTGTTGCTCCTGAACCATAGGTATTGGCGCAAGCGATAACAACAAAGTCTTTATGCCGCGCAACCGTTTGATCTGGGAATGAGCTGGTGGGACTAGATAAGGCGCTGTTTAGTACGGCCAATACGTTAGCGTTACCGTTGTCGACCTCATCAAGACAAAACACACCGCCGTGCTCATAGGCCTGCCGGAAAGATGTGGCTCTGTATACGCCCTGAGCGTCCAAATAGCCCAGCAAGTCTGTCTTGGTTGTCTGACTGCACACACTCAGTGATGTATACGGTAAATTTAATTTAGCTGCAACACTAACAGCCAATGTAGTCTTTCCACTGCCTGCAGGCCCCACCAACCAAACATGGCAGCGAGCAGCGATAGCCTTGATAGCAAGAGGAAGAATGTAATGATCCCTTTGACCAATAGGCTTAACTGCTGCGGGTAGTTTGGGTACAGGATTGTTAATTGTTGATTTAGCTGTACCGCCTTGAACTTCTCTAATCACTTCCTTGACCAGCGGATCTTCTTCTTTAGCCTTGTCTATGAGATCCTGTAGTTTTGCCTCTTCTTTAATTTTCCATAAAGCTTGCAAGTTATCCTTGATGTATGCCTCACGTTCTTTTCGAATAGCTTTTTGCTCTTCGGTTAATGTTGTATCAAAAGCTTCATCGTACTTTCGAAGCTCGGCATGCTTTAGGTTCAGTTGTTCTTGAATGATTGGGTCTAGCATAGATTTATAGTTAACTTTGAAATTATTGTTTAATTTTAACAGGGCGCGTCTGGATAGTCACTAGTTAAATGTTTCTGCATTTATGCGCTTAGTTATAAAGAGAAAGAACGTAGTTCATGAGTTTTTATCGTAAAGTTTAAAGAAGTTAGGTCGAATTATAAATTGTAGTTCGTCGTTTATATCTTCCTCTTTTATCATGTTAGTCATCAATTTAGTTCTACCTAGTAGATGCATATATGCATGTTCTGTCTTAATGTTATCTTCTTCACTCACCCTAAACAGCTTTCCTTTATCATATAAGAAGTATTGATTCTTGTAGTTGTGCATCCTCCACATATTAAATCCCTCCCCAGGCTTATCTCCCTGCATGTTATGAAAAGATATATCGCAAATTATATCGTCTACCAAGGTGTCTAACACATTAAGTTTATCAGGATTTTCTTTTGCGTACTTTAGCAAGGTAGGCTGGATGAAATGCTCGTCCACAAGAATGTTCTTTAACGGATCGCAAATTCTTTGTTTAACTAGATGTTTATTTTTCTGGATATCTACATTCAGCCAATACCAATTATTTTCATCTTGAAGAATTTCATATACTTGAGAAGTATTTTTTACACAACAAAAATGTCCTCTCGTACCTAGTACGTTATGTTTTTCAAAATCAGGAATAATTGCACGTATATCGCCGAATATAGTGTCCCAATCTAAAAATCCCCAATATTCATAAGAGGCCAACTCTTCTTTAAACATCTCACCTAAAAAAAACTTATAATCACACAATTTGTAGAATCCGCTTCGATTATTTACAGTAGCTGCAAAAGGTGTATCTAATGTGAAGTTAAATATTTTTTTTACGGCCTCTTTTACTTTTTGACCTAACTCCTCGTGAGAGATGACCAATGTATTGATGTTTGAGCACTTGTGTACAAAAGAAAGATGCTTAATATTAATATCGTCGGTAACGATCAGCATATCTACAATATTTTTGTTTTGAAAAATACTGTTTAAAAACAAACTAAAATACCTGTGAGTTGCCTCTCCAAACAGCGGCAGGATTAGTCGAATTTTATTCATACAATATTTTTTAATAGTTCCTCTGGGTTTATTTTAAAGTTATTGGCTGACGGATGCAGCGCTTTTCCTTTAATACTCACAGGCTCTTCCCAATAAGCAGATATAAATTTAGTAGGCAAATTAATTGTGTCTGTGATTTGGGTGGCCGGCCCTGTACGAATTTTAGGTCCCAAACAAATTATATTTTTAATCTGCTTGTTTGTAAACATTAGATGTGTGCCATGTGTACCGGCCACCACTATCAGCGTTTCGGCTGTGTTCACTTCTTTTATCTGTTCCTTCATGGTCATTAAAGATCCTTTGACGACCTTCACAGCTAAACCACTATTTTTTAATCTAGCCAATATCTCTTCTTCGTTCATTAAAAACCGATAAGTTGCATCTTGTCTTGAAAAGAACAGGCACTTACCTTTCTCCACCGCATACTTTTCATTAAACTTTTCGTACAAGTACCTAATAGTCCAAGGAGGCAGTATAGTTCCCGCTATATGTGTTGCAGTGCTATTGACCATAACTCTGCTTGCACGGTATAGCACGTTCTTTTTACCTGCAGCTATAGCGTATTTTGTCAGGTCTATCCCGAGCAAATATTCTATTTCTTTAAATCTAATTTTATCCTCTGTGCACCCTATAACTAGAATTTTAGTGGTTTCAGGAGCGTAATTTTCAAACACACCCAGATGCTTATAGATTTGTAGGGCAGGGATTGTCTCAGCCAAGAAGTGTAAATAATGGTGAGCAATGTGTATGTATATCACATTACCTTCAATTACCTCCTCTTTAGCGTATTCAAAATACTTGTCATCCTCCTTAATGTATTTACCAATGAAATTACCCGAATGGTCTGAAATAATTTCATTTTTTTCTGACACTAAAAAATTATAACCATACGCTGTCTGTGTAGTTATAAGATACCCTCCACGAGGAATTTCAAACAAATTGTATCCTTTTTGTAAAGCCCAAGGAAACCAGCATTCTTCAGAAAAAAACGTCTTTTTAATTGCAGTATTCTCAAACATATATTTGCTGTTGTTTAGTAGGTTTGCCTTAAAAAGCTGTTGTATAGATTAACACAGTATTTGTATTTTTCCTCATTGCTTTCATTAAGAAAACTACCGTAGCTTTTAATGTGGGGGTTTGTTAATTTTCTTCTTTCGTTAAGGTATATTTTAAAATGATAGGGTTTGGGTCCATGGAAATGAATTAAGTAGGCGGACTCATTAATTCCCCAGTAAGGTTTCCAGTTAATCTCGTCGCACATTTTTTCATGAGTATAAAACTCATTCAAGGCTCCTTGATCGGTAGCAACAAATTTAAATTTTTTAGAAATTACTAAGTTATAGAAATCTTCATAGCTATCCCGCATTGTCTTTGTGTTACACCACATAACTCCCGAGTTAAACATTTTCGTATCGTCTCTGGTGTACTCTCCTGTGGCAGCTAAATACTTGGGAGTTAAACTATATAGATACTCGGTAGGATCGTTTATAAAGATAACATCACAATCCGTGTATAAATATTGCGTTATAGGCAGTTGCAACTGCTCAATAATTAGCGGAATATCGACACGTAAGAACGCACCATAAAATGTGGGGTGCGCAATTTTATCCACCATTTCAGTAATTTTTTCTTTAAATGACGACTCATGAAAAATTACCCGTACACCGTTTTGCTCTAAGAATGTCACAAACTCAGCGTTGTCTCCGTCGTATATGCAGTACTTATTAAAATCGTATTCAGCGGCGCTAAGTACGGCGACCTTAGCCATGTCTAAAAAAGCCCCAGATCTGTTTTCATTTAAACAGAAAAACCAATTCAATTTATTGTTATTCATATTTTAAGAAAAAATTAAAGGAGCCCTTACAGAAAATTGTAGCGGTGCGTCGTAATTTTCAATTTTTACACTGTTCTTTGCTAATTTTGTTCTGCCCATGAAATGTGAGTAAAGACAAGGTTTTTTAATATCAAACGCATCCGAACATCGGTACAATACACCATCAGCATATAGATAATAGTTATCAAAGGCTTCTGGATGGGGATGCTCACCGCAATACATAAGCTTAAAGCCTCCGTCAGGTTTGTAGGTTTCAGTAAGATGATTATGGCAATATTTTCCAGAAGACTGAAGGTCTAATAACTTAAGTTTTTCTGGGTGGTACTCGGCATATATTTTTGCGTCAGGTATAAAGTAACTTTCATCAAAACCGTTATATTTAATTATATCTTTTATTTTTTGTACTGCAGCATTAAACCTGTTTGTGCCATAATCTCTTACTCCTGGAGCAACCCAAAACTCAGGTTTTACAAAACCGCTATTCCAAATTTTTTCGTTTTTAAATACTGAAAAATGCCCTTTTCCTACAATTAGCTCGTAACTGAATAAATCTGATATACTTTTGTTAATGTTGCCAAATATAGTGTCACAGTCTCCAAAAGCCCAATGACTATATTCTTTGATATTATTAAAAAATAATAAAGGATATAGTGCCCTGTAATCGCAAAGTTTCCATGCGGGGTTATGTCTGTTTTCAAGATGTGTTGGCAGTGAACTGTTTAAACATATATCGTATGTTTCATAAATAGTTTTTACCAACAGTTGATCAATTTCTTGTAAGCTTTTTTGTAAAAAAATAACATTACTAGGTAACGGGTACTCTGGAGGCTTTTCAGAAACTAGTAGAAGATCCAGACAATCTTTGTTCTTATAAATACTATAAAGGTATAGTTGAAAATATGCATGGTATTCTCCATACCACGGCAAAATTTTAATTATCCTGTTTTCCGTATGTGGTGGTTTATGATGACTCATATTTATGCCTTTCATACTCGGCAGTTAGCTTCGCGCCGCTAGTCACTTTCTTTCTAAGACAAACCAGGTTTTCAACTTCCTCTATCTTTTCAAAAAACTTTTCAATGATATGATACTGCGCGCGATTAGCGTAGTCATGCACAAGCAAAAAACCCTCATCGTTTAAATTAGCATATGTTGATAATGCACTTGCAACACGAAAACGACCGTCAACCAACACAAGGTCATAAATTTCGTTTGTTTTATTTATTGTTTTTGAGTAACTTTCCCATAGCTGTTTTTCTGCTTCGCTTGCTTGTAACTTTTTTAAGATGGTAAGAGGATAGCCAAAATTACCTACAGGATAATTTATCAAATTTGTGATTATCTTAGTAGACTTGCAATGATTGACCACTTTCTCTAACCATTCGACGCTTGATTCTACGCAAACAATTTTAACTATGCTTGGAGTATCATTTGCCCAAACGGTAGACCCACCCATCCCAAATTCAAAATAACTGGTAGCGTTATTTAAGTATTTTTTAAACAACGTTTGTTCGCCAGAACTCATTGCAGGGTTCATAAATATTTTTTAACTCCTTCTACGTATTTAAGGGCCAGATCATCATAGACGTCATTTTTATCGTAGGTATCAAACATCTCAATAGGTCGTTTCTCTTTAATAGTCGCCCGACCTCTTCGTCTTTTCTCTATCCAGTCTTCGTAAGATCTGTTGAAATAATGATTAACTCTTATCTTGGAGGCCAAGGGAGTATCTATGCGTCCTTCTTTACTCTCATCTATAGGTTCACCGTCTTCATTCACCACGCCTTTCGTAGTCGCAAACATGTGTGGTGTAGTGTACCCTTTAATTTCATTTGGTTTAACAATCACCTTTACATGATGGTTTGGCTCCCAGTCATCTTTAGCCCGGTATAGAAAATTTTCTAGGCAAGTACCTGGCTTCCTTAGAATGTGCCCAGCTGATCCGTATATACGCCAACTGACACCCAAACCTGAATAAGCTTCGTAGTCCTGTAAAAAGACTTTTAAATCTGTAGGCACGGTCGGCATGAAATATTCGTCAGCGTCACAGTATATCATCCACTCAGTATTTTGCTTCCCGTAATTCTTGTACGATACCTGATAAGCATAGCCCTGGCGGTCAGGGCTAGGAGAATCAAATTCAATTAAATTAATGTCATCTCTGAATGACAAGTCATTTATTTTATCTTCTGTGTCGTCGACGCTTTTATCGTTAAATACATAGAATTTTTCTACCCCCAAAGACTTGTAGTACGCCAACCATTCTTGGATGTACTGCCCTTCATTTTTTACACACACGGTTAACGAAAGATACTCCATAAAATTATTTATTGATGTATGTGATGCCTGACACCTTTACATCGTTCGCGGTCTTTATGTAAATTCTCCTGTCGGGACTGTCGGTCATTTTATGTGGGCGTCTTTCACGTTTGCCACTCACAGTATAGTGCTTTTTAAGCTCCTCGTCGGATAACTCATTCAGGTCGTCATTCATCTCCCTATAGTTATCCACAACAAAGTCTTCAGGCAGATCATGACTAGCTCTACGCTCTTCAAATCTGCCAAACTTCTTATAATGTATAGTTAGTTGCTCTTGATCCATGTGGGCGAGATCTGCATTGTATAGTCTATACAGGGCCCAGTCCATATTCGCTAGCTGCTCGATATATTCTTCAGACATATAATTAAAAATAGTGTTCGCAATACATTGCTCCATCGCAGTACTGCTCCCAGGACGTGTTAGACCACTCTTCGCCTATATATCCGTCCCAACCAGTCATATAAAAGTTGCCGTAAGCATTTTTAAATACTAATCTGTAAGGTAAAACCTCGTGGAGAGCTTTACAGCTATAAAGTGCAAAACCACCACCCTGCATTTCAACACGTATTAGCCTAGGCTGCATCTCCTCCATTCTAGGCATCTTGCCCCATATCTCAGGCTGCATAGATAAACACGGCAACTCTGGGTTATGTTTTTGTTTGTAGTATCCAGCCACGCACGCCACCTTTCTCTTCTTCCTTTCAAAACTCTTCATGTGCGCATAAAGTCTTTCAAGCCCATCACTAGGAGGTCCCATGTCGTCCTCTATTTTTAATATATAGTCGTAGTGTTGTGCAGGCTCTCGTAAAAGGTCCGAGTACTTGATTGCTACGTGTGCGTGCTTGTCTTCAGCCAAGTAGTGCTCATCTTCCTGGATTATATATGGTAACCCTAGATCGATGAGATGGTAGTCTTTAAACTTGTCCTTATTCTGAGCCACAATCTGATTGAATAGATTCTTAACAGTATCTCTGCCGCTGTTGTCACCAAGAATCACATCCACCGACACGCCCGCAGGTATCATCATTTGCTGTAAAAACTCAGCATAGCACGGGACTATGTCTTTGTTTGAAAACATGGTAATGATCGCTATATGTGTTGTGTCTTTAGTTTTGAACTTAAACTTGTTTTCAGGAACTATGTCCTTGAAGCGTTCCGACTTTACTAGGTAACCATTATTAACGCTTTCTTGTAACGTTTGCCTTAGTGAAGTAAAGTGCTTTTTAAAATGACTTATACGGTGCGTGTTTACAACATATACACCTTCCTGAGGCTCAAACCAAATCAGCTTGTTCGACTTCAACGCATCCAGAGGTATTTCTTTTAAATCTATACACACCATCGAGTCCACAATTGCCAGGTGCTCTGTTTTACACTTGTCAACATTCTCAACCACTTCCTGCAATAGTTCTTCTTCGGTAATCATTCAATGTTTAAGTTGCGGAACTATATACAAAAGTTATTCCCTTTTTTTTAAGTTTTAGCGCGTCTTTGCCGTACCTTGTATAATAGCCTTTAATCTCGTCGTCTGAAAGATGACTCAGATCGCTATTCATGTTTCTATAGTCCTCAGCAACAAAGTCTACCGGCAGATCAAACTGATATCGTCTTCCTTCTTTCCTGCCATACACCTCATAGTGCCATTCCAGCCAACTGTCAGCTTGATTTGAGATATCCTCGTTTATATGTCTATAGGCTTTAACGTCAAATTTTTCAGGTAGGCTAACTTTATAGACTCTTTTCTCTTTCTCGCTATAAACCACGTAATGCCACATCAACCAGGCGTCCGACTGCTCGGCAATGTCAGGATTATATTTTCTATAACCTGCACAATCAAAGTCTTGCGGCAATGGATTATTGGTTGGGCCGGTAATCATTTATACGATGGTGTAATAGCACTAACCGTCATTATAACCGTGCCCTGTCTCTCTGTAAATTTAATACAATCCTTTTTACACGTAAAGTGCGCTGTAATCCAATCCTTTTCGTCCTACACCTCGCACCGCACGATTATGGTCTTCGTACCACCCAGCTTTTTCATATACATTAAGTACATCCTGAAAATAACGCTCAAACCGTGGAGCAACCGCAGCCAAAGAAAAGTTGTTTTGCGCAAACTTAATCATTTTAGCTCGATCAATAACATCAACATTTCTGATTGCTCGGAGAATATCTCCCATGTTGCTGCAACGAAAGCCGTTGACCTCATCCACCACAATCTCGGTCATGGCCCCACAATCAGATACAATAGGCACACAACCAGAAAGCATCATCTCTACATGTGTACCACCAAACGGCTCCCAGTATGTGCTAAGCAAGAAACCGTAGCGCGCATGCGCCATAAGCTCTTTACGTTTAGCTAAATCAGCATATCCAGCAAAGTTGACGTGATCCGGCCATTTGTCCAGCTTCTGGCCTTTAAGAAATTCGGCTTCTCCCTGCCCAGCAACCACCAATTTAACTCCAGCCCTACCGCAAGCATCAATAGCTATGTCCAAGCCTTTGTTCCCGCCGAGCCTACCAATATATAGTGCGTAGTCTTCTTTTTCCTGCGTGGGATCAAAATCATCGAGATCAAAATAGTTCGGAACAACAGTCCAATACCATTTAGGGTCGCAGAAGCTGACTCCGGCCACACCCACATGCGCAGCCCTGAGAGGCTCGGACTCATAGCAGCGCCAATTAGCCCAGGCATGCCCATTACCGATACCGGGCTCGACTGTGATTAGATCAGGATGTTTATGTGCAGCTGTTGCACAACCACCACCCCAAAAAGCTAGAATAAAGTCATTCTTCTGCTTTCTCTTTCCAATCTCTTCTGCAGCTCTGGCGGCAAATGTTGTGGCCGCTAGATCATCACTGGAATGCTTAAACTGCTCTTTCCGCCAATCGTACGAACCGTAGGTAGCTTGCAATACAGCGTTGTCTGTAACTGTCACATGTTCCTGCGCATCAGTCTTGCTGTCCTCATGTCCGTAATGAATGATATAATCATCTGGGCGATATCTGCGCCACATTCTGATAAATTTGAGAACCTTTTGTGTAAAGGCGCAGGCAACATATTCTTCTGATGTTATTGTGTGTGGTAACCCGAGTACGTGAAATCGCATAGTTTAGTTATTTGGTTAAATACCATAATAACTATTAGACGCACACTGTCAATTAAACCCGCCTGAAAATTCTGTGATATATTTGAGTTTGGCTGCAGCATCTAAAGGAGGAGCAATAAAGTGAGCAAGACAGGTATCTTCTGTGACCTGAGCTTTAACTTCATCTGTGGTACAAATGACGCTCACATGCTTTTGCAATACGCCGTCATCGGTTAATCCAGCTTTACAGAAATAGTAGTTCATGAAAGATTGTTCAAAGAAATATTCTCCAGACCAGCTAGACATAAACCAGTTGACGTTGTTGAAATGCTCTCGCATCTTTTTGGAAGCCTTGAACAAGAACTGCCCAGAGTTAAAAGGCATTTGATTTAGCGAGCTCATCTCAGCTATATGTTCTTCACCCAGAAAGTCAAAGCCGTGAGGAAATGTACTGTGATGTCTTATCGTAAGGTCCAAATTTCTTGCTGTATACAATTTATCGGTGTGTATATCTTCTTTAAATATCTTATCAACATCACGCAAGCAAATCACATCACAGTCTAGGAACAGTATTTTGCTGTAGCGTTTTATGCGATCGTAATCAAACACCTTGAGTTTATTTTGAGAGGCCTTGATTCCGTCAGCTGGAGCAGCCACCAGCAAATACTTTGGTTTTATGTATTTTGTAAAAGGCTGCCGCTCTATTTTCTTTTTAGTGGCTCTGTCGGTTATTAGCAGAATGTCAAAAGACGCACCGCCATTCTCTAGCACACTCATGATAGACTTGTTGAGCAGCTCTACATAACCCTTATCAAAAAATACTGTATAGTAGATCAAATTCTTCAGCCCATAGTCTTCATCCTCATGGTTGTAGGCCTCAAGTATCCTAGAGTCCACAGCCTCCAAGCATTTTAATCTACCCTCATCGCTGTTCTCAAACAGGCTGGATGTTTGATTTCTAATACATAAGTGAGAACCATTAGGATACTGGCTGGTGTGCACAGCTTCCCATTTGTTGCTAAATACAATATTCTCCACAACCTCATTAGCGTACTGAACGATAAACTTTATACAGGAAGCAGATTCAAAAACCCGGTCGTGCAATTCCACCCAGTCAAAGTCTAGTATGTGTGTGAAATTGAGTTCTGCCGTTATTGGCATAATGGGATTAACTACGACCAACACCACCTTGTGAATGTCATGAAGGTTGTTTTTAACTTGGGGTGGTATTGCTAATCTCATGTTGGTAACCAAGGCCAAGTAACAGGGGTACGATCAGATGAGTAGCTTACCGGAAAACACCCAGGAAGAATTTGATAAATTTTCTTTGTGGTAGGGTCTACCTGGTATGTTTGATCGTTTACGTTAAAATAATTAGGTGGTGGGCACCACGGAACTACAATTACTGGACCTGTTGCGCCAGTAGATCCAGTA
>Ga0114969_10002100_pt1 | contig 16524 bp, 16 predicted proteins | sample M_130807_MF_Meta_FD_87316 | JGI IMG/M metagenome (GOLD analysis project Ga0114969, IMG submission 87316) | Freshwater microbial communities from Lake Montjoie, Canada to study carbon cycling - M_130807_MF_MetaG | ecosystem: Environmental > Aquatic > Freshwater > Lake | place: Lake Montjoie...
CATGCACAGGTAGGCGTCACGCCGGAAGAGGGTTTCGTTGTTCAGAGGGGGGACATAGTCCTGGCGGGTGTTTCCGGGGTTGCCGGTATGGCCCACGGTGGCCAGAATGGAGTTCACCTCGAGGATGGTGCGGTTGCCGGTCCGGGCGCTGGTACCCCCGTGGAGGCGGAAAAGGACCGATCCGCAGGTGTAGGCCACCTGTTCCTGATGGTAAAGGCGGGCCGCTTCACGATAATCGATCCATTCGAGGGGCATGCCGGACACGTCGGTACGCAGCACCAGCTGCGTCAGGCCGGCGGCCGTCCTGGGAAGGATCAACTTATGATCGTCCTCCAGCATGTTCATAACTGTAAGATAGGCGACTTTCATGCCAGAATTCAACGGATTTGCCGCGTCCGGCAGACCGTCCTGAGGATCAACGATGCCAGTCACAATCGGAGCACTTGCAGAAAGCGCTCCCGGGGAAAAGCGTGTCAGCCTTGTGCCGGAGATCGCCGGCAAATTCGCTGCAGCCGGCGCCCGCATACTCATTGAAAAGGGTGCCGGAGTCAGCGCCCAGTTTCCCGATGCGCTCTACAAGAACGTGGAGTGGACCGACGCCGCCACGGTGCTGGCACAGAGCGACGTACTGCTGACCGTGCAGCCGCCGACCCTGGCGCAGATTGGCGCGCTCAAGAGCAGCGCGGTCGTCATCGGCTTCATGCAGGCCCACGCCCGTGCCGCGGAAGTCCGCGCGCTCAAGGAGCGCGGCATCACCAGCTTTGCGATGGAATTCGTGCCGCGCATCTCGCGCGCCCAGTCGATGGACGCCCTGTCTTCGCAGGCTGCGGTCGCCGGCTACAAGGCCGTGCTCATTGCGGCCAGCACGCTCGACCGGTTCCTGCCGATGCTGACCACCGCCGCCGGCACGATCCGCCCGGCACAGGTGCTGATCGTGGGCGTCGGCGTCGCCGGCCTTCAGGCGATCGCAACGGCCCGCAGGCTGGGCGCCGTGGTGGAAGCCTACGACGTGCGCAGCGCGACCAAGGAACAGGTCAAATCGCTGGGCGCCAAGTTCATCGAGACGGGCGTATCGGCCGAGGGCACGGGCGGCTACGCCCGCGAACTGACGGACGAAGAGAAAGCGAAGCAGCAGGAAGTGCTTGATTCGCGCATCGCGGTGGCCGATGCGGTCATCACCACCGCCTCGGTGCCTGGCCGTCGCGCGCCGCGAATCGTTTCGCGCGCCGCCGTGGAGCGCATGAAGGCCGGCGCCGTCATCGTCGACATTGCCGCCGAATCAGGCGGCAACTGCGAACTGACGCGGGCCGGCGAGACGGTCGAGCACAACGGCGTGCGCATCGTCGGCGCGGTGAACCTCGGCAGCTCGCTGTCTTATCACGCCAGCGAGATGTACGCCCGCAACCTGTTCAATTTCCTCAAGCCGGCCATCGGCAAGACCGGCGAGCTCGCCATCGACTGGGAGGACGAGGTCTTTGCCCAGTCGTGCCTCACGCACGCGGGAGCCATCAAACACGAAGCCACGCGCAAAGTGGTGGAGAGCTGATCATGATCGTGACCATTACCGGCATCGTTGCCCTCTATATCTTCATGCTCGCCGCCTTCACCGGCTACGAGATCATTGCCAAGGTTCCCGTGATCCTGCACACGCCGCTGATGTCCGGCTCGAACTTCGTGCACGGCATCGTGGTCGTGGGCGCCATGGTGGCCCTGGGGCATGCCGACACGACCCTTGAGCGGGTCATCGGTTTCATCGGCGTGTTCATGGCCGCGGGCAACGCTGCCGGTGGTTACGTGGTGACCGAGCGCATGCTCGAGATGTTCCGAAGCAGCGGCAACAAGCCGAAGCGCGGGGGCCACTAATGGAAGCCTCGTCGCCTTTCATGGACGCCACAACTGCAAAGTGGCTCATCGAGATCAGCTACCTGCTGACCGCCTTCCTGTTCGTCATGGGCCTGAAGCGCATGAGCTCGCCGGTGACCGCACGCAGCGGCATCGTCTGGGCCGGCGCCGGCATGCTGGTCGCAACACTGTTCACGTTCCTGTACCCGGGAATGAACAACTACATCTGGATCATGGCCGCCATCGTGACCGGCACCACCGTGGCCTGGATCACGGGCAAGCGCGTCGCGATGACGGACATGCCGCAGATGATCGCCCTGTACAACGGCTTCGGCGGCGGCGCGGCTGCGGCCATCGCAGCTGTTGAGCTGCTCAAGGGCGAACAGCTGCCGCCGGTGGTCGGCTCGCTGGCCGTGATCGGCGGCATCATCGGCGCCGTCTCCTTCAGCGGATCGCTGATCGCCTTCGGCAAGCTGCAGGGTCTGATCAAGCGTTCGTTCCGCTTCAGTGGGCAGCAGATTTTCAACCTGCTGTTGCTGGCCACGACTGTGGTGCTCGGCGGCATGGTGGCCAGCGGCTACAACGTCGGCCCCAACGTGGTCACCAGCTTCTTCCTGCTGGCGCTGCTGTTCGGCGTCATGATGACCCTGCCCATCGGCGGCGCCGACATGCCGGTCGTCATCTCGCTGTACAACGCCTTCACCGGCCTCGCAGTGGCGTTCGAAGGCTTCGTGATGCAGAACGCGGCGATGATCATCGCCGGCACGGTGGTGGGTTCGGCCGGCACACTGCTGACGCAGCTGATGGCCAAGGCCATGAACCGTTCGCTGGGCAACGTGCTGTTCTCCGGCTTCGGAGACACCGGCACCGCAGCGGCGGCTGGCGCGGTCAGCGGCAGCATGAAGCCGATCGAGGCCTCTGACGTGGGCGTGATGATGGCCTTCGCGCAGAAGGTGATCGTCGTGCCGGGCTACGGCATGGCCGTCGCCCAGGCGCAGCACAAGGTCTGGGAGCTGTGCCAGCTGCTGCTGGACCGCGGCGTGCAGGTCAAGTTCGCGATCCATCCGGTGGCAGGTCGCATGCCGGGCCACATGAACGTACTGCTGGCCGAGGCCGGCGTGCCCTACGACCTGATCGCCGACCTCGACGAGATCAACGCCGAGTTCGAGACCGCCGACGTGGCACTGATCATCGGCGCCAACGACGTCGTGAACCCGGTGGCTCGCAACGACAAGAGCAGCCCGATCTACGGCATGCCGATCCTCAACGCCGACAAGGCGAAGAACGTCATCGTCATCAAGCGCGGACAGGGCGCCGGCTTCTCGGGCATCGAGAACGCGCTGTTCTTCCTCGACAACACGCGCATGCTGTACGGCGACGGCCAGGCGGCCGCCAATCAGCTGATCCAGGCGGTCAAGGCAGTCTAGCCGCACTGCCCCACCCCCGGCCGGCCATGCCGCGCAAGCGGCATGGCCAGGACGGCGCCATTCATGAGTCGCGCGCTTGCGCTGGCAGGGGCCCTGGGTGTCAACCGGAAACAACGAGGTACCTGAGTCGTTCGCCTCACTGGGCCTGACGGCGTCGTTGCTGCAGGCGATCGGGCAGGCAGGGTACGCCACGCCCACAGACATCCAGAGCGCGGCGATTCCGGCCATCCTGCGCGGTCAGGATGTTCTGGCAAAAGCCCCAACAGGTTCCGGCAAGACCGCCGCCTTCGTGCTGCCGCTGCTGCAGCGGCTGGCGCAATCGCCGCGTGCAGACGCACGCGCACCCCGCGCATTGATACTGGTCCCGACGCGCGAGCTGGCCTCGCAGGTCGCCGGGGTCGTGCGTGCATTCGCGCGTTCGATGCCTGAACCGATCAAGCTCGCCGTCACGGTGGGCGGCCTGTCGATCAATCCTCAGATGCTCGCCCTGCGCGGCAGCGTCGACATCGTGGTGGCCACTCCGGGCCGGCTGCTGGAGCTTCATGAGAACAACGCGCTGCACCTCGCAGCAGTCCAGACCGTGGTGCTGGACGAGGCAGACCGGCTGCTGGATCTGGGATTCGCCGATGAGCTGCAGCGCATCCTGCGGACACTACCCGCCCGGCGACAGAACCTGCTGTTCTCCGCGACCTTCCCCGAGAGCGTGCGCCAGCTCGCGGATGCACTGCTGCAGGATCCCCAGCGCATAGAGGTGGACGCCGGCACTGAAGACGCCCCGCTGACCATCCAGCGCGCGATTGCGGTGGATGCCGGACGGCGTACCGCATTGCTCCGGCAATTGTTGCAGGGCCCGGACTGGACGCGCGTGCTGGTCTTTGTCGCGACCCGCTATGCAACCGAGCACGTCGCCAGAAAGCTCCGCCGGGACGCCATCCAGGCTGCGGCCCTGCACGGCGACCTCAGTCAGGGCGCGCGCACCGAAGCACTGGAGAGCTTCCGGAACGGGCGCATCCAGGTGCTGGTCGCTACCGACGTTGCGGCACGCGGCATCGACATCGTGCGGCTGCCGGTGGTCGTGAACTTCGACCTGCCGCGCTCCGCGGATGACTACGTGCACCGGATCGGCCGAACAGGCCGCGCCGGCGCCCCCGGACTCGCGGTCAGCTTCATCACCGGTGACCAGGAACGGCATTTCCAGCTGATCGAAAAGCGCCAGCACCTGCGGGTGCCCCGGGAAGTCATTGCCGGCTACGAACCGCAGCCCGCACCAGCGCCCGCGACACCGGGCACCGGCGGCATCAAGGGCCGTCGCAAAAGCCGCAAGGACAGGCTGCGCGAGGCTGCAGCCGGCGGAAAGCCAGCGGTCTAGCGGCCCGCCGCAACCTGCCGCAGCGCCTCACCGGTCAAGCGCTGCGTGGTCCATTCGTCCATCGGCTGCGCGCCCATGCGCCGGTAGAAAGCCAGTGCCGGCTCGTTCCAGTCCAGCACCGCCCATTCCATGCGACCGCACTGCCGCTCCACCGCGATCTGCGCCACGCGACGGAACAGCTGCCCGCCATGGCCGCGCCCACGGTGCGTGGGGAGCACGAACAGGTCCTCCAGATACAGTCCTGGGCAGCCGAGGAAGGTGGAGAAGCTGGTGAAATACAGCGCAAAGCCGACTGGCTGGTCGTCTTCCCAAGCCAGCAGCGCCTCGGCTGCGGGATGTGGGCCGAAGAGGTTTTCAGCCAACAGGGCTTCGGTCGCCACCACCTGATGGGCCAGCTTTTCGTACTCCGCGAGGCCACGGATCAACCGCAGCAGCACGGCCTCGTCGCCGGGTCGCGCCGTCTCGATGCGCATCCGGGTCATGCGCCCGTCGCTCCCGCAGCCAGCCACGCCGCATGGCGCTCCGGGTCCACATTGCCGCCGGTCAGCACCACGGCAATCGTCCGGCCGCGGGTTGGCAGGTGCTCAGCGAGTACTGCCGCCAGCGCGACGGCGCCACCGGGCTCGACGGTGAGGTCGAATTCGTCGCGCGCGCAGCGCATGGCAGCGATCACCTGCGCATCGCTGGCTGTAACCGCGCCGGCCAACAGCCGACGGTTGATATCGAACGTGAGCTCACCGGGGGTGGCGACCAGCAGGCTGTCGCAGATCGAGCGTGCCTCCGGATCGTTGCGCAGGCGCGCCCCGGCTCGCAGCGAGCGCGCAGTGTCGTCGAGCCCCTCGGGCTCGGCCGCATAGACTTGCGTGGCGGGGGAGAGTTCGGACAGTGCGATGGCGCATCCGGCAATCAGTCCGCCACCCGAGCAATTGACCAGCAGGGCGTCGAGACGCGCGCCCAGCTCATCGGCCTGCTGGACCAGTTCGCGACCGAGTGTGCCGCCGCCGGCAATGATGTGCGGATCCTCGAAGGGTGGCACCAGGACACAACCGCGCTCGGCGACGATACGGGTGGCGATGGCTTCGCGATCCTCACGGTAGCGGTCGTAGAGCACGACCTCGGCACCTGCGGCGCGGGTGCGCTGGATCTTCAATGCCGGCGCATCACCCGGCATGACGATGGTCGCTTGCAGTCCCAGCAGTCGCGCCGCCTCCGCCACCGCCTGCGCATGGTTGCCAGAGGAGTAGGCGACCACGCCACGCGCCCGCTGTTGGCCATCGAGTTGAACCAGACGGTTGTAGGCGCCGCGCAGCTTGAAGGAGCCGGTACGTTGCAGGCACTCCGCCTTGATCAGCAGGCGCCCTCCGATCTGCTCGTTCAACCTCCTGGATTCGAGCAGCGGAGTCCGCGCGCAGACCTCCGCAATGCGGGCCGCAGCGGCCTCGATGTCCTCGAATCCAGGGGCGATCAGCCGGCTCATTTGAATCACTTATGCGCCAATGAAACTAATAAAAGTCTATTTTGTTTCATTATTGATCTTGTTGGCTTTCAGACCCGCCGCTCGCGGACGGCCACGGCAGCGACCAAGCGATGGACGTCGGCGCCGCAGATTGCGGCGCACTCCGCGGCGCCTCAGCGCGCAGCGCCGGCACCGCGCTGAGACGGCTGGGGCTGCTGGGGCTGCTTTTGCGGTGGCTGTTGCAGCAACCTCTGCGGCTGGGCCTGAGGCTGCGTAGCCCGCTGCTCCCGAAGCTGCCTCAGCATCTGCGCCCGCTGTGCCGGATCGGCGGTCTGCCACTGCTTGCGCAGCGCATCGCGCTGGCTCTGGGGCATGGCCTGGAAGGTGCGGAAGTTCTCGCGGATCTGGGCCTGCGTCTGCGGATCGAGGGACTGGAACTGCAGCCAGCGCTTGCGGATCAGCTCCTTGCGCTGAGCGGGCATGTCGTCGAAGGCACGGAACCGTTCCTGTGCCGAAGAGCGGGACTTCTCGTCCATGGCCAGCCAGCGTGCCGCACCGCGTGCCAGTGCCTGCTGCCGGCTGGCAGGCAGGTTGTCCCAGTTCTCGCGCTGCTTGCCAAGCAGCTTCTGCTGCTCCGGCGTCAGGCTGCTCCAGGACAAGGTCTGTGCGGCAGTTGCGCCGGCTCGTGCCACGGGTGCCGGACCGGCTGAAGGCACCGCGGCAATCACGGGCGATCCGACGAACAGCAGCGATGCCGCGCAAAGCGATGCGAACAGCGAATGCATCCCGCGGCGCTTCATTTGGCAGGCTCCGTCTGGCTGGCGGTCGGCGGCGTGGCCGGCTTGGCGGGTTGCACAACGCGCGGGGGCGGGTTCGGACCCGGCCGCCCTCTCTTGCCCGGAGTGGGTGACCTGTCGAGATTCGTCCCCTCGAGGTATTCGCTCCAGCCGCTGCCCTCTGCATCCAGCGAACCAAGGAATTCCAGCAGGTCCGCATCCGGCGTCTTGTTGGCCGCCAGTGCCCAGCCTGGGATCAGTGCCGTCAGCAGCAACGCGCGACGAAGTCCGCACATAAGTTTCAACTGTTGTTTCCATCGCCCAGTCCAGTGCCCGACGTTCCACCCGTCGCAGCCGCCCATTCGTAGAAGTCCGAATCCAGGTCCATGTCCCCATCATTGCTCAGATCAAAGGCATCGGCATCAATGACCAGCGCGAAGTCGTCGACACCGCCCGCTGCGGACGGCGCCGACAACGAGCCATGGGGCGGACGCTGACCGACAAAGAAAACCACCACCAGCAGCGCCGTGGCGACCGCACCCGCCGGCAACCAACCGCGGGAAATCGCCGAGCGCGCGCGGCTGGACGGCTGTGGCGCTTTCTCCAGCGCCGCGTAACGCGCCCGCGTCAGCGCCGAGCGCGTCCGGCCATCGAGCGAATCAGCGCTGTCGGCAAGCAATGCGGCGACGCGCCGCTCGAATTCAAGGCTGGCAGTATCCATCACGGCACTTTCTTCGTTGTTCCTGTGGCTCACTGCCAGAAATCTCCAAGCCGGGCCCGCAATACCTGCACGGCCCGGAAATGATGCGTCTTCACGCTGCCCTCGGAGCAGCCCATGGCCTGCGCCGTCTGGGCTACGTCCAGGCCCTCGAGGCTGCGAAGCAGGAAAGCCTGCCGCTGCCGCGCCGGCAACTCGGCGAGAGCCGCCTCCAGCGCCGCCATGATCTCTCCGCCCTGCAGCTGCGCCACCGGACCGGGGGCCGGATCGGGAGCCAGCGCCACGGGGTCATCGCTATCGTCTTCACTGTTCCAAGGGAGCCAGGACATCACGCGGCCACGCACCGTGCTGCGGCGCTGCATGTCGCGAATGCGGTTCTCGAGGATGCGATAAAAGAGCGGCGGCCATTCCGCAGCCGGACGCGAGGCGTAACTGCGGACCAGCTGCAGCATGGCATCCTGCACGGCGTCGAGCGCATCCTGCTCATTGCGCAGGCCAATCTGTGCGATCCTGTAGGCCTTGCGCTCCACGCCGGCCAGAAAGCGTTCCAGCTCCCGCGAATGCGCCTGAGTCGCGTCGCTCAAATACCCTTCCTTGAGCGGACCCATGCCCGCCATTGAGGGGTTAAGAGTAGCAAACATGCTCATGCGCTCGATCGCTCGCTGATACTGGAAGTCTGGATAATGGCAACGTTTCAGGCGAGCCCGCGTTGACAGACTGGGCGTATGGCCACCGCATATCATTTAACCAATTGATTTTACTAGCCTTGTGGAAAACCCAGAGCATCCCGACAGGCCCCCTTCCGGCATCCTGAAAGTAGTTCTGGACCGGCCGCTGCGCACGTCGCTCGACTACCTGCCGCCGCCGGACCGCAGTGCTGGCGACGTACCGGCAGGTGCGCGAGTCCGCGTGCCGGTTGGTCGCGGACAAGCGATCGGGCTGGTGGTCGGGCACGCAGCGAGTTCCGCCATGGATCCTGCAAGGCTCCGTAAGGTCATCGATGTGGTGGACGCCGAGCCGGTCATCGATGCCAGCCTGCTGTCACTGCTGGTCTGGGCGGCCGACTACTACCACCATCCGCCCGGGGAGGTCCTGTTTGGAGCCCTCCCGGTCGGCCTGCGCTCCGGCAGCGACGCGCACAGCATGGAACTGCACCTGCGGTTGACGGACGCGGGCCGCGGCGCACAGGCGGAGGCCGACAGCGCGCTGCGCCGCGCGCCGAAGCAGCGCGCGGTCTGGGAGCAATTGCTGGGTGCCGAGGGCAGCCTGCCGGCATCGCTGCTCGATGCCATGCTGCCGAACTGGCGAGCAGCGGCGCACGCCCTGGTTGAGCGCGGCTGGAGCGAATTCTTCGAGCGGGAATCTCAGCCTGCGGCAACTGTCACGCCGCCAGCCGCGGGACCAGCGCCGGCACTGACCGACGCACAGAAACAGGTGATCGACGCCATCGACGCCGCAGCCGGGACCTTTGCCAGCATCCTCTTGCAGGGTGTGACCGGCAGCGGCAAGACCGAGGTGTACATGCAGGCGGTGGCAGCCACTCTGGCGCGCGGCCATACCGCGCTGGTACTGGTGCCGGAGATCGGGCTCACACCCCAGCTGGTCGAGCGCTTCCGCAGTCGCTTCGGAGTGCCTCTGGCCCTGCTGCACTCGGCACTCGGCGACGCCGAACGTCTGGCGGCGTGGCGCAACGCCTGGCAGGGCCGCGCCCGCATCGTCATTGGCACCCGCTCGGCAGTGTTCGCGCCGCTGCGCGATCTGGGCCTGATCGTGGTCGACGAAGAGCACGACAGTTCGTACAAGCAGCAGGAGGGCGGTTGCCGCTATTCGGCGCGCGATCTCGCCGTACGGCGTGCGCAGCAACTCGGCATACCGGTGGTGCTGGGCTCGGCGACACCCGCACTCGAGAGCCTGCAAAATGTACATGCTGGCCGTTACCAGCGTTTCCTGCTGCCGCGACGTGCGGATCAGGCGGCTGCGCCGCGCCTGGCGCTGATCGATCTGCGCACGCAGGCCGTGCATGCAGGGCTTTCCGCTGCAGCCAGACTCGCGATCGAACGTCACCTGGGCGCAGGCGGACAGGTGCTGGTGTACATCAACCGGCGCGGCTTCGCGCCCACGCTGCTGTGCACCGGCTGCGGCTGGATTGCACCGTGCCACAGCTGCGACGCGCGCATGACGGTGCACCAGCATGCCAACCGGCTGCGCTGCCATCACTGCGGCGCCGACGAACCGCTGCCGGAAAACTGCCCGCGCTGCGGCTACGCCGTGAAGCCGGTCGGCCAGGGCACGGAGCGCGTCGAGACGGCTTTGGCAGAAGTGTTTCCGCAGTATTCCATGGTGCGCCTGGATCGCGACACGGCGCGCTCGGCACAGGACATCGAGCGCGTGACCGGGGCCGTACTGCGCGGCGAGGCACGGATCCTCGTCGGCACGCAGATGATCACCAAGGGCCATCACTTCCCCGATGTCACGCTGGTGGTGGTGCTGAACGCGGACCAGGGACTCTTCAGCACCGATTTCCGGGCCGCAGAGCGACTGGCGCAGACCATCGTGCAGGTGGCCGGCCGCGCAGGTCGGGCCGAACGGCCGGGAGAGGTGCTGATCCAGACCGAATTCCCCGAACATCCGCTGCTGCAGGAGCTGCTGGAACGGGGCTATGAAGGGTTTGCCGACACCGCGCTGGCGGAGCGTGCGGCCGCGCAATGGCCGCCTTTTGGGCGCATCGCGCTGCTGCGCGCCTCGGCCCGCGACGTCGCTCATGCCACCGCGTTCCTGATCGCCGCACGACGCATCTCCGGGCTGGACGAAGGACAACGCACCGCCGTGAAGATACTGGGCCCGGTACCGGCGGCCATGGCACGGCGTGCCGGCCGGCACCATGCGCAGCTGCTGATTGAAAGCGCGGAACGCCCCGCGCTGCAGGGCTTCCTGCGGCGCTGGCTGCCCGCCGTCGATACGCTTGCGGAGGCCCGCCGCGTTCGCTGGTCCCTGGACGTCGATCCGCTGGAAACGCAATGACGGGGCCAGCGAGCGGCGGCTCGCGGCCGCAGCTTTTTCGGTAGACTGCGCGCCGATGAAATCCGAGCTTGAGCAACTGATCGCGGCCGCCCTGCGCGCGCTGCAGGGTACGGCGCTGTCGGCGCCGGTCGCGGACTCCGCCATCGTCGTCGAGCGCACGCGCGACGCGCAGCATGGGGACTACGCCTGCAACATCGCAATGCGGTTGGCGAAAGCCGCGGGGCGCAATCCGCGCGAACTGGCGGCGCAGATCGTGGCGGCCATGCCGGCCAGCCCACTGGTGCGCAAGGCCGAGGTCGCGGGCGCCGGCTTCATCAACATCTTCCTCGCCGGCGATGCGCGCAGCAACGTGCTGCAGCAAGTACATGCGCAGGGCGCACGCTTCGGCGAAAGCAGCGTCGGCCGCGGGCAGAAGATCCTGCTCGAATACGTCTCTGCCAATCCCACCGGGCCGATGCATGTCGGCCACGGCCGTCAGGCCGCATGGGGTGCGACGCTGGCCAACCTGCTGGCAGCCACCGGCCATGACATCCAGCGCGAGTACTACATCAACGATGCCGGCCGTCAGGTCGACATCCTGACGGTCAGCGTGTGGATACGCTATCTGCAGCAGGGCGGCATCGATGTGCCGTTCCCGGAAAATGGCTACCGCGGCGATTACGTGAATGCGATCGCCCGCGAGTTGCGCCTGGCGGAGGGCGAGACGCAGATGTCCAGCGCAGCCGCCGTGCTGCAGGACCTGCCGGCAGACGCGCCAGCCGGAGACAAGGAAAAATACATCGATGCGCTGATCGGGCGCATGCAGCAACTTCTGGGGATGGCCGCGTTCCATTCGGTGATGCGGCGATCGCTGGACGAAATGCTGCAGGACATCCGCTCCGATCTGGATGAGTTCGGCGTGCAGTTCGATCGCTGGTACTCCGAGCGCTCGCTGTCCGAAAATGGCGCCATAGACCGTGCACTGGCGCGCCTCAAGGAGCAGGACCAGCTCTACGAAAAGGATGGCGCCACCTGGTTCCGCGCCAGCGCCTTCGGCGACGACGAGGATCGCGTGCTGGTGCGCTCCAACGGCCAGTTCACCTACTTCGCGCCCGACCTCGCCTACCACCTGGACAAGCGGCAGCGCGGCTTCGACAAGCTGATCGATGTCTGGGGTTCGGACCACCATGGCTACGTGCCGCGCATGCGCGGCGGCCTGACCGCGATGGGTGAGCCGGGCGATTGCCTGGAGGTTTGCCTGATCCAGTTCGTCAGCCTGTTCCGCGGTGACGTGAAGGTGCCGATGGGCAAGCGAGACGGCCAGTTTGTTACGCTGCGCCAGCTGCGCGAGGAAGTGGGCAACGATGCCTGCAGACTGTTCTACCTCATGCGCAGCCACGACCAGCACCTCGACTTCGACCTGGAGCTGGCCAAGTCGCGCAGCAACGACAATCCGGTGTACTACATCCAGTACGCCCACGCGCGCGTCGCCAGCGTCATGCAGCAGCTTGCAACGCGCCAGCTGCAACATGACCTGGCAGCGGGCCTCGCGCACACCGCACGGCTCGACAGCCCCCACGAACAGGCCGTGCTGACGGCGCTCGCGCGCTACCCCGAAGTCGTCGCACAGGCGGCGCTGCAACGCACGCCGCATGCATTGGTGCACTACCTGCGCGAACTGGCCACGACCTTCCACAGCTGGTACAACGCAGCGGTGTTCATCGTCGAGGAAGCGCCGCTGCGCGACGCCCGCCTGGCACTGGCGCTGGGCGTGCAGCAGGTGGTGCGCAACGGACTCGGGCTGCTGGGTGTGTCGGCTCCGGTGACCATGTGAGCAACCGGCGCCTGACCAGCCGCGACTACAAGGGCTCCCGCAACGGCGGCCTGGAATGGCGGCGCTGGCGGGAGTTCGGCATCGGGCTCGCAGCCGGTCTGGCCGTGGCGCTGTTTGTCTACGTCAGTGACCATCGCAGCGGGCATACCGCCGAAGTGGTGACGCCCGCGCAGCGGAAGGGCGCGGCGCCAAATCCGGACAGCGCACCCATCTCCGCCAACACCGACACCGATTATTCGTTCTACGAGCGGCTGCCCAACTTCGAGGTCGTCGTACCGGAGAAAGAGCGGACCGCGCGCGTCGCCAGCGGCGCCAAGGTGATCCAGCCTGGAACCTACTTCCTGCAGGTCGGTTCGTACCGCGACCAGGCCGAAGCCGAGCGCGTGCGCGTCCAGCTGGAGCGGCTGAACATCATTGCATCGGTCCAGCGCGTGGCCGTGGACAGCGACGTGTGGCACCGCGTGCGAGTGGGTCCGGTCAAGGATCTGGAACAACTGAACAAGCTGCGGGTCCAGATGAAATCCGCTGACCTGGACAGCCTGGTGGTCAAGCTCGAGCAGTAGAGCATGACAGTCGCACCGGAGCATCGGATCCATGGCGCGGTTGTGAGCAGTCAACGATGAAACCATCCGGTCGCCGCGCGACAGGCGTCGCTCTGGCAATGTTCGCCGCCATCGTCCGATCGCAAGATGGTGTGGTTCCTGCTGCCGAGCTTCAGGAAATCGTCATTGCCGCGCCTGAACCGCGCTACATCGCACCCACTCTGCGCGATCGCATCGGCCGGATCTGGGCACCGGTTTATATCAATGGCCGGGGACCGTTCCGGCTGGTGCTCGACACCGGTGCCAACCATTCCGCCGTCACTCCCCGTTTGGTCGAGGCTCTGGGCGACACCGTGAGCCCGGGTGACCCGGTGCGCCTGCGCGGCGCCACAGGCGTCGTCGTCGCACCGACAATCCGCGTTGATTCCATGTCACTGGGCGAACTGCTGCTCTCGCCCGCAACGCTCTCCGTTGTGCCGGACGTATTCGGCGGTGCCGACGGCGTACTCGGCACCGAGGGTCTTGGCGACAAGCGCATTGCGATCGACTTCCGCGGCGACTCGATCACCGTCGGACATTCAAATGGCGAGCGCCCTGGACATGGCTATGTGACGCTGCCGTTCACGCTGCTCGAAGACAATCTGCTGGTGTTCGACGTCGTCATCGGTCGGACGCGCGCCAAGGCGGTGCTCGACACCGGTGCGCCGGACTCGCTGGGCAATCAGGCCCTGCTGCACGCCCTGCGACATCATTCCACTGAAGAACCCGACACGGCCATCGTTGGCGTTACGCTGGACGTCGAGCACGGCGAAAAGATCCGGATACCGGCCATCGAGATCAACCAGATCCGCATCGCCAATGTAGCCATGACGTTCAGCGACATCTACATCTTCCGGCATTGGGGACTGATCGAGGAACCTGCCGTGCTGCTCGGCATGGACGTCGCCGGATCCGTGGACCAGCTGATCATCGACTACGGCGCGCGCGAACTGCATCTCAGACCGCGCGGATAGGCGCAGCCAGAAGGTGCAGCCGCAGTGCGTGCGGCGGGACGGTTCAGTAGCGATCCGACCAGCAGTGCGAAACTTTTGGATTGTCGCTGCGCATGCCTGGCGGGTACGGCAGCATCGTCGCGTTCCATGCCGACCATTCGGATCGGAGTCGCTCGAACGTCGCTTTTTCCTGGTAGCGGAGGTTGGCGCGCTCGCGCTCGTCAGCCCTGACGTTGAACAGAAACTCGCGACCACCAAGCTTCAGGTACTTCCAGTCGCCCTCGCGTGCCACAGACTGCTCGACCGCGGCATAGCGCCAGAAAAGCTTGCGCGATACGGGCGCCTGCTCGCCCAGCAGTACCGGCAGCAGGTTCATGCCATCGCTTGGATAGGCAGGATCCGGCCGGCCACCCGCGGCAGCCAGCAGCGTCGGCAGCCAGTCCATGTGAATGGCCAGCTGGTCGGACTTGCTACCCGCCTTGATGCGCCCCGGCCATCGGACCAGCAGCGGCACACGTATGCCGCCCTCCAGCAACTCGCCCTTTGCGCCGGCGAACGGCCAGGAATTGGAGAAGCGCTCTCCGCCGTTGTCGCTGGTAAAGACCACGATCGTGTCGCGGTCGACACCACTGCGCTTCAGCGTCTGCAGCACACGGCCAATGGCGGCATCCATTGCCATCACCATTTCGCCATATTTGCGGATGCTGCCGCCATCCGCATGGTAGATGTTCTTGATTGATTTCGAAGCCTGCTCATCGCCCGGCCCTTCCCAGGGCCAGTGCGGCGCATTGAAATGCAGGCTCATGAAGAACGGTTGCGAGGATTTCGCGCAGTCTTCGATTTCCCTGGAAGTGCGATCGGCGAGCAGGTCGGTGAGGTAACCATGCACTTCAACGGCCTTGTCGCCGTCATACAGGGAATTGGCCGTGTTGGCCGCTGCAGTGGCAGTAGCAGCCGGGACAGGTGCCGCATTCACTACGGGTGCCGGCTCGCTCGCCAGTTCGCAACCGCCTCCGGCCGCTGCCGCCGCCTCGCCCGTGAGACCTCCCGCGCCCTTGCCACCTCCGACACGGAAGTAATCCATCGCACCGCCAAGGAAGCCGAAGAAGTGATCATAGCCGCGCTGCTGCGGACCGAACTTTGGCGGCACTCCCAGGTGCCACTTGCCAAACAGACTCGTGCGATACCCCAGCTGCTTGAACAGGCTGGGCATCGTGGGATGTCCATCCGGAATGCCGTAGTCAGCGCCACCGCCGCCGGGCTCGTATAGCCCCACGTTCAGGCGATACTGATATCGGCCGGTGATCAGCGCCGTGCGCGAGGCGGAGCATACGGCCGAGTTGGCGTAACCCGAGCTCATCAGCAGCCCCTCACGGGCAAGCTGGTCGAGATTGGCCGTACGGTAGTCCGTGCGACCGAAACAGCTGAGGTCCGCATAGCCCATGTCGTCGGCGAGGATGAACAACACGTTGGGCTTGCCGCGCGGAGCTGCAGCCTGACCGCCACCGCTGGCAGATGCCAGCACGAGGCCGGCACCCGCGGCGATCAGTTCACGACGGTTATAGGGTGGCGACATGATGGATTCTCCTTCTTGGATTTTTTCTTTTGAGCATTCTCGGCCGCTTTTTCACTTCAGTCCGACGGAACGCAGCCACCAGCGTGCGCCGACCAGCAGGAAGCGCCAATCATGGAAGAACTCCGGCGGTTTGCGTTCCGCGACATGGCCGGCCAACTGTGCAATCCAGCCCAGCACGAAACATGCAACGCGTGCCGACAGCAGGCCATGGCTCCACGGCCCAGAAGCCAGCAGCGGCAAGGCGACCAGGATCAGAGGTATGCCGATGCGATGACTGGCACGGTTGAACGGATGCTGATGGCTCAGCTCGTATTCCTCGATCCACTGGTCCCAGCTCTTTCCGCCCATCATGTCGGACACCTCGGCGGTCAGTCAGCGCCGGGCGCGATGTCGATATGAAGCGAACGCAGCTTGCGATAGAGATGCGTGCGTTCCATGCCAACACGCTTGGCCAGCGCACCCACCTTGCCGCCGCACAGCTGCAGCTGCTGCGTGAGGTAGGCACGCTCGAAGTGCTCGCGTGCCTCGCGCAGCGGCAAAGCCAGCAGGTCCTGCTTCACCAGCGACACATCGCCGGCCGGAGTCGCGAGCTCATGCTCCACTTCATCGAGTGACACCTCCTCGGCACCGCCGCGCAGGAGCACGCGCCGCACCAGGCCGCGCAATTCACGCAGGTTGTCCGGCCACGGATAGTTGCGCAGGCGATTCTGCGCAGCGACGGAAAAGCGGCGGAAGCCAAGCGACTCGGATTCGGTGAGCTGGTCGATCGTGTTGCGCAACAGCTCCGGGACGTCCTCGGCATATTCCCGCACGGGCGGAATGCGCAGCGAGAGGCCAGCCAGTTGCGCATACAGGTCACGGTCGGCGCCGGTCGCGACCAGCCGCTGTTCGGCTCCGGGCTGCGCATAGGCGATCAGCCGCACATCGACTGGCGTTGGCTGCACGGCTCCTGGCCCGAGGACGCTGCCGGTATCGATAACACCGCAGAGAAC
>Ga0114969_10002101_pt1 | contig 16516 bp, 9 predicted proteins | sample M_130807_MF_Meta_FD_87316 | JGI IMG/M metagenome (GOLD analysis project Ga0114969, IMG submission 87316) | Freshwater microbial communities from Lake Montjoie, Canada to study carbon cycling - M_130807_MF_MetaG | ecosystem: Environmental > Aquatic > Freshwater > Lake | place: Lake Montjoie...
ATCTTGCCATCGGGTTGCAGCGCGAGTGACTTGATCTGATCGTTGACACCGAGGCCGAACGCGAACGACGTCGTGCCGGCATTGCCGAAGCTCGTATCGAGTGCCCCGGTCGTGCCGTAGCGCGCCAGTGCAAACTTACCGTTCGCATATCCGCCGAGGATCAGTTTGCCATCGGGTTGCAGCACGATCGTCGACGCCTCTCCACCGCCCGCGCCGTTGAAAGCCGTCGTGACCACACCGTCGCCGTCGAAGGTCGTGTCGAGTTGACCAGCCGTGGTGAAGCGCGCCGCGATGAAATCACCGATGCCGACGCGCACGCGACCGCCCGCCAGCACCACCTTGCCGTCGCTTTGCAGCACCATGTGGTGACAATAGTTCGCGTAGGCGTCGGTCCCGACTTGCACCACCGTCGAGCCCCCGGTCCCGAAGGTCGTGTCTGCTGCGCCGCTGGCGGTGAAGCGGGCGACAAAGCAGGCCGATGCCGGACTCTTCGTCGTATTCTCGAGATAGCCGCCCACGGTCAGTCGGCCCGCTGCGTCCACGACCACGGTGTGTCCGTTGGTCGAATCGCCGTACGAGACTTGCACCAGTCCGGCGGTGCCAAATGTTGTATCGAGCGAGCCATTCACGTTGAGCCGCGCCATCGCGAGCTTGGCTGAGGTCACACCGCCGTACGAATCGCCAATCACGACCAGCTTGCCATCCAGTTGCTCAATGACCTCGTGCATATGGCTGGGCCGGCCGAAGTCGATGCTGACCTTGCCGCCACTGCCGAAAGAGGTATCGAGCGAACCATTTGACAGAAAGCGCATCAGGCCGTGCTGCGCATACGTGCCGGCGTTTCCTTCGCCGCCCATCACAATTCGTCCGTCGGCCAGCGCCAGAACAGACTTGGCGTCTTCGTTCTTGCCGCTGCTGAAGCTGAAGACTTCCGGGCTTCGATCGAGCGCACCCGCTGCGGTCAGTTTGAGGAGCGCAAAGTCATCGTCCGCGCCGTTGAAGTGCTTGCCGGCCACGATGATGCGGCCGTCAACTGCCACGGCCACCGCCGGACCGAACATCGACTCGCCAGACAGCGTCGACAGGTACTTTCCGCTCGTACCAAAGGTGGTGTCGAGATCACCTGAAACGGCGAGGGGGCCGGCCCGTGGGGCTACGCGCGCGTCCGTGCCGTCGATGGCGTTGGCCCGCCACGGGAGCGCCGGACTTTGCCCTGGGCCGACCGTTTGCGCCCGCACGATGGCCGACAACACGCTGATCGCGAGGAACACGAGGAACACGAGGACGACGTTTCGCTTCATTGGCATGTTTGACCGGTCTGGAGCCGTGTTTGTATCACGGCACATGGTCCGGTGCGGCACTTTCGGCTACGCTAGCGCCCGTGCGACCACACGAACATACGCGCTTTCGCAATGTGATCACTGCATCGGCCGTCGGCACGATGATCGAGTGGTACGACTTCTATATCTTCGGCAGCCTGGCGACGATCATCTCGCCGTTGTTCTATCCCAAAGGCAACGACACGTGGGCGTTGATGGCGTATCTGTCGACGTTTGCGGTCGGCTTCGTCGTGCGGCCGTTCGGCGCGCTCGTGTTCGGGCGCATCGGTGACCTGGTCGGTCGCAAATACGCGTTCCTTGTCACGCTGGTCATCATGGGCGGTGCCACCGCGGTGGTCGGCCTGCTGCCGACATACGCGACGATCGGGTACGCGGCGCCGATTGCGTTGCTCGTATTGCGCATCCTGCAGGGGCTGGCGCTCGGCGGTGAATACGGCGGCGCCGCGGTGTATGTCGCCGAGCACGTGCCCGACGGCAAGCGCGGCTACTACACGAGCTTCATTCAGATCACCGCCACACTCGGGCTCTTCATCTCGCTCATCGTGATTCTGTTCGTCCAGAACATGTTCGGTGCGGAGGCGTTCAAAGCCTGGGGATGGCGCGTGCCGTTCCTGATCTCGATCCTGCTGGTCGGCATCTCGCTCTACATCCGTTTGAAGATGAAGGAGTCGCCGATCTTCGAACACCTCAAAGCCACGGGGATGACCTCAGCCAAACCGCTCAAGGAAGCCTTCACTGAGTGGCGCAATCTGCGACGCGTGCTGATCTCGCTCTTCGGCGCAACGGCAGGACAGGGTGTGATCTGGTACACCGGGCAGTTCTACGCGCTGTTCTATCTGCAGACCATTCTCAAAGTGCACCCCGCGTCTGCGAGCTACATCGTTGCCGCCGCGCTCTTGCTCGGCATGCCGCTGTTTGTGGTGATGGGCGGTCTGTCGGACCGCATCGGTCGCAAACGATTGATGATGGCTGGCTGCCTCCTGGCGGCGCTCTCGTACATTCCCATCTATCAGGCGATGCAGCGCGCCGCCGGTTCAGGGGTGGTCACGGTGCTCTCGCAGCGCAACGCCGTCACCGGCGCGATCAGTTTGATTCCGCAGGCGATGGTGAACGGCCAGCTGACGCCGGCGCCTGAGGTGCTGACCTACACGACCCTCGGCGCACTCGCCGCATCGTCCGCCGCCTGGCAATTGATCGGCCTGATCTTCATTCAGGTGGTGTTTGTGACGATGGTCTACGGGCCCATCGCGGCGTATCTGGTGGAAGCGTTTCCCGCGAAGATTCGCTACACCGCACTGTCGCTGCCGTACCACATCGGCAACGGCGTCTTCGGCGGCCTGCTGCCACTGATCGGTCTCAGCGTGATCGCCCGTACCGGCAACATCTACGCCGGCCTCTACTACCCGATCATCGTGGCATCGATCACGTTCGTGATCGGTTCACTGCTGCTCGTGGAAACACACCAACACAAGATCTGGGACGAGACGGAGTAAGAGCATCGCCAATCGGGAAATGCCAAGCGCCAATCGGGGACCGCGAATCGGGGAATCGGGGAATCGGCTACTTCGTCAGCGTCGGCACCATCCACGGGAAGACGTAGGCTTGCAGCATCGCGAGGATGCCCATCAGCGTCGTGAGCACGAGGCTGTGAACGACGACGCGGCGGAGGATTTCGCCTTCGCGGCCGACGGCACCGACACCGGCGGCACCGACGGATAGATTTTGTGGACTGATCATTTTGCCCATCACGCCGGCAGAGCTGTTGGTGGCGCCCATCAGGATTGGATTCAAGCCCGCCACATTCGCGGTCGTCGCCTGCAGCGGTCCGAACAAGGTGTTTGATGACGTGTCGCTGCCGGTGAGGAAGACGCCGATCATGCCGAGCCAGGCTGAGAAGAACGGGAACCACCAGCCCGTACGTGCCAGTGCGAGCGCCATGGACGAGGTCATGCCCGAGTAGTTCATGACCGTCGCGATCGACAGAATGAAGGCGATCGTGAGGATCGGCAGTCGGAGCTGACGATAGGTGGCCTTCGCGGTGCGGCCAAGCGCCGCGGGCTTTACACCGCACAACAACATCGGCACAAATGCGAGGAGTGCCGAAAGAAAGACCAGCGTGCCTGCGGCGGCGAGAAAGTCGAGGCGGAACGTCAGCGCATACGGGCTCGACTTGGCGACGACGGGTGTTTCGCGTTGCACGATCGGTGCGTTCTTGCCGTCTTCAACGCGATACGCGCCGGGCCAGCTGAATTCCCACACGGGGAAGCGGAAACCCTGCGGCGCGACGGACGCGACTGTGCCGATCCATGGCTCGGGGCAGAGTTTGTTGCCGCCCTGGCCGCAACGGAGCAGGGCCGTGACGTTCGCGGGCGGCGGCACTTTCGACATGCCGGCGAAGTTGCCCGACTGGCCGATCAGGACCGTGACGACGAGAATGCCGTACGTCGCGTATGCGCGCATGACACGCGAAGGCGAATCGACTGTTGCCGCCGCGGATGCTTGCGATGCCGGCAATTCGCCGGTGTATTCCGTCGCCGGCTTCCACACTCTCAGCAGCAGCGCCACGGAAGCGAGTGAGAACATCGCGGCGAGCGTGTCGGTGAGTTCCGGCCCGACGTAGTTCGAGATCGCGAACTGGCCGATAGCGAATGTGAGGCCGGCCGTCAGCACCGCGGGCCACACTTCCACCATGCGGCGCCAGCCGGCGTAGAGCGTGACGAGATACGCGGGAATCATCAACGAAAAGATGGGCAACTGGCGACCGACCATCGCCGAGAGCGCCCTCGTCGTCGTTTGCGCGTCGCTACCGAGCATCGGCGCGAGTAGACCGCCGAGCGTCGTCACGGGGATGCCGAGCGAGCCGAAGGCGACCGGTGCGGTGTTGGCGATCAGTGCGAGCACGGCGGCCGTAATCGGCTCGAAGCCGAGGCCGGCGAGCATCGCGGCGGTGATCGCGACGGGTGCGCCAAAGCCGGCGATGCCTTCGATCAGTGCACCGAAACAGAACGCGACGAGCAGCACCTGGATGCGGCGATCGCCCGTCAGTCGCGCGAGCGCGCGACGGATCACGTCGAAGTCGCCGCTCTCGACCGACAAGTTGTAGAAGAACACGGCACTCACCACGATCCAGCTGATGGGCCAGAGACCGTACGCCATGCCATGCGTTGCTGCGGCGACGGTGAGGCCAAGCGGCATCTTCCAGACGAGCCACGCGAGCGTGAACGCCGAGCTGGCGCCCGCGATCGCCGCCTTCCATGGCGCGACGCGCATCACGGCCAACATCACCGCCAGCAGAATCGGTGGCAGAGACGCGACGAGCGCAGAGAGCAGCACACTACCGGCGACGGGGTCATAAATCTGGTGAAAGAGATCAGTCACGGCGGCATTGTGTGCCAGATCAAGAGCGATTCAACATGGATCTCTATGGTGATGGCTCTTGATCTTGATTGGGTTAGAGTTTCGTCCCATGACCCGCCGCATCGCACTCGCCGCACTGCTCGTCAGTCTCTCTGCCACTCTCTCTGCCCAGGACCGCATCGCGACCACCGCGCTGCCTGCGGCCGAGCGTCCCTTCGGCACCCTGCGCGATCAGGCGGCGCAACAGCAGGCGTGGCTCAAGAAACGGCTCGACACGTTTTTGCCCGGCCTCATGCGTTCCGCCGGCATAGACCTCTGGGTCGTGCCCATGCGCGAGTACAACGAAGACCCGGTCTTCTCCTCGATCGTGGCGCCCGAGACGTTTGCGGCACGGCGGCGCACTATTTACGTCTTCTTCGACAAGTGCGCAGCGACCAGGGCGCCTGTGAGCGCGACGTGCATTGAGCGCATCGCGCTCGGTGGCACGTCACAGGGCGGGGTGTTCGAAACCCGGTCGTCCACGCGACCGGTCGCGGCGCCCGTGGGTGGCCGTCAGGCTGAGCTCTGGGGCGACGAGCAATGGCAGTTGCTCAAGGCCGCGATCGAGGATCGCAAGCCGAGCGTGATCGGCATCGATCGGTCGAAGACGTTTGCGTTCACCGACGGGTTGTCGAGCGGCGAACTGCAGGGGATGAGCGAAGCGCTCGGCGGCACCTGGACGGCGAAGTTCAAAGACGCTGAAAGCCTGCCACTGGGGCTGATCGCGTCGCGCCTGCCCGAAGAGGAGGCGTTCTTCAATAAGATGACCGCCGTCGTCTGGCAGATGACACAGACGATGTTCTCCGAGAAGGTGATTGTGACGGGGCAGACGCGTACGAGCGATCTCGTATGGTGGTGGCGGCAGCGCGTGAATGATCAGGGGCTTGGCACGTGGTTTCAGCCGAGCGTCGAGGTGCAGCGGCAGGGCGTGGCTGAACCGGGCGACGATCCGGTCATCATGCCCGGTGACGTCCTGCATTGCGACGTCGGCATCACGGTCGCGCGCCTCAACACCGACACGCAGCACATGGCCTATGTACTCAAGCCCGGCGAGACCGATGCGCCGGCGGGGTTGAAGAAGGCGCTCGCCAACAGCAACGCCATGCAAGACATCGCGATGGAAGAGATCACGCCAGGCCGCACCGGCAACGAGATTTTGAAGGCGGTGCTCGATCGCATGAAGGCGAAGGGCATCAACGGCACGATGTACTCACACCCGATCGGCATGAACGGCCATGGCGCCGGTCCGCTCATCGGCTTGTGGGACCTGCAGGGCGGCGTGCCGGGACGCGGTGACGCGAAAGTGATTCCGTCGATGTGGTTCTCGATCGAGTTGCAGGCCACGACGCCTGTGCCTGAATGGGGCGGTCAGCCGGTGCGCATGGCGCAGGAAGAAGACATGATCGTTGGCGCCGACGGAAAAACGCGCTGGGCGCTGAAGCGCCAGGACACACTCTTTCTCGTCGGCGCGCGCCAGCTGCTTCGCTAAACCGGCGGCCGTTCGCTCGCGAGCGCCGGCCGCTCATCAGCGATCTTCGACAACCTCGTCGTCATGAGCCAGACACCGAGCCCGAACATGACGGCCGTGACGACGAGCGCGATATTGCGTTCGCGCCACCAGTCGAGCACGAGATACACGAGGGCGAACGACATCGCAAAGCCCGCGGTGATGATCGAGACGAGGCCGGCGGCCACCGTGTCGAACAGCCGTTGCCGCCACGACTGCAATCTTGCTTTGTATTCCGGTGTCACGCCACGATCCGCCATCCATCGCGTCGCCTGCGCCGGAATGTAGAACGGCTCGCGACGGAATGAATCGCGCCAGCTGTCGATGAGGGTGTTGGACGCCGTCGCGGTCACGGCCGCCACCGTCGCGCCCAGCACGGGGATGTGCTGCAGGATGTGGTCCCGCAGCTAGAAGTAGGTCTTCACGCTGCCGCGGACGACGGCGTGAATGGCGCGCGGGACGAAGGCCGTGGCGGCGTCGTAGTCTTGCTTGACGATCACCATCTTCGCCCACTCGGGTCCGAGCTGGTCGATGATGAGCGATGGCGGCACGATCTGGTCGAGCCCGAATCGCGCCGGCATGTAGCTGCGGAGAAAATTCATCTCGGCCGTGGCAAGGATCTGTCCTTGCTCAGACGTCGCGCCGTTGCGCTTCAGGATCTGTTCGTAGAGCGTCGCCGCCTCGTCCAGGTTGTCGGTCATGAGGTCTTCGCGAATGCCCATCGCGTAGCCGACGACGCGCCAGAGGTGGAGGAAGGCTTCCTTGTCTTCGCGTCGCACCTTGCGGCCCCACGTTTCCATGCCTTTGGGAATCAGGTAGCCGAACGTGAGCAGTACGAACGCGAGATCTTCCTGATTGATCGGCACACCGAGTTCGTTCACGTCCCACACGGGGCGGCTGGCCGCGTTCTCCATGAAGTTCTTGGCCGGTTCTGCCGGTATGGCCGGTGGCGGCGGCGCCTGCTGCAGCATCATCCGCATGGCGGCGTGCAGAAAACGCACTTTGCGCGCGGCCATGAAGCCGCCGCCCCAGATGTAGCATGTGGTGCCACTCTTCGCGGCGATGAAGTCGCGGCGCACGGCCGCGGTGTCGAGCGCGGTGGCGGGCTGACCGGCGCCACGACGCAGACCGCCGAAGTGCGGTGCCCATCGCCCACCGGGGTCGTGCCGCTCGAGCACTTCGGCCAACACTTGATCCTGATGGACGTGGTGATCCTGCGTGATGGAGATGCCGCCGGCCTTCATCACGTCTTCCAGCATCAAGCCCGTTTCGAAGATGCGCTGAAAGATGTATTCCTGTTCGGCGAGCTTCTCGGTGCGGTACAGCGCGGGCACGCCCTTCTTCATCAGGTAGCAGGCGGGCAAACTCGACGCGTAGAGCACGGCAATCGCGAGAATCGAATCGACTTCCCAGATGTTGGTGGCGCGCTTCAACTTCGCTTCATCGACCCAGTCGGGTGCGACGACCGGTTCGAAGAAGCGGCCCGCCTGGCCGGATTCGTCAAACTCCTTGCGGAGCAGCGAGCCGCTGATCAAGCCGAGCTCGGGATTGCCGACCAGGATCGTCGCAAGGTCGAGCAGATGGTTGTAGCTGCGGCGGGTCAGGCCGCCGTCGCCGCCACCCGGACTCAGAATCTCCGCGACGATCCGATCCGCCTCCGGATCACCTTGCAGTCGAGCCTGTTGCAGCGTCTCGTCCGTCCAACGCGAGGTCATAGGTGCGCCATTCTACTGCCACCCCGTACCAGCTGTCGGTACGCGGTCTCGCCGAAGAAGGCCGCGTGCACACGTCGCTTCAGAAACGGCAGCGCCGTCAGAACCTGCGCAGCCGCGTTCTTGCCGGCGGTCGCGATGAGTGCCTGGCGAATGGCTAATGCGTGCCGGAGCTCAGGTCTGACGATCGCGTCGTGCGCAGCCTGCCAGGCCCGCGCGCCGTCGCGGCGGTTCGCGCTGCCGTCGATCGCCTGCGCGACAAGCCGACCGCTCAAGAGCGCATTGCCGATGCCGTCGCCGGTCAACGGGTCCGCGAGATTGGCCGCGTCGCCGATGCGAAGCACGTCGTTCGTGGCCACGCCATTCCGCCAGAGGCCCAGGCCCACGTGGCAGCCCACAGGCGTTGTCACCGTCGCGCCCACACGCCAGCGTTGCAACACCGGGTTGGTCGATGTGAACCGCTCGTAGAAGTCTGCGATGCTGTGACCTCTGACGCTATCGGCCTTCCACAGCCCGACGCCGAGGTTGATGCGCACGTGGTTGTCGGCAACGGTCACCGGAAAGATCCAGCCATACCCCCGACGGTATTCCGCGTCCGTATGGATCTGCACCGACGACATCGCCTCGTCCTCCATCAAGGATCGCGGCATCGTCCAGTAGGCGCGTAGGGCCACGGCATTTGCCACGCCGCTGTGGGCACCGCGCGCATCGATCACGTGATCAAACCCGGCGAGCGTGCGGTCAGTCACGATGTCGCGCACGGTGTGGCGAATGGGATGGCACCCGGCGTCCACCGCCTGTTGCCACACCATCTGGTCGAACACAAAGCGAGGGATGCAATACGTCTGTTCGGATTGCGTGTCTGTGGTGCGACGGCCGCTCGGTGACACGATCACCGTGTGGGCAATGGGCGCGCGTTCCGTCGCGCGGCGCTCGATCTGAGCCCGTGACAACGCCATGCGCCCGAGCTCGTCGACTGACGCGAGCGTGATCCAGTCACCGCAGGTCTTCGGTCGGGGGAATGCGGCGCGATCGACCAGGGTCACGTCATGGCCACGAGACGCCAAGTGCCACCCCGCCGACGCCCCTGCCGGACCGGCGCCGACAATCACAATCCGGGCCATTGCCTGTATCGTAATCTCGGAAAGCCCTTGACCCACCGTGGTATACAGTGACGAACCTGACAACGACGTTGAGACCACGGTGCGTCAAGGGCTTTCCAGGGGCCGGACTCTATGTGTGACGAGGTCACGGATGACGTGGCGGTGATGGATGCGAGCGGCTACGTGCCGCCATCATCGCTCTGCCGCGATCAGGCCGATCGGCGCCATTACCAGTTGTTGACCCGCCTCTACGCGTATTCCCTATATGTCGCCCTCGGCGCGGCGCTGCTGGGCGTGGAGCCGGTGTGGGTTCTGGCGATCGCCGTGCCGTTCGTGTATCTGCGCATGGCGTTGGCACTGCACGAACTGCTGCATGTGTGCACGCCTGAAGAGGCACCACGCTTTCATCAGCTCACGATGATCTTCGAGTCGCCGATGTGTCTCGGCTATCGCGAGCATCGCGCGATTCATTTTGCGCACCATCGCTTCGCCGCCACCGATCGCGATCCCGAGCGCTACCAGATTATCGGCGGCCCACTGCGCGCGTTTGTCAACGCGATGCTCTCGCCCGAGCGCGGCTTCATTCGCTGGGTGCGCGCGCACGGCATGAGCCGCTCGCTCGCCATCGATGCCTCGCTGCGCGCGGTCGCGTTTGTGGGCCTGGCCTGGCTGAATCCGCGCGTCTTTGCGATCTATTGGTTGTCGCTGCGTCTGAGCGTCGGCTTTGCGAGCTTTGTGTTTCATCACGTGCTCCACAATCTCGATGGCCGCCTCGGCACGTTTCCGTTACCGGTGTCTGACGCGATCGTGCGCGCCGCCCGGTTCCTCTTCGGGCGAGAGCCCATGCTGATCCTCACTGAACACGAGCGCCATCATTCCTGGCCGCGCGTCCGCGCGCGCGATTTGCCGTTGTTACCCGAGCCGCACGCATGAGCCTGACCTGCACTGGTTGTGGAACCGAAACCGCGCCCGGCGCGAAATTCTGCGCGCAATGCGGCGTGCCTGTCACGCCGCGCTGCGCCGCGTGCGGCACCGAGCACGCGCCCCAGGCCCGCTTCTGTATGCAGTGCGGCACGCCGCTCACCGCCGCCGTGGCCGCCACCCGCACCAGCGCGCCGTCCCCAGATACACCCGCGCCCGTCGAACGTCGTCACATGACGTTCATGTTCTGCGACCTCGTGGGATCGACACAGCTGTCACGCGAAATTGATCCCGAAGATCTGCGCGACATTCTCACCGACTATCGCGATGCGGCCGGCGCGGCGGTGCGTCGATACGAAGGCACGATCGCGCAGTACTACGGCGACGGGATCCTCATCTACTTCGGCTATCCGATCGCACATGAAGACGATGGCCGTCGTGCGGTGCAGGCTGCGCTCGACATCGTAGATGCGGTGGCGAAGCTCAACACCCGTCTGAGCACGGACCGGCCCGTGTCGCTCGCCGTGCGGATCGGCGTGCATACCGGCACGGCGGTGGTGGGTGATGTGGGCGGCGCCAATCGCACGGAACGACTGGCGATGGGCGATACGCCGAATGTCGCCGCGCGCATTCAGGGGCTCGCCAAACCCAACACGGTGGTGATCAGCCCGGCGACGTTCGCGCTGGTGTCTCAGTTCTTCAGGACCGAGAGCCTCGGCGCGCAAATGATCAAGGGCTCAGCCGAGCCAGTGGAAGCGTTTGCCGTGCTCGGCCCCAGCGGTGCGCACGGTCGCGTTGACGGCGCATCGGCGCCGCAGCTCACCTCATATGTGGGCCGCGAAAGTGTGATGACGCCGCTCCGTGCGGCCTGGCGCGATGCCTCAGAGGGATCTGGCCGCGTCGTCGTGCTGACCGGCGAACCCGGCGTGGGCAAGTCGCGACTGCTGCATGTGTTTCGCGAAGAGCTCGCGGCCGAGCGGCATCACCAGCTCGTCTGCTTCTGCTCGCCGTACCACGGCAGCAGCGCGCTCTATCCGATGACCGAGATGCTGCGCGCGCGACTGCGGCTGTCGGAAGACACGGATCCGCGCCTGCAACTCGAACGCATTCGCGCGAGCCTCATCGAGCACCATTGCGACGCCGACGGTGCATTGCCGCTGATGGCGCAGTTACTGGGTCTGTCCCCGGACGCCGGCTACAGCCCGGTGGCACTGCATCCGCTGACGCAGAAGCAACGCACGCTCGAGATTCTGCTCACGTTGATCCTCGATCCCACCGAGCGACGACCGACATTGCTCGTGGTCGAAGACGCCCATTGGATTGATCCGACCACCCTCGAGCTGATCGGCGCACTGATGGAGCGTCTGACCGACCGGCGCCTGCTCGTGTTGATGACGGCGCGACCCGCCTTCCGTCCACCGTGGCAGCCGCGCCCGTCGCTCGTGCCGTTGACGGTGAGCGATCTCTCGGCGGCCGACACCGAGGCCATGATTCGCGGTCTCACGGGTGGCAAGCGTCTGCCGGCGCAGGTGCTGACGATGCTCGTGCACAAGAGTGAAGGCAATCCGCTGTTTGTCGAAGAGATGACGCGGATGCTGCTCGAGTCGGGCTGGTTGGTCGAGCGCAACGGCGCGTACGAGCTGACCGGGCCGATGCCTGAAGCGGCTGTGCCGATCCGTCTCCAGGACTTGTTGCGTGAACGCCTCGATCGTATGGAGCCGGAGGCGCGCCTGGTCATGCAGCTGGCCTCGGTCGTCGGTCGCGATTTTATCTACGAGTTGCTGACCGACGTGTTGCCTGCAGAAGCTCACACGATTCGTCGCGGCCTGCAGCAGTTGCTCGATGCCGGGCTGGTGTTTGCGACCGGCAGCGGGTTCATGATCAAGCACGAACTCATCAAGGACGTCGCGTATGAGTCGTTGCTCAAGCGCAGTCGTCAGCAGTATCACGAGCGCATCGCGCTCGCACTCGAGGGCGCGTTTGCACAGATCGCCGTCGGCCAGCCCGAACGGCTCGCGCAGCATTGGACGCGCGCGGGTCAACCGATGCGCGCCGTGCCGTACTGGCTGCACGCCGGACAGAAAGCCGTGGCATCGTCGGCCGTCGAGGAAGCCGCGACCCATCTGCGGCAGGGATTGGAATTGCTCGAGGGGCAGCCGGTGTCGGTCGAGCGGGATCGTCTGGAGCTCGACGTGCTCTCGACGTTGGGCACGGCGCTCACGATTCAAAAAGGATGGGCCGCGCCCGAAGTGGCCGAGGCGTATTCACGCGCGCAGGCGCTGAGCGAGCGTGTCGGCGACAGCCCGACGCTATTCTGGGTGCTGTGGGGGTTGTGGGCGTTCTACCTCGTCAAGGGTGATCAGACGCAGGGGCTGCAGTTCGCCGAGCGCATGATGGCGTTCGCGAAGAGTCTCAACGACGAGTCGCTCGAGCTCGAGTCAGATTTTGCTCTCGGCCTCAGTCATTACTACATGGGTCGTTTGCCGCTCGCGCGCATGCACCTGGATCGTGCCGTGGCCAACTACGTGCCTGAGCGTCATCACGCCAACTGTTTCCTCAGCTGTCAGGACGTTGGCGTCACGTCGCGCTCCGTGGCGGCGATGGTGCGCTACCTGCAAGGTGAGACGACGCTCGCCGTCGAGTGTTCTGACGAAGCCGTGGCACTCGCCGCACAGCTGAAGCATCCGTTTAGTCAGGCGTACGCCTTGGGGTGCGCGGCGTGGCTGGATTCGTATCGACGTGAGCCCGCGGCGATGAGCGCGCGCGCGAAAGAGACGATGGCGCTGTCGCAGGCGCAGGCACTCGGCTGGTGGCTCCTGTGGGGCATGATCTTCGACGGTCGCGGCATGGCCGATGCGGGCGATCCGACGGCCGGCATTGCGCAGATGGAAAGTGCGCTCAGCATGTATCGCGGCGTCGGCTCCGGCATGGTGGTGCCGTACTTCCTCACGCAACTGGCGGGCGCCCACACGATGAACGGGGACTTCGATCGCGCGATTGAACGGTTGGACGATGCCCGAGGGTTGGTCTCGCAGGGTGGTGAGGCGATCGCCGCGGCAGAAATTGACCGGCTTGATGCGCAGATGCGCCTCGAGCGTGCGGATGCCAGCGGTCACGCACTGTCAGGCGTGGATCTGAGTGCCGTGGAACTGCTGCTGCATCGTGCGATCGCAACCGCACAGCAGCAGGGCGCGCGCCTCTTCGAACTGCGGGCCGCGACGAGCCTCGCGAAGCTATTGAAGGCGCAGGGCAGAACGGCGGATGCGACCGGGATGCTGGAAGCCGCGATCAACGGCATCCCCGATCAGACGCCGACGCGAGACCTCGACCTGGCCAGACAAGAGCTTCTCACCGTGAAGATCTAGTTCGTGACGCGCGTGACGGCGGCGAGGCGACGCGCGGCCGTGCGGCGTGCGATGAGCGCCGGGTAACGTGGGTCCTCGCGCAGACGCGCCCAGACCGGACGCACGTCGAGCCAGATCACTTCCACAGCGCGCGCGTCGATCGCCCGTTCCATGTCGGCGAATGCGGCATCCAGGTCGCCAAGTCCCACGTGCACCATGGCCGTCAGCGCCGGTGAGACGTAGCGCGTGGCGCGCGTGACGTCGAGTGTGGTGAGCAGTGACTCCGCGCGTGTGCGATCGCCGTTGAGCGCGAGCGCTGTGGCGAGGGCCGCGAGCACTTCCGGACTCTGTCCCATGCCGTCCGCAGCCGCTTCGAGCGATCGAATCGCGTCTGTCGCGCGTCCGGCCGCCATGAGCGGCGCACCCAGGAAGTAGCGCGCCGCGCTGAATGTGGGATCCAGTGCCAGCGCGCGTTCCATGTGCGCAATCGCGCTCGTCGCATCGCCGGCCAGATACGACACCAGTCCGATGCTGACGATGATCGATGGTGAGAGCGGGTCGAGTTCGCGGGCGCGAGCCAGCGCGGCTTTCGCCTCAGTGAAGCGGCCGAGCGGTGCGAGGAGGTTCGTCGCGTACCACTGCTGTGACGTGGCGTCGGACGGTGACGAGGCGATCACTTCACGGAAGTCGCGCTCGGCCCCGTCCCAATCCCAATCGTGAATCGATCGGATGCAGGCCCGCGCCGACAGCGCGGCCGTCTCGTTGCGATCGATCTGCAGCGCACGCTCGACGGCCGTACGCGCCAGCGCGATGACGTCCGTCGGTGCCCGCAGTCCATACAGCGCGAGCGTGACGTACGACAGGCCCGTCGCCCCCCACGCCGGAGCAAACGCGGGATCCATGGTGGTGGCGGCGGTCAAATGCGTGAGCGCGGTCTCAAGGTCCTGCGGTGTGCGCTTGTTCCAATGATGCAGGCCCATCAGGTAGCGCTCGTAGGCCTCGAAGTTGGCCGCCGGTGCATGCGTGGCACCCGCGAGGCGCACGCGCAGGACACTGGCAATCGCACCGGCGATGTCATCCTCGAGCGCGAACACGTCTTCGACTTCACGGTCGTAGCGTTCCGACCAGACCTGAAAACCGTCGGCGACGTTGATCAGTTCCGCCGTGAGGCGCAGTCGCTTGCCCGCGCGACGCAACGTGCCGTCGATGACCGAGCCGACGTTGAGCTTCGTACCAATCGTGCGGATGTCTGCCGTGCGTTCACGGAAGAGGAACGACGAGCCGCGTGCGGTGACGCGCACACCGCCGATGCGGCCGAGCGTGTGGATCAGCTCATCGCAGATCCCGTCCGCCAGGCAGGCATCGTCGGCGGAGCCGCCGGCCGTCTGAAACGGCAGCACCGCGATCGTGAACCCCTCGGGTTGCGGCGGAGGCGGTGCGGCGACCATCGTCGTGGCGTTCGGTGCCGCGGTCGCCCTGGTGAGGGCGTCCATGAACTCGACAGTGGTGGCGAAGCGATCCGTCGGTGATTTCGCCAGCGCCTTCTCAATCGCGTACGCCAGGGCTTCGGGCACGTCCGCGCGAATCTTGCGGATGGGCGGGACGGGGTCGGAGGTGTGCTGTCGCAGCAACACGTGTGCCGAATCACCGTTGAACGGCGGTTCGCCCGCCAGCATCTCGTAGAGTACGCACCCGAGTGCGTAGATGTCGGCACGGCCATCGATGTTCGGGTCGCCGAAGGCCTGTTCCGGCGCCATGTACTGGGGCGTGCCGATGATCACACCCGACGTGGTCAGTGCGGCCATGCCGACGGAGGTCTCCGCTTGTGCGTCGAGCTCGCGTGAGGCCGCCCGCGCGACGCCGAAATCGGCGACTAGCGCAATACCGTCGGAGAGCAGGATGTTCGCCGGCTTGACGTCGCGGTGGACGAGTCCGTGTTGATGCGCATGGCCCAGGGCACTCGCAATGCCGCGCGCGAGTCGCAGCGATTCGTCGATCGTCAGTCGTCGCTCGGCCTGCAGGCGCGCGCGCAGCGACGGTCCGTCGATATGCGGCATCACGAAGAACAGCTGGCCATCCGACGAACCCGAATCGTAGAGCGGCAGGATGTGCGGGTGGCTGAGCCGCGCGATGGTCTCGATCTCGCGCAGGAACCGGTCGTGCCCGATCGCCGCCGCGGTATCCGGCTTCATGACTTTGATCGCCACAAGACGTCCGTGCCGCGCGTCTTCCGCAAGATACACGGTGGCCATACCGCCCTGGCCCAGCGTGCCAACGACGGGATAGGGCCCGATCTTCATGCCAGGCACGAATGTCATGCAGCCGAACTCTCTGGGGGGGCTGTCAAGAGACCACAGTCTTGCACGGACAAAAGTCTACACGCAGGCAAAACTCACGGTATCCTCACGCGTTCGACCGGCCGGTGCGATCAGATACGGCTTGAGGATGAGATGACGACATCGATAGCCGCCACCGCACCACACCCGCAGGACGTCCCGAAGGTCATTTGGTCGTGGGCCATGTTCGACTGGGCCAACTCGGCGTTCACGACGCTGGTCATCACCTTCGTCTACTCGTTCTATTTCACCAAAGCCATGGCGCCCGACGAGAACACCGGCACGACGTGGTGGACGTACGCGGTGTCCACGAGCGCCTTCCTGACGGCCGTGCTGTCACCGATCTGCGGTGCGGCGGCCGATCGCGGCGGCGCACGAAAGCGATTTCTGATGATCGCGTCGATCATCAGCGGCGTGGCGACCGCCGCGCTGGCCTTCGTGCCCCCAGGCATGGCGCACGGACCGCTGCTCGCCCTGATTCTGTTTGTCCTGGCCGACATGTCGTTCGAGATCGGCGCCGTCTTCTACAACTCGTTTCTGACATCGATCGCGTCCCCCGAGCGGATCGGCCGCGTCTCCGGTTACGGCTGGGGCCTCGGCTACGTGGGCGGTATGGCGTGCATGATCGTGGCCCTGGTCGGCTTCGTGCAGCCCGACGTGCCGTGGTTCGGCATGACGAAGGAACTCGGCTGGAATATCCGCGCGACGAACCTGCTCGTCGCAGGCTGGTTTCTGGTCTTCGCCCTGCCTCTGTTTCTCTTCGTGCCTGAAACCAAGCTCACGCCGGCGAAGATCAGCGTGAAAGAGACCTTTCAGGAATTGATGCAGACCGTGCGGGATCTGCGGAAGTACCGCGA
>Ga0114969_10002102_pt1 | contig 16515 bp, 18 predicted proteins | sample M_130807_MF_Meta_FD_87316 | JGI IMG/M metagenome (GOLD analysis project Ga0114969, IMG submission 87316) | Freshwater microbial communities from Lake Montjoie, Canada to study carbon cycling - M_130807_MF_MetaG | ecosystem: Environmental > Aquatic > Freshwater > Lake | place: Lake Montjoie...
CCGGAGATCGTGACCGAACAAATCTCCGAGGACGGCACGCGCAAATGGCTGCTGCGGACGGGGCCGGGTGTGGAATTCGAGACCGTTTACATACCGGAAGAAGATCGCGGCACGCTTTGCGTTTCCTCGCAGGTCGGCTGCACGCTCAATTGCCGCTTCTGCCACACAGGTACGCAGAAATTCGTCAAGAACCTGACGCCCTTTGAAATCGTGGGTCAGGTGATGGTGGCGCGCGATGCGCTGGGCGATTGGCCTTCAACCAAAGAAAACCGCCGCGTCACCAATGTGGTGATGATGGGCATGGGTGAGCCGCTCTACAATTTCGACAATGTGAAAGCCGCCCTTGCCATTGTCGCCGACGGCGACGGCTTGGCGCTGTCCCGGCGGCGTATCACGCTGTCAACGGCCGGCGTCGTGCCGATGATCGAGCGCGCCGGAAACGAGATCGGCTCCTCGCTCGCCATTTCGCTCCACGCCGTGCGCGACGAGTTGCGCGACGTGCTTGTGCCGCTGAACAAGAAATACCCCATCGCCGAGCTGATGGCGGCGTGCCGGTCCTATCCCGGCGTTTCGAACGCGCGCCGGATCACGTTTGAATATGTGATGCTGAAGGGCGTCAACGACTCGCTCGCCGATGCGCGCGGACTGGTGAAGCTGCTCGCCGGCATTCCGGCCAAGATCAATCTCATTCCCTTCAATCCGTGGCCCGGCGCACCCTACGAATGTTCGGACTGGGAGCAGATCGAGACCTTCGCCGAGATCGTCAATCGGGCCGGCTATGCCTCGCCGGTGCGCACGCCGCGCGGACGGGACATCATGGCGGCCTGCGGCCAACTGAAAAGCGCCAGCGTCAAAGAGCGCGCCTCCACCCGCATGGCGCAAATGCAATCGGCCGAACTGGCGCGGATGCCGGAATAGGCGCAACGGCCGCGACATCGTAGCCGCTTGCCGTGACGCGGGTTCATGTCGGACATGCAATCGGTTCGGTGAGTGCCCGCTTGCTGAAGCGGAAAAATGGGTGAACCATACTATCATGAGCGATGCCGCGCCCGCGATTGCCGACGTACCGCCCGAGCTGAATCCTTTGCTCGACCGGGTGGGGCTCGCGGAAGAATTTCGCCGCCGCGAGCGCATTCACATCCAGAATATCCTCACCGATCCGGCGGCGCGCCGTCTTTTTCAGGTGCTGCAACAGGAGACGCCCTGGACCGTCACTTTTAACAAGGGCGCCGACTTTTTCGATGTGGAGCGTGCGACGCTCGTAGAGCGCGCGCGCTTTTCACGCGCCGCGTTCGAACGTGCGCGCAGCGGCTTTGCCTATATCTACGATAATCACCGCTTGTCCCGGACGGGCGAGCCGTATGCCAACCCGAACCACTACTTCGCCAAGCTGCACGCTTTCCTGAATTCACCGCAGGTGTTGGCTCTGGTGCGCAGCGTGACCGGGCTGGACGACATCGAATGGGCCGATGCGCAGGCCACGCTTTACCGGCCTGGAGATTTCCTGACGCTGCACGACGACAGAACGGGCGGGCACAAACGCCGTGCAGCCTATGTGTTGAATATGACGCCCAGCTGGCAACCGGACTGGGGTGGCGCGCTCCAATTCTTCGACGAGCGCGGCCACATTGCCGAAGCCTATCTGCCGCGCTTCAATGCGTTAAACATTTTTCGCGTGCCCGCTCCCCACGCCGTGAGCCAAGTCGCGATCTTTGGCGGATTTCGCTATTCCATCACGGGATGGTTTCACGGTCGCTGACGCCGTTGCGTCCGCGCGCACCAGAAACGGAGCGAAAATTGCCAGGAGAAAACAGCCGATAAACACCGGCGGCAGCATGATCCAGAGCGCCAAAATTTGTTTGGCAAGTGGCATCGTCGGCATAACGGTGTCTCCCGGGTTTCGTTGCAAACATCATCGCTCGCCTGCCGCCTCAGGTTTTGATCTGAATCAGATTCCCGCTGCTATTGCTGGCATTTGCACCCGCCCAAGCGATCCTATAGACCGCAGGCCCTGGAACAGTCCTGTGGGGAGAAGCCGGTGGCAAAAGGCGGCGTGAAAAAGGTGGTTCTTGCCTATTCGGGCGGGCTGGACACCTCCGTCATTCTGAAATGGCTGCAAACCGAATATGAGGCCGAGGTTGTCACCTTTACGGCCGATCTCGGACAGGGCGAGGAGCTGGAGCCCGCCCGCGCCAAAGCGCAGCTTCTGGGCATCAAGTCCGAGAACATCTTCATTGAGGACCTGCGCGAAGAATTCGTGCGCGACTACGTGTTCCCGATGTTCCGCGCCAATGCCCTGTACGAAGGCGTCTATCTGCTGGGCACGTCGATTGCCCGGCCGCTGATCGCCAAGAAGCAGATCGAAATCGCCGAAAGACTGGGCGCGGATGCCGTCGCCCACGGCGCCACCGGCAAGGGCAACGACCAGGTACGCTTCGAGCTGTCCTATTATGCGCTGAAGCCCGACATCAAAATTATCGCGCCGTGGCGAGAATGGAACCTGACCTCGCGCACAAGGCTGCTTGAGTTTGCTGAGGCGCACCAGATTCCCATCGCCAAAGACAAGCGCGGCGAGGCGCCGTTTTCAGTCGATGCCAATCTGCTGCATTCCTCGTCGGAAGGGAAAGTGCTGGAGGATCCGGCGATCGAGGCGGATTCGGTTGTCTATCAGCGTACGTTGTCGCCGGAAGAAGCGCCCGACAAGGCGACAATCGTCGAAATCGGCTTTGAGCGCGGCGATGCGATGTCCATCGACGGCGTAACTCTTTCGCCGGCCACGCTGCTGACGCGCTTGAACGCGCTTGGCAAGGCCAACGGCATCGGTCGCATCGATCTGGTCGAGAACCGCTTTGTCGGCATGAAGTCGCGCGGCATTTACGAAACACCCGGCGGCACTATTCTGTATGCGGCCCATCGCGCCATCGAATCCATCACGCTGGATCGCGGCGCGGCCCATCTCAAAGACGATTTGATGCCGCGCTATGCGGAGCTGATCTACAACGGCTTCTGGTTCTCGCCCGAACGCGAGATGCTGCAGGCCTTGATCGACAAGAGCCAGGAATTTGTCGCCGGCAGCGTGCGGCTGAAGCTCTACAAGGGCAATGTGATGGTGATCGGCCGTTCCTCGCCGAACTCGCTGTACGCGCAGGATCTGGTGACGTTCGAGGACGACCAGGGCGCGTACGACCAGAAAGACGCGCAAGGCTTTATCAAGCTGAACGCGCTGCGTCTACGCACGCTGGCTTCCCGCAAACGCAAGCTTAAGGGATGAGCGCCGGTAACGCCGGACAGATCGCGTATTGGAATGGGCCGATCGGGCAGGTGTGGGCGCGCGAGCAGGCGAAGCGCGATCGCGACCACGCGCCGCTTTCCAAGGCGCTGCTGGAATTGGCGGCGCCCCAGCCGGGCGAGCACCTTCTTGATGTCGGCTGCGGCTCGGGCACCACAACGCTTGCCTTGGCGGAGCGTGTTGGACCTCGCGGGACTGTGCTGGGTATCGACGTCTCGGGGCCGATGTTGAATGTCGCGGGCGGACGCGCGGCGCAGATCAATAGCATCGCCGCGTTCGCTCAGGCCGATGCCACAGAATATGCGTTTGCGCCGCGGAGCTTCGATCTCGCATTCTCGCAATTGGGCGTCATGTTCTTCTCCGATCCGGTTGCCGCCTTTCGCAACATCCACGGCGCCCTGAAGCCAAACGCGCGCCTTGTGTTCTGCTGCTGGCGCAGTCCGGTTGAGCATTTGTGGGCCTTCGTTCCGGAAAGCGCGGCCAAGCCTTTTCTGCCGCCATCGCCACCTGCCGATCCGCATGCGCCGGGCCGTTATGCGTTTCAGAATCCGGACCGGGTGAAAAGCGTGTTGTTGCAAGCCGGATTTTCCGCGCCCGAATGGCGCAAGCTTGATTTCCAAACCTTTGCGGGCCGGACGCCCGAGGAAGCCGCGTCTTCGGCCATCGATGCGGGCCCGCTGCAACGCACGCTGGCCGACGTCGATGAGGGAACCCGCGCCAAGGTGCGAGCTGCGGTGACGGAGCGGATGGCGAAGGAAATGGGTCCGGACGGAATCTGGCTCACCTCGGCGGCGTGGCTGGTGCAGGCACACGCCTGAGCTTTCTGTTAGCATGGCCTCCAGCGTCCGGTGGAAGAGGCGATCATGCGAAAGTTTGTGAAGGCATCTCTGGCGGCCGCACTGCTGCTTCTGCCGATGGGCGCAGTACATGCCGCCGGTGTCGATGACGCCAACGCCGCTGTGAAAGCTGCACGCGAGGGCAAATATGACGATGCCATCCGGCTTTTCACCAGCGCGATCAACAGCGATGAATTGAACCTTTCGGGACGGGCGCAGGCCTATGCCTATCGCGGCATCTCCAAAGCGACCCTTGGGGATTATGACGGCGCGTCCGAAGACCTGAATTTTTCCGTCGCGTTGGACAGTCCTTACAACGCCGACGCCTATGCTTTTCGCGGCTACATCGGTCTGGTGACCGGGGGCGATGCTGCAAAAGCCGCGTCCGATCTGGCGAAAAGCGCGAGCTTGAAGGTCTGGGGCTACAATGCGCTATGGCTGTCGCTGGCGCGCATGCGGGCGCATGTTCCCGATACGGACAATGTCTCGCTGGCCGCCAACGCGATGAAGCTGATGGATCAGTGGCCGATGCCGGTGATCCGCTTCCTGCTCGGCCAAGCGGACGTGGCGCAGGTTCGGATGGCGGCCAACGCGGGCGATCCGGCGAAGGTGAACGAGCGGGTTTGCGATGCGGATTTCTATGTGGCGGAATTCAACTTGGCGCATGGCGACAAGGCGGGCGCCACTCCGCTGCTGCAGCACGCCACGCAAATATGCCCGTTCGCATCGTTTGAGCGCATGGGCGCCGCGGCCGAATTGATGCGGCTGAAATAGGCAGAAACCTCGGCTCGGCGTGAGGCGTCCAACAGGATGAATCGCGATGCGCGGCACAGCGGCGTTTTGGTCGTGTCCGAAGGTCCTGCGGACGAGCGCGTGTTCCCGACTTGGTCGATGGGCTTCCGCACCCTGACGCCGGATGAGCAAAGGAATTTGGGCGAAATCGATCTTAGCCGACAGGCGCTGCGCGACAGACTGGGCGCGGATGCGCCGGTTATTCTGAAAACGATGATGGCGCGCTTTTACGAAGTCACCCATCCGCTCAGCGGTGAAATGCTGGCTGCCGAGTAAACGGCGTCGGGTTTTAATCCGTCGTTTTGCCGGCGGCCGGAAACCACGCGGGTAGTTCGTAGCCAATCGCATTTTCGATCGCGACGGTCTTCTTCACCGCTTCGCGCTTCAGCATGCGCTCTTCATGGGCGGCAAGGTTCGGGAACGAGCCCGGCGGTAAATGGAGCGCCCGGCTGAGTCGCCAGTAAAGCCGGAACAGATGAATGTCGGCGATGGAATAGCGCCCGAGCACCCAATCCTTATCGCCCAAGCGCTGGTCGGCAATGCCGTACACAAGCTTTGTGTGCTCCTCGCCCTTACTGCGGGCCGGATGCAGCGTGGACGCAATAAACGACATCCAGGACACCGCACGCGCTTGACCTTCCACGTCTTCCGGCAGCAGTTGCGCGGCCGGATAGGTCTTCGCGAGATAGAACAGAATACCGGCGACTTCGGTCAGTGGACGGCCATCGATGACCAGCGTCGGCACTTTGCCTTCGGGATTGATCGCGAGATAGGCAGGCGATTTCATGTCCTTGTTCCGAAAGGACATGGGCCGGCTTTCGAATTCGGCTCCCACTTCATGCAGAGCGACGTGCGCCGCAAACGAGCTGGAGCCGGGCGCGAAATAGAGTGTCAGCACGGGATTACCCCTTCAGTGCGGCGTCGATGGCTTCCGTAAGCTTCGCGTCTTCGGGCGCTACCTTGGACGGGAAAGCGCCGGCCAGGTTGCCTTTGGTGTCGATCAGAAATTTGTGGAAGTTCCAGCGCGGCGCGGCGCCTTCACCGGCTTGCGCAACAATCCATTTGTAGAACGGGTGGGCGTTGCCGCCGATGACCGTGCTTTTCGACGTCATCGGAAAGCTGACGTTGAAGCGCGTTTCGCAGAAGTTCTGTATCTGCGTTTCGCTGCCGGGTTCCTGCGCGCCGAAATCGTTGGACGGCACGCCGAGGACCACGAGGCCCTTGTCGCGATAGTTCCGCCAGAGTTCTTCGAGCCCCTTATATTGCGGCGTAAATCCGCAAGCCGAAGCCGTGTTGACGACCAGCACGGCCTTGCCGGCAAAGTCCGAAAGCTTCAGCGGTTTGCCGTCGATGGAAGCGAATTCGAAATCATGCGCGGACATGGACGTTTTCCTCTTCGGAAGAACTGGAAGTTCGTTTGGGGCGATGCAAGCCATCGGCGCTGATGAAGATAAGCCGCCTGCGAAAGGAGAGCGGGCTTTCGGCCAGCAATGTGGCCTTCAGCGATTCCAGGCCGCCAGCAAAGAACGGCTCGTTTAAGAACCTCTGCGGGTGCTCTGTCCAGGCGGGAACGGGGATCCGATCAGACAGCGCCAGGTACTCCGTAAGCGCGGCTAGATACGTGTCACGGAAGCGATCCAAGCCAACGGGTTCGTGCCGCAGCGCAGTCTCGCGCTGGATCCTGTCCATACTCTGCCAAGCATCGAGAAATTCCCGGACGGCGCTATCGAATGGCTGAACGCCTTCGTGCGTGCGATGGGCAATCTCAACTATTGTCGTCGGACGGCTCATTCCTCAACCGGCTTCGTTGGCGGACCAAATAACCCAGCCGTTCGAACGCCTCCTCAAGAGTTGTGCGGTCGAACGGTTTGGCGTTGCCCATCTAAACGTCCAAATTGACGACGTTCAGGGCGTTGTCTTGGATGAATTCGCGGCGGGGTTCGACCAGCTCGCCCATCAGTTTGGCGAACAAATCTTCGGCTTCGTCCGCGTGCTCGATCTTCACCTGTAGCAGCGTGCGCGCGTTTTCGTCCAGGGTGGTTTCCCACAATTGGTTGGGGTTCATTTCGCCCAGACCTTTGTAGCGTTGCAGCGCCAGACCGCGGCGTCCCCAATCGAGAATGGTGTTGAGCAATTGCGAGGGCGCGCGCACATCCTCGATATCGTCCCGGCGCACCAAGCGGGCGGCATTGAGATACGTCGTCTGCAGTTCGGCGGCCATGCGGTCGAGCTTGCGTGCATCGGCGCTGGCGATCAGCGCGCCATCGATGGCGATAGCTTCGGTCACGCCGCGCACTTCGCGGCGGAACTTCAGCCCGCCGTCGGCCGTCGGTTCGCCCCGCCAGCCGCGCTCGGTTTCATCGGACAATTGGTCCAGACGATGCGCAATGTTGTGCGCTGCGGTTTCCGCTTTGGTTGCATCCGACAACAATTCGGGATTGAGCGCGCCGGCAATCGCAGCCTGCTCCAGAACAAAGCGCGGATAATGACGCGGAAAGCCCTCGATCGCGTTGCGCACGCTGCGCGCGCGTTCGAGCAAATGGGCCAGATCGGCGCCGGTGATGCGTTCACCGCCCGATAGGGTTAGGCCCGCGTCCTTGAGGCCCTCTTCCATCAGATAATTTTCCAGCTCGCGCTCGTCCTTCAGATAGCGCTCGGATCGGTTGCGGGCGGCCTTATAGAGTGGCGGCTGGGCGATGTAGAGATGGCCGCGCTCGATCAGCTCCTTCATCTGGCGATAGAAGAAGGTCAGCAGCAGCGTGCGGATATGGGCGCCGTCCACATCGGCGTCTGTCATAATGATGATCTTGTGGTAGCGCAGCTTGTCGGGATTGAACTCCTCGCGCCCGATGCCGGTGCCAAGCGCGGTAATCAGCGTGACAATTTCCTGCGATCCGAGCATCTTGTCGAAACGAGCGCGCTCGACGTTTAGAATTTTTCCCCGCAGCGGCAGCACCGCCTGATTGGCGCGGTTGCGCCCTTGCTTGGCGGAGCCGCCGGCGCTGTCGCCCTCAACGATGAACAGTTCGCATTTGGCCGGATCGCGTTCCTGGCAATCGGCTAGCTTGCCCGGCAAACCGCTGCCGTCGAGCGCGCTTTTGCGCCGCGTCAGCTCGCGCGCCTTGCGGGCGGCTTCGCGGGCCGCGGCCGCTTCGATGACTTTGCCGACAACATTGCGCGCTTCGGTGGGATGCTCCTCGAACCAGCGGCTGAGCTGTTCCAGCACCACCCCTTCGACGGCGGGACGCACTTCGGACGAAACGAGCTTGTCCTTCGTCTGCGAGGAGAATTTCGGATCGGGCACTTTGACCGACAGCACGCAGGTGAGACCCTCGCGGCAATCATCGCCCGTCAGCGGCACACGGTCCTTTTTCCCCATGCCGGCTTGATCGGCGTATTTGGTAACCACGCGAGTCAGCGCGGCGCGGAACCCGGCCAAGTGGGCGCCGCCATCGCGCTGCCCGATATTGTTGGTGAAGCAGAGCATGTTCTCGTGGAAGGAGTCGTTCCACGAAAGCGCCGCTTCCACGCGCATGCCGTCCTTATCGGCGCCGATCATCACGGGTGAGGGAATGAGCCCGGTCTTGGTGCGGTCGAGATAGCGCACAAATGCTTCCAGACCGCCGTCATATTTGAGGATGATCTCTTTCTTCTCGGCGCCGCGCTTGTCGGTGAGCCGGATGGTCACGCCGGAGTTCAGGAAGGCAAGCTCGCGCAGCCGGTGTTCGAGCGTGGCAAGATCGAACTCGGTCTTGGTGAATGTTTTTGTGCTCGGAAAGAATGTCACTTCCGTGCCGCGGCGGCCCTTGGCTTCGCCCGTAATTCTCAACGGCGCGACCGGATCGCCGTCGTGGAAGCGCATGTAATGCTCGTTGCCGTCGCGCCAGACGCGCAAATCCAGCCATTCGGAAAGCGCATTGACGACCGAAACGCCCACGCCGTGCAGACCGCCGGAAACCTTATAGGCGTTCTGCTCGAATTTTCCGCCGGCATGGAGCTGAGTCATGATGACTTCGGCGGCGGACACGCCTTCTTCCTTGTGAATGTCCACCGGCACGCCGCGTCCATTGTCGCGTACCGTTACCGAACCATCGGCGTTCAGCTCGACATCAACACGATCGCAATAACCCGCGAGGGCTTCGTCGATGGCGTTGTCGACGACTTCGTACACCATGTGATGCAGGCCCGAGCCGTCATCGGTGTCGCCGATATACATGCCGGGGCGCTTGCGCACCGCATCGAGCCCCCTGAGGACCTTGATGGAGTCAGAGTCATAGGCCCCGGGGCTGGAGGTGCCGTTTCCGGTCGGGTTCGGGTGCATTTCCTGCTGGTTTTCTTGCTGGTTTTCTTGCTCTGGCATCAGCCCACCGCGATGGCCAATGCTGCGGCCGTTATGATTGCGCCAGCGCCCTTATTCAGGCGCCGCCGCGCGGTCTCGCTAGCGAGCACGACGCGCGCGCGGTCGGCGAGCGCCGCGTAAGTCAGTGTGATAGCCGGAATGAGGATCAATGTCGCTGCCACGAGTTCGAGATAGCCAAAAACATTAAGCCGCGTGAGGTCGACCACGGTCGGCAACAGCGCGAAGAAAAACGCCATCCCCTTAGGATTGCCCGCCGTCACCGCCAACTGCGAGAAAAATCCGCTCGCGGCACTGCGCGCAGGCGTATCGAGGGGCGTCACGGGCGCCGTCCAATATTTGTATCCAAGCCACAGCAGGTAGGCGACGCCCGCGACCTTTACCGCGAAAAACACATTGGCAGAGGTGTTGGCCACCAATTCCAGCCCAAAGGCGGAAAAACTCATCAGCACGATATCGCCAAGCGCCGTGCCGAGAGCGGCAGGGATGGCCGCGCGAAAACCGCCCGCCAGCGCGCGCGCTGCAATCGCGATCACGTTGGGACCGGGAAGCGCGATCACAAACGCATAGATGCCGGCGTAGATAAAAAGGTTGTGCAGCGGGATCATGCAGCCCCCGCGGCCGTGAAGCGTCCGGCGTCGATGGAAAAGAAATGCGCGCGCGCCTTCAGCGGAGCGAACAGGCTTGTGTCGGTGCCGGTCAACCAGGCTTGCGCGCCGAGCGCGAGAAACTCGTCGAACAAAGCCGCCCTGCGATTGACGTCGAGATGCGCGGCGATTTCGTCCAGCAGCAGCAGCGGCGCGACATCGTCATGGCGCTTCTTCTGAAGCCAGGCATTGGCCAGCACGATGGAGATCAGCAGCGCCTTCTGCTCCCCCGTCGAGCAATCGCGAGCATCGGCGCGCTTGATCGTGTGCCGTACTTCGAGATCGGCATGGTGCGGCCCAATGCTGGTGCGCCCGGCATCCGCGTCCCGCTGACGGGAAGCCGCCAATGCCGTCTGCAACTGCGCGGCGTCAGTCCCTGTCTCGGTCAGCGCCAGATGGGCGCAGGGAAACGCGCCATGGGCGCCGCGCGCCGTCAATTCCACGTTCAGCGCCTCGACCACATGAAGCCGCGCGGCGGTTACCGCGACACCGGCTTCGGCCATCGTTTCCTCAAGGCCATCCAGCCAGGCGCGATCGCGCACGCCGTTCTTGAGCAGCCGGAGCCGCTCCTGCGTGGCGCGTTCGTAGCGGGCGACGCGCCTTGCATGCGCAGGGTCCAGTGCAAAAACCAGCCGGTCCAGAAACCGGCGGCGCTCGCTGGCCCCTTCCAGAAACAGCCGGTCCATGGCGGGCGTCAGCCACAGCATCGGCAGCAATTCTGCGACGTCGGCGCTATCGGCCGCGGCGCCATTGAGGTGCAGCACGCGGCGTGGTTGCGCGGCGCCGCTCACCGGCAAAAGACCGGTTCCGATTTCCCAGGTGCTGTTCAACCGGCTCACGGTCGCGGAGACCGCCCAAAGCGGGACGGCGCCATCAGGACTGGCTTCCGCGGGGCTCTTGCGCTGAACATTCGCCAGTTTCGCGCCGCGCAAACCGCGGCCCGGCGACAGCAGCGACACCGCTTCCAGAAGGTTGGTTTTGCCCGTGCCATTGGCGCCGGCCAGCACCACGGGCGCCGCGCTCACATTCAGCTCGGAGCGCGCATAAGAACGGAAATTGGTCAGCGCAATGCGGGTGACGGAGAGCGCGCAGGGGCGAGCGCCCGCCGCAAACGGGTCCCCCGGACGCTGCTCCGCGTCATCCATACGCCTGACCAAGTGCTTCAAATCGAATTCCTAAACCCGCATCGGCATGAGGACATACAGCGTGCGCTTGTCCTCGGTATCTTCGATGAGCGTGGGCGACCCGGCATCGGCCAACAAGAACCGCACGTCTTTGCCCGCGATCTGGCCGGTGATGTCCAGGAGATAGCGAGCGTTGAAGCCGATCTCAATAGGCTCTGCGTTATAATTGGCGCCCACATCTTCGGTCGCCGTTCCCGATTCCGGGTTCACCACCGAAAGGGTTACGCGATCCTCATTAAGGTTCAATTTCACAGCGCGCGTTTTGTCGGCGGAGATCGTCGATACGCGGTCGACCGCTTGCGAGAAATCCTTGGCGTCCAGCGTCAGAACCTTGTCGTTCCCGGTTGGGATCACGCGCTGATAATCCGGGAATGAACCATCGATCAGTTTGGAGGTCAGTTCGACCGAATTGAAGCTGAACTGAATCTTTGTGTCGGAAAGGCCGATTTCGATGGCCCCTTCCGCGTCTTCCAGAAGCCGGCGTAACTCCGCAACCGTCTTGCGCGGAACAATCACGCCGGGAATATCCTTGGCTCCATCCGGCAATTCGAGTTCATAGCGCGCCAGACGGTGGCCGTCGGTCGCCACCGCGCGCAGCACCTCGGCGCCGCCGTCCTTGGCGGCATGCACATAGATGCCGTTCAGATAGAAGCGCGTCTCTTCGGTCGAGATCGCAAAACGTGTCCGCTCGATCATCGAAATCAAATCCGCCGCCAGCAAGCGGAAGCGGTGCGGCAGCGCGCCCGCCGACATTTGCGGGAAATCTTCCTGCGGCAGGCAGGCCAGCTCGAAGCGGATGCTCCCGGCCGACACCAGCAGCCGCCCGGTGTCGCCGGCAATCAATTCCGCCTGAACCTGCGAGCCATCGGGCATTTTGCGGACGATGTCGTACAGCATGTGGGCGGGCGCGGTCGCCGCACCGTTGCGCAGCACATCGGCTGGAATGGACTCCACGATTTCGATATCGAGATCGGTTGCCGTCAGCTTCAGCCGGCCCTTGGCCGCTTCGATCAGCACATTCGACAGAATAGGGATTGTATTCCGGCGCTCAACGACGCTTTGAACATGCCCAAGTGCCTTCAGAAATGCGCCGCGTTCGACATTGATTTTCATGTTATCCCAGGTTCCCGAAATCCCGCTCGCAACGGTGCGAAGATGGCATGTTTGCCGCCCCGTCCGAGGCCCATGGCGGGCCACGATTCTACGCTTGCGAGCATAGCCACAATTGCCGGAACAAGCGACTCGGGAAGAGCGCCTTTGGCAGGCCTTCAGGCGTAGAATTTCAAACGGGCGAGCCTCGTCCCGGTGGCCCCAGGACGAGGTGCTCCAAAGCCCGTCAAGCGCGTCCGGAGCGGCCCAGCACTTTGCGGAGGAAATCCACTTCCTGCTGGAACACCGGATCGGTTTTGCACAGCGCCTCGATGCGGCGGCAGGCGTGCAGGACCGTGGTGTGGTCGCGCCCGCCGAAGCGCCGCCCGATATCGGGCAGAGACCGGCTGGTGAGTTCTCGCGCCAGATACATGGCCACCTGACGGGGACGGGCTACCCGGCGCGCCCGGCGCGCCGAATGCAGCTCCCTGAGGTCGAGCTTGTAATATTCGGCGGTTTTCTTCTGGATTTCGTCGATGGTGACGCGATGGTCGCTGCCGGCCGCGCGCGTGCCGCTGCCGATCGCCTCCTCGGCCACTTCGGCGGTGACCGGTTTGCCGGTCAAATCCGCATAGGTGGCCAGCTTCATCAGGACGCCCAGAAGCTCGCGCGGACTGGCGTCCAGTTCACTCGCGACCTGTTCGAGGATGCTTTCGGGAATGGTGGCGCGCGGCAGCTTCTTTTCCAGAGCCGCGGCCCTGCTCTTCAGGATCGCAAGACGCGTCACGGCATCGGGCTTTTCCAGCGCAATCGAAACCGCGCCCTGAAGGCGGGAGCGAATGTCGTCGGTCAATCCTTCCAGCGCCGAAGGCTGCCGGTCCGCGGCGATGACCACTTTGCGTTTCAAATCGGTGAAGGCGTTCACGGTGTGCAGGAATTCGCTGATGGTCGCCGTGCGGCCGCAGATGTGCTGCAAATCGTCGATCAGAAGAATGTCCGCGCCGCGCAGTTCTTCCTTGAAGGCGAGCGTCTCCTGGTTGCGCAGGGCCGCCAAGAAACGCCGCATGAAATCTTCGGCGCGCAGAAACAGCACGCGCGCGCTGCGGGAGCCGCGAGCTTCGAGCGCAATGGCATTCAACAGATGCGTCTTGCCGTAGCCGAAGCCCCCATGAATGAACAGCAAGCCCAAATCGGATTCGCCGGTTTCCGCGCAACGCTGCGCCGCCTTATAGGCAAACTCATTGGCGGCGCCGGCGACGAAATTGGCAAAGCTCTGGCTCGGATCGGGCTGACGGTCCCACAGCCCCTGCAAGGAAGCGCTGGCGCTTCTGCCGCCCATGCCGGCAGAAGCGCCCGTCGAGGGCGAGCGCACCGGAAAGGGATTGGGGCTCAGCTTCGCGGGGTTGCCTGGGCGCGCATCGGCCGTAGCAATCACGATCTCCAGGCTGACGAATTCCTTTGTCAGCCCGGCAAAGGTTCGTTCCAGCCGGGCGGCGTGGTGTGACGTGACATAATCGCGGACCAGCCTGCTCGGTGCGGACAACCTTACATGGCCCTCTTGCGCCGTCATAAGCGACAGCGGCGCAATCCAGGTGTCGAAAATTCCCTGTCCGAAATCGAGGCGGAGACGGTCCCTGGCCGTGCTCCAAAGATCGGCCCACGCCGGTTCCGGCGTCTGCTGCAACGGGTATCCCATTTCCCCAAATCCCCTAAATTCCGAATGCCGGTGTTTCCACCCGGTGTTCGTCAAACTGCGTTTCGTGTCCCGATATTCTTGTGTGTGTGTTGCCAGGTCCCTTAGGTCTGCCTCCATGGCAGTCCCGCGGCCTTCCAGCCTCCGGTTGTGCCCCGGTGGCGCGCCGGATCCAGGTTGCCTTCAAAGCCATCGATAATGTTGAAGCAGGGGCCAAAGCCCGCGCTGGTCATGGCGACCGCCGCGGACCGCGAACGGGCCCCTGAGCGGCACAGAAAGAACAACGGCTTGCCCGCCTGGTATGGCGTGCGCTTCAGCTCGTCAGTGGCTTCCTGCACGAAATTCGGGTTGGCGGACGGCGGGAAGTGCTGCCATTCGCAAAGGAGCGCCTTGCGATTAAGTTCCGCGAGATCGGGAATGCCGACGAAGTTCCATTCGGCCATGGTGCGGACATCGATCAGTTGCGCGGCATCATCGCCCACGAGGCGTTCCCAGGTTTCCTGAGCGCCGATATCGCCCGCATAGCCTGAGCCTGACGATTGCGTAATGTCTCCGTTGCTCATGCCCGACATGCTCCAGACAAAAATACGCCGTCGCGAAAGTGCGTGCGCACTTCCTCTAAGTTGAACTTTTAATGAATACTTGGGTTTTACTTAGTTGGACTGATGGTCAGCCCGGAAAACGCCTGAAATGGCTGCTTTTTACCGGTTTTTATATGTGAACTTCGCCGTTTCATGACTGCCGCCCCGCCGATGGACCGAACTCTAATCAGAGCAGATTAACCAACGCAATACCCCTTTAAGACACAGGATGGGCGACTGTTGCTGAATCTTCACAATGCGAAAAATGCTTAATATTGAGGGGGTTGCCGTGTACGGACGAACCCCTCTGGGTATACGGATTATTGGAACTCTTGCGATTCAGTCACTTAGGAGCGTCTTCGCGAATCAAAACCGACAAGAAACGTTCACGGACGGTTAAAATGGTCAGTACTCGGAAATGAAATGTTCTCGATTTATTCGCGAAGGAAAAAAATATTTTACGCAAGAACAGGGTGAGAACTCCCGTTCTCACCCGTTCAGCCTTTGAGGGTCTTCAGCCGCTTGTTGAGGCGGGAAACCTTGCGAGAGGCGGTATTCTTGTGGACAACGCCTTTGGTGACACCGCGCATGATTGCGGGCTCGGCCTGTTTCAGGGCAGCCGCGGCGGCCGAGGCGTCTCCAGACGCCAGCGCGTCTTCGACCTTACGGACGGCGGTGCGGATCTGGCTCTTGCGGTTCTTGTTGACGGCAGTACGGCGGGCGGTCTGACGAACGCGCTTTTCCGCGGAAGGATGACTGGGCATGGATTGGCTCACCTTAGGGTTTTAAGGGGGCGACCAATACAGAGGACGCGCCGAAGCGTCAATTAGACCGGGGCTGATCCGAGCCTAAACGTGGTGGGCAAGAGCGATCCGTAGGGGGTCTGCCCCATCCAGCCAGGCGACCCAGCGGTCTTCCTGCCACACATCGATAGCCGTTCCGGGGGACAGCAGCTTCTCGGCCGTGTGGAAGGCGGTCTCGTCGCTGTCGCATTCGGGCTCGTAACGATCGACCACGTGGCCGGCATGATCGATAACGCACAGACGGTAAAGGGACATGGCACAGCTTCGCCCAGGGTTGCGAAGTCAAGCATCGCACGCGACGTAAAACCGGCTTTGACGCAGGTCAAACCGGCATTTTTGCCGCGGGTCAGATGTCCTTAAAGCTGGGTTTGCGCTTGTCCATGAAGGCGCTCATGCCTTCTTTCTGGTCCTCGGTGGCGAACAAGGCGTGAAAGAGCCGCCGCTCGAAGCGCAAGCCCTCGGCCAGCGTCGTTTCATCGGCGCGGGCGATGCTTTCTTTGATCATCAGCACGGACGGTACGGACGCGGACGCGATCTTTTGCGCGGCTTTCATGGCTTCCGTCATCAGGTCCGCCAGCGGCACGACCCGGGCGACCAGACCCGAACGCTCCGCTTCAACCGCATCGATCATGCGGCCCGTCAGGCACATCTCCATGGCCTTGGCCTTTCCCACGGCGCGCGTGAGACGCTGGGTGCCGCCCGCGCCGGGGCCGATGCCGAGGTTGATCTCGGGCTGGCCGAATTTGGCGTTGTCGGCCGCAATGATGAAATCGCACATCATGGCCAGCTCGCAGCCGCCGCCGAGCGCGAACCCTGCAACCGCCGCGATCACCGGCTTGCGCGCACGCGAGACACGCTCCCAGTTCTTGGTGATGAAGTCTTCTTTGTAGACCTCGGCAAAGGTCTTGGATTTCATCTCGCCGATGTCGGCGCCGGCGGCGAAGGCCTTTTCCGAGCCGGTGAGGATGACGCAGCGAATGGCGGGATCGGCCTCGAAACCGTCGATGGTTTCGGTCAGCTCGTCCATAAGAAGCGAGTTGAGAGCGTTCAGGGCCTGGGGCCGGTTGAGCGTGACGATGCCAATGGGGCCTTCGGTCCGGACGATAATGTTCTGATAGGCCATGAGCACCCCTCTATGTTGCAGCGCAATATGAGCCCAAGCGAGGCGGTTGGGCAAGGGAATGGGTCCGATCGCGCGTGAATAAGAACAAGGGAAACCACAAAGGGCACGAAGGAGACACGAA
>Ga0114969_10002103_pt1 | contig 16514 bp, 19 predicted proteins | sample M_130807_MF_Meta_FD_87316 | JGI IMG/M metagenome (GOLD analysis project Ga0114969, IMG submission 87316) | Freshwater microbial communities from Lake Montjoie, Canada to study carbon cycling - M_130807_MF_MetaG | ecosystem: Environmental > Aquatic > Freshwater > Lake | place: Lake Montjoie...
CATGTTGCGCGGCGATCTTTCTGGTGCTGCAGCAATGCTTGAAGGTAACGATGTACTTGGCATGTTGTCGGCCCCTGGTGGTCGCATTGCAGGTGGCACCAGCCAAGTGCAACGCAATATCATCGGCGAGCGCTTGCTCGGATTGCCACGCGAACCAAAGCCAACGGGCACATGATGCATCACAACTGCGGAGGCCACCATGACTGACAACGACAAGATCGCCAAGAACGACACGGCCAAGTGGGGCGGCAAACACCACCCCACTGCCAGCGGCAGAAGCGGGCCCAACCTGGCCCTGCTCGCCACCGGTGTGGTCGCAGCGCTGTGCCTCGCGTTCATTCTGAAGAACAACCACGAGACATCAATCCATTTTGTGTTCTTCACCAAGACCACAACAATGCGTTGGCTGATCCTGATGACCATCATCCTCGGCGCCGTCGCCGACCGACTCTTCAGCATCTGGTGGCGTCGTCGACGCCGCAAATCTGTCGAAGCCAAGAACTAGTTCACTCGTGCCAACACCAATCAACGCCGTGTATGACCTCGGCGGCACCGGTCCCACCACGCTGTACTCGCACGCAACTGGGTTTCACGCAATGTGCTGGCAGCCCATCGCCAACCGGCTCAGCAATCACCACAACATCGCCTACGACGCTCGCGGCCACGGCAACACTCCGGTCGATCCCGAGTGGATCGTCGATTGGCAAACGCACGGTGCCGATGCCGCAGCGATAGCAGCAACGCTGCAGAACAACGGACCGGTGCTGGGCGTGGGCCACAGCATGGGTGGAGCCGCAATGCTGATGGCAGCGCTCGCCCAGCCGCAACTCTTCCGCGGGCTCATCGTGTACGAACCAATCGTGATGCCGCCCGAGGTGAGCATCCCCGGTAACGGTGGCGCGGCCGACCAAAGCGGCGGCAACTTCTTGGCTGCTGGGGCACGCAAACGTCGCAGCACATTCGAATCTTTCGATGCAGCGATTGCCAACTACAGCGCCAAGCCCCCGCTCAACGTGTTCGACCCGGAGAGTCTTGAGGCCTATGTACGCGCCGGATTCGCCGAGGGCCCCGACGGCCATGTGCACCTCAAGTGCGCGCCCGAGTCCGAGGCTCGCAACTACGAAGCAGGCGGCAACCACAAGACATGGGCTCGCCTTGGCGAACTGCGCATTCCGGTGTGGGTCGTCTGCGGGCTACCGCAGCCCATGCAACCTTCGTCGCGTATGCGCGCCCTTGCCGAGCAGATTCCATCGGCTCGCTACATCGAGCTCGACAACCTGGGGCACTTCGGGCCAATGCAGGCACCGGCCCAAATCGCCGAGATCATTGCGTCGTTCCCCGCCTGACCAACCTTGTCGCAGGCCTGCTCTACGATCAACCCATGTTTCTGGTACCCAACAGCTTGTCGCCAAGCCGCGTGCAGTCGTTCCTCTCGTGCCCAATGGCCTTTCGCTTTGCCAGCATCGAGAAACTGCCCGAACCACCCAGCGTGCACACCACACGCGGTTCGCTCGTGCACCGCGCCCTCGAGCTGTTGTTCATGCTCGAGCCATCAGCTCGCACCAACGCCGCAGCACAGCTGTCGCTCGACACCGCCTTCGCCGAATACCAAACCAACCCTGAATACACCGAACTCGGCCTCACCGAGGCGCAGTCTCGTGTGTTCTTCGGCGAGTCGAGCTCACTGGTCGATGCGTACTTCGCGATCGAAGATCCAACCAAGGTTCGCGAGATCGGCCTCGAACTGCGCCTCGAGGCAGCAGTAGGCGGGCTCACATTACGCGGCATCATCGATCGCCTCGAGCTCGATGCCGATGGCGAACTCGTTGTCACCGACTACAAGACCGGTCGGGCGCCCAGTGCCAAATACGAACAGAGCTCGCTCAGCGGCGTGCACTTCTATTCGTTCTTGTGCCACGCCGTGCTTGGTCGTCGGCCATCAAAGATCCGCCTGATGTATCTCAAGAGCGGCGACATCATCGAGCTCGCCCCAACCGAGCAATCGGTGCGCGCCGTGGTCACTCGCACCACCGCCGTGTGGAAAGCAGTCGAGAAGGCGTGCCTGAAGAACGATTTCCAGCCACGCACCAGCGGCCTCTGTAATAGCTGCACCTTCAAGACCTGGTGTCCCGCATTCGGCGGCGATCCCTCGAAAGCGGCCGCAGAAATTCAGCGACCGCTCGCTACCGTTGCGGGTTCATGACTCGAATCGCTCGATGAGCTCACCCGAATCAGGCCAGACCGTCAACACCGATCAGCACTTCGGTGCCACGGTTGCGCGCCTCGATCAATGGGCCGACGATCAACTCGAGAAGCTCCGCGGTAACCCCATCGCCGATGCGTTGTTCACCACTGCCAGCCACGTCGGCGACTTCAGCGTGTTGTGGCACATCATCGGTATCGCCCGCGGCGTCACCAACCAGCAACGCGCTCGTCAGACCCTGGTGCTGTCGTCGGTGTTGGGAGTCGAGAGCCTCATCGTGAACCAAGGCGTGAAGCGCCTCTTTCGCCGGGTTCGACCAACGGTGGCCGGCGACGACCGCTTCGATGTTCGTCAACCCTCTACGAGCAGCTTTCCCAGCGGGCACGCCTCATCAGCATTCACGGCAGCCACGCTGCTCGTTGCGTGGGATGGCCGCCGAACTGCCCCGATGTGGTTTGGTCTGGCGTGCATCGTGGGCCTCAGCCGCGCATACGTGCGTATCCATCACGTCAGCGATGTGGTGGGCGGGGCCTTGCTGGGCCTCACGCTTGGGGCAATCGCCAAGCGAGTCGTGCGCAAGATCTTGGGCTAGCACCAACACCGCTGCTGGGCGCCGGGTAGCGCCGACCCGCAAACGGCGTAGCCTCGTTGGCTATGGCCGACTCGCCCACCTTCGACAACAAGATGTCTGATGCCGAAGGCCTGATGTGGCGGATGGAGAAAGACCCGCACCTGTCGTCCACGTTTGCCAACGTGACCATCCTCGACAAGCGACCCGACATCGACCGCATCATGCGCACCATGGAGCGCGCCACCCACGTGGTGCCCCGTCTTCGCCAACGTGTACAACCCGCACCTGCCAACCTCACGGCACCGATGTGGGTCGACGATGCCAACTTCGACCTGAAGTACCACATTCGCCACATTGCGCTGCCCAAGCCCGGCAACCTTCGCCAACTGCTCGACCTTGCCAGCATCATCACCGCTGACCCATTCGACCGGACCCGCCCGCTTTGGCAATTCACTCTGGTCGAAGGCCTGCGCGGTGGCAAATGCGCGCTCATTCAAAAGCTGCATCACACCATCACCGATGGTGAAGGCGGCGTGAAGCTGAGTCTTGAATTTCTCGACTTCGCTGCCGACACGCCAGAGCGCCCACCGCACAACGCCGACGACATCGCCGCGGCCCGCGAGCAGTCGCAGCCCAGCAGTAGCGAAACCCTGCGCGATCTCGTGGCCGGCAGCTTGCGCATGCCGCTTGGTTTGTTGCGTCAGGTGCGCGACTTGCTCGCCGACCCCACTCAGCTGCCCGAGGCCGGCACAGCAGCCGCCGACACCATCCGCGGCATTATCAGCCAACTCAGCGATCTCGAGCAGGCCCACTCGCCACTGTGGACTCAGCGTTCGCTGCGCCGCCAGATCGAGGTGTTGCAAGCCCCCTACGCCGAGACACGAGCAGTTGCAGCCAAGCTCGGCGGAAAGCTCAATACCGCGTTTCTCACCGTGGCCGCTGAGGCCTCAAGTCGCTATCACATTGCACTCGGGGCACCCGTCGACACGCTCCGCGCCTCGATGGCCATCAGCACCCGCGGCGAATCGTCAGGGGCCAACGCGTTCTCGCTCGCCCGCATCGAGGTACCCACGGCAGCGATGTCGGTGGCCGAACGATTCATTGCAATCAACGAAGCATCGCAGGTTGCCCGCGAGAGTGCGGCGCCGGCTTCACTAGAGACTCTGGCGGCTGTGGCCTCGACCCTGCCCACCTCATTGGTCACCCGGCTAGCTCGCACCCAGGCTCACACCGTCGACTTCGCCACAAGCAATGTTCGTGGCGCTCCAGTGGCGTTGTTTCTGGGCGGCGCACAGGTGTTACAGAACTACCCGGTGGGGCCACTTGGCGGGGTGGCGTTCAATCTCACCCTGTTGAGCTACATGGGCAGCCTCGACATGGGCGCGAACATCGACACTGCAGCGGTTGCTGATCCGGCGTTACTACACCGATGTCTGGTCGGCGCATTCAAAGACCTGCTGGCTATCTAGCGCCCAACGCGTGGGCGAGACAAGGCTCAGGCAGGTGCGGTGGTTGCTGGATGCGTGAGCAAGGTGCGCACATCGAGCAACAGGTCGGCGACTTCGCCGGTTGACACGAGCTCGCGACGCAGCATTTCTGCCAGCGCTTTGTCGATAACCGCCAAGGCGTCGGCAATCACTGCCTCGTTCGAATCGGTCATCGGCTGCTCCCCTCGTTTGGACTCAATCTTCATTGACTCACTGCTTACGACGTCACCGTAACTCGGCAACGCTTACTGCCGGTGCATGGTATCTCTCAAGCTTCAGATTCGCGGTCGTGACATTCGTCCGCATCTCCCGATCCGATCACACCGCATCGCCATGGCGAGGCCTACCATCTCGACAATGGATCTCTCTGGCAAGCATGTTGTTGTAACGGGCTCAGCAAACGGAATCGGCAAGGCACTCGTCGAACGGTTCCACGCTGCGGGTGCGCGCGTGGTCGTCGCCGACCTCGATGGTGCTGGCGCGCAGCAGGTTTCGCAAGCGCTCAACGCCCTCCGCGCCGGTTCCAGCATTGGCGTCGCCGCCGACGTGTCCAGCGAACAAGGCAACGTGCAACTGATCAACGATGCAGTCGCTGCGTTCGGACCAATCGACTTGTTCTGGGCCAACGCTGGCGTGGGCATCGGCACCGATCTCAGCACCACCGAAGACGTGTGGGACGCAGCGTTCAACATCAACGTTCACGCTCATCGGTGGGCCGCCAAGCACCTGTTGCCCGGTTGGCTCGAGCGTGGCCACGGCTACTTCTGCTCCACCGCCTCAGCAGCCGGGTTGCTGTCGCAGATCGGCTCGGCGCCATACAGCCTTACGAAGCACGCCGCTGTCGCCTTCGCCGAATGGATGAGCCTCACCTACGGCGACCAAGGCCTGCGCGTGAGTTGCCTGTGTCCACAAGGCGTGAACACCAACATGCTGCGCCAAGGCGATGAGCCAGGCGTGGGCGGTTCAAGCAGTGTGGTGCGATCAGCCGGCGTGGTGCTTGAGCCTGCCGAAGTTGCCGAGGCTGCACTCGCCGTCATCGAAGCCGAAACCTTTCTCGTTGCGCCGCACCCCGAGGTGCTCACCTACTGGTCGCGCAAAGTCGCCGACTACGACCGTTGGTTGGCCGGCATGCGCAAGCTGCAGGCCCGCATCGTTGGCGGTTAGTCGTTGGTCGAAGCAGTCGTGCTCGAAAAGATTGGCCTGAAAGCTGGCGAAGCCGTGCGGTTCCGTCGCGGCGAAACCGGACGATGGGTGCAGGGCCGCGTGGCGCGGGTCAACCCAGACGGAAGCATCACATTGCACGACATCGATGGCGCGGCGCGTTCGTTGCGGCCCGATCGCCTCGAGGTGCGCCGTCCCGGATCACGCGGGCGGCTGTCGTGGCAGAACATCGAGAACGTGGCGATCACTTGGGAACAGCTCAGCCTGTGGCCCATCGAAAGCGGCTTGTAATTTCGTTGCGGTCAGCGGCCACTACGAATCGCTGACAGGTTTGCGTTTAGGGTGACGCGCATGGCAATCCGTCTTGATCCTTCCGACGAATACATGCACGAACTCGGCCCTGAGTCGAACTTCAACGAAAGCATGTACATCAACTGTTTCGACCCAACCCATCAGGTGGGCGGCTGGTTCCGCATCGGTAACCGTGCCAACGAGGGTTACGCCGAGATGACCGTGTGCATCTACTTGCCCGACGGCAAGGTGGGCTTCATGTTCAAGCGCCCCACCATCACGAACAACGATGCGTTCAACGCTGGTGGCCTCACCTGGACCATGGTGAAGCCGTTCGAAGAACTGCGCATCGATTACAGCGGCAAGGTTGTCGTGCTCGATGATCCGCTGCAGATGGCCAACCCCAAAGAGGCCTTCACCAACAACCCATACGCCGAGTGCGAAGTGCACATCACCTTCACCGGCAAGGGCAAGCCCTCGATGTTTGGCGGCGAACCAGATCAGCCACACGAGACACCCGGCGAAGAGTTCGCGAAGGGTCACTACGAGCAGCTCGTCGAAGCGCATGGCACCATCCGCGTGGGCGATCAAGAATTCGACATTGCCGGTTGTGGTCTGCGCGACCACTCGTGGGGCCCTCGCTACTGGCAGGCACCGTGGTACTACCGCTGGCTCACTGCCAACTTCGGACCCGACCTTGGGTTCATGGCTAGCCGCGTCGCTAAGAAAGACGGCCCCGGCACCCGCGGCGGTTTCGTGTGGGACAACGGCCAGATGCACTACTGCGATCATTTCGAGCTCACCACCGAGTTTGAAGGCGACGACACGTATCACCAACGCATCTCGGGGCTACTCAAGTCGTCACGCAGCGAACGCGAATGGAAATTCACCGGCGAGGTCATGGACCTCATTCCGTTGCGTAACCGTCGCCAGGATCCAGAAGGCAACTGGTTAGTTACTCGCATCAGCGAGGGCATGACCCGCTGGACCATGGCTTCAGGCGAGCACGATGGCGCCGTGGGCTACGGCCTATCCGAGTACCTCGACCAGATCATCGACAACAAGCCCGTGGGCTTCAACGAATAGATCTGTGCGCCCGCTGTTCAGCGGGCAAGTAAGAACTCGATCACATCGGGGAACGCTGTGCGGTCCTGATAGAAGAACGCATGCCCGCCTTCGTATGCCCGAAACTCCGCGCCCGAGATCTGTGCCGCAATCGCCTCACCGTTTGAGGCCGGGGCGATGCCGTCGTACAGACCAGACGCCACCAACGTTGGGCAAGTGATTACCGGCAGTCGGTCGTACACATCGTGGGTGCTGCGAGCCTGCAGTTGCAGCGTCTCGCCGCGCAGCACTTCGGCTGGCTTCTCGCCGCCGCGCTGAGCCATCGCATCGCTGAGCATCCGGTCGCCCGGATGAGCGTCGAGCCACTCGGGAGTGAACCGCTGATCGAGGATGCGCAGACCGATCTCGGCGCGCTCGACGGGATCGAGGCTCGCCAACGTGTGTAACGGATACGACGATCCGCCGACGCCGCCCGGCGATGTGCAGATGAGGGCGAGACGCTCGAGGCACTGAGGAAACGTGACCGCCAGTTCTTGCGCCACCATGCCGCCAAAGCTCACACCCACCACCGAATAGGTGTGCCAGCCGAGATGCTCCACAAGCGCCGCAGCGTCGGCGGCGTATTGAGCCATCGTGTACGGCCCATCGGGAATGCTTGTGAGTCCGAGCCCGCGCTGGTCGTGGGCCACGAGGTCGAACTGTTTGGCAAACAGGCTGAGCATCGGCTGGCTGGCCGCCAAGGTGGCACCCGAACCGTTGACGAACAACAACTTTGGTGCAGTGCCCTGATGGTCGCCGTAACGCTCGTAGTAGATGTCGATGTCGTTGAGATGAACCACAGGCATGAGCACGAACCGTACTCGGCGAGGGCGTCGCTAGGTGAGGTTGGCCGAAGCTACAAACCGAGCGCCGACCGCTGCATCGCCAATGACATCAACGGCCTCAACCGGAATGCGCCGCCACAGGGCGAGCAACAAATCACTGGCGGGTCCGCGCAGTGCGCAGTCGCCTTTGGCGTGTTCGCGGGCAACGTCGAACGCATCGCCGCTCGACGCAGTGATCGGACGAATGGTCCACTCGCCGGGCACATCAGTGCAGTGAATATGAACCGAGCCCGCAACTGGCTCAGCGTCATCGGCAATGTCGTTGACGAAGTGTTCTAAGAACTCGTCGATGCCGTCGCTGGCAAGCGTTGGCTCGATCGATGCTGACAGCCCAGCAGCCTGCTCGGCGTCCCAACGATGTACGGCGGTCTCTTGTGCCATGCGACGGACCACGAAGCTCACATCGTGTTGGTCCGACCATGACCACACCTTGGTGGTGGGGTCGGCAGCAGACAACACATCAAGAACTCTCGCCAGATACTTGTCGAACGTATCGAACAGCTCGTCGTTGCTCACCCGAGAGATGAGCGTGACCTCGTTCCACTCAACAGCACGAAGGTCAACAATCGAGGCCCAGAAGTAATACACCTCGGCGTGATGCCACACCAGATCGGCCATGAGCCAACCGGGACACGACGCAACGGGTGCGTCGAGACCAGCGGCGCGCGCCGCTGATGCAAACGCAGCACCATCGCGACGTATTGCAGCGAGGTACTCGGCGGTGTTCACGACGCGAACGTCGTCACAGCGAGGGCAACGCCGAGGCCAACTCGCGCCACTCGGCCATCGGCAACCCAACGCCATCAGATGGCAGCACCTGCACGCACACATGGTCGGCGCCGGCATCGAGATGCGCCTGCACGCGAGCGACGATGGTCTCGAGCGACCCCCACACAACGATCGCGTCGACCAATTTGTCGCTGCCACCGTTGAGCAGATCGTCGTCGCCCCAGCCGAGACGGCGAAGATTGTTGGTGTAGTTCGGCAAGCCGAGGTAGGTGCTCATCGCACCGCGGGCAATGGCCCGGGCCTTGTCAGGATCGGTCTCGAAGACAGCCATCTGTTCTGGCGCCAACAGCGCACCCGCGCCCATTGTTTCGCGAGCGAGCGCGGTGTGCTCGACCGGCACGAAGTATGGGTGAGCTCCGAGTCCGCGCTCGGCGGCCAACTTCAACATCTTGGGGCCAAGCGCCGCAAGCACGCGCTGTGGCTGAGCCACCGGCGGCGACGCGAAATACATGCCGCGATCCATCGCATCGAGATAGGCGACCATCGTGCTGTACGGCTTGTCATACGAGTGGCCGTGCACGCCTTCAACCATCGGCTGATGGCTGGTGCCAATGCCGAGCAAGAACCGATCAGGGAAGGCCTCGGTGAGTGTCTTCCATCCGGCTTGCATGGTCATCGCGGTGCGCGCATGCATGCTGGCGATACCCGTGCCAATAATGAGTGACTCGGTTGCCGACAACAGCAACGCCGAACTCGCGAACGGTTCGCGGCCCACGGCTTCGGGCACCCACACTGTCTTGTAGCCAAGCGATTCGATTTCGGCAACTGCCTCGCGCGCACGCGACATCGGCTGCATGTCGAGTTGGAATGTCCATAAGCCCATACGTCCAAGATTCATGGACTGAAGGTTAGATGAGCGGCAGTTTGATACCTCAGCCGAGGCGGCCTCGGCCGAACCTAGCCATCGATGAGCCACGCATCAATGAGTTTGCGGGCGATGCTGATGCCGGGCGGAATTGATGGCAACGCATCGCGGCGATACCACTGGGCATCGACGATCTCGCTGGGATCACACACGATGTCTCCGCTGAGGTACTCGGCTTGGAAACCAAGCATCAAGCTGTGTGGAAACGGCCATGGTTGGCTGCCCCAATAACGAACGTTGGTGACCTCGAGGCCAACCTCTTCGCGCACCTCGCGGATGACCGCGCCTTCAAGCGTTTCGCCAGGCTCCACGAAGCCAGCGAGACAGCTATACATCGGCGCTCGAAACTGCACGCCGCGAGCAAGCAGGGCTTCTTGATCGGCACCTTCGCCGCGGGTGACCAAGGTGATCATCGCTGGCGCCAAACGCGGGAACGCCAACATCGCGCACGCCGGACACTTCATCGCGCGCTCGCCAGGAGCCTGAACCGTTGGTGTGCCGCATCGACCACAGAAGCGGTGCGTGCGCGCCCACTCGACGATCTGCACCGCGCGCCCAGCAATGAGCCAATCGGTTTCGCTCGCCCTACCGAAGTAGCTGAACAAATCGGAGGCGGCACCATCGGCGGGGTCGAGGCCGCGAGGCACATCGACACCCCACATGGCATGGCCACCACGCATACCCAAGAAATGAAGGTCCCAGTCGGAGTCGACAGGCTCGTCGTGAACCCACACATTCGAGCCAACCACATGCACGTATCGATGCGACTCGATCTCGTGGGTTGGCGGGTTCACCAAGGGGACAAACTCGGACTGATTCGATGGTTGGTTCTCTGGCACCTGTTCAGCATGGCACGGCGAGATAGCGTGAGCGCATGACGAACGTAGTGATTGTTGATGCTGTCCGTACCCCTATCGGTCGCCGCGGTGGCGGATTGGCCTCTGTGCACCCAGCCGAGTTGCTGTCCATCGTGCAAAAGGGCCTCATCGATCGCACGGGCATCGACCCCGCCCTCGTTGGCCAAGTCGTGTCCGGCTGTGTCAGCCAGGTCGGCGAGCAGAGCTTCAACATCGGTCGCACCGCCTGGTTGTCGGCCGGTTTGCCATTGGGCGTAGCCGCCACCACAGTCGACACGCAGTGCGGCTCGAGCCAACAGGCAACCAGCCTCGCCAGCGCTCTCGTGGGTTCGGGTCTGGTCGATGTCGCCATTGGTTGTGGTGTCGAAGTCATGAGCCGCGTACCTATCGGATCCAACTCTGGCAAGAAACTCGGCCTCGGCGTTCCAATTCCACGCACCTACTTTGGCCAGTACGAAATGACCTCACAGTTCGAGGGCGCCGAGCGCATCGCCGACAAGTGGGGCATCAGCCGCGAAGACACCGATGCGTTCGGTCTGCTGAGCCAGCAGCGTGCCGCCCAGGCATGGGCCGAAGATCGCTTCGCTGGGCAATACATCTCCATCGATGCCCCAGACCTCGACGAAGAGGGCAAGCCAACCGGTACCACCCACCGCGTCAGCCGCGACGAAGGCTTGCGCGAGACAACCCTTGAGAAGCTGCAGTCGCTCAAGCCCGTGGCCCGCGAAAACGGCGTCCACACCGCAGGCAACTCGTCACAGATCAGCGACGGCGCCGCCGCAGTGCTAATGATGACCGAAGACAAGGCCGCCGCACTTGGCCTCAAGCCTCGTGCCCGCATCATCGACAGCTGCTTGGTGGGTGTCGATCCAGTGCTCATGCTCACCGGCCCAATCGATGCCACACAGCGTTTGTTGCAGCGCAACAATCTCTCGATCGACGACATCGACACCTTCGAGATCAACGAAGCGTTCGCCTCTGTAGTGCTCGCCTGGGCCAAAGAGCTCGGCGCCGATATCGCCAAGACCAACCCCAATGGTGGAGCCATTGCGTTGGGTCACCCACTTGGCGCAACCGGCGCGTTCCTCATCACCAAGGCCCTCTACGAGCTCGAGCGCACCGGCGGACGTTACGGCATCATCAGCATGTGCTGTGGCGGCGGCATCGGTACCGGCACGCTCATCGAGCGCCTCTAGATTCATCGGCACCGTTGGTGCCACGAGCCTTTGTCGCACCCATCCGGTAGACATGGCTCCATGAAGCTGTGGCTTGGCTTGCTCGTGGTATTGGCCGCCGCATGCGCTCAGGGGTCTGACCCCGCGGCGCCAACTACCACCGCCAATCCCACCGACACCAACGCCGTAGTGGTGCGCGTCGTCGATGGAGACACCGTCGATCTGCGCTTCGGTAGTCGGCGCGAGCGCGTTCGCCTCATCGGTATCGATACCCCCGAGACCAAGAAGCCAAACACGCCAATTCAGTGCTTCGGGCCAGAAGCCAGCGACTTCACCAAGCACCTGTTGGCAGTTGGCACATCAGTGCTCGTGCGTCGCGATGTCGAAGCCCGAGACGACTACGGGCGACTACTTGGCTATATCTATCGGTCCAGCGATGGCATGTTCGTCAACCTCGAACTCGCCCGCTTGGGATACGCACGGCCGCTTACCATCGCCCCCAACAACGCCTTCGCCTCCGATTTCGTTCGAGCCGCCCGCGAAGCCGAGGCGACGAATCTGGGCCTGTGGGCCGCTTGCAGCGGGTAGCGTCGCAGACAATGAGCACTCTCGCCGAACGACTTGGGCACAGCAGCACCGATCGTCTCGTCATCATTTCGTGTGACGACCTCGGTTCTTGCCACGCAGCGAACGACGGCGTGTACCTAGCGCTGCGCACCGGTATTGCTTCGTGCGCTTCGCTGATGGTGCCAGCGCCATGGGCGCGTGACGCCGCGTTGCGTTACCTGCCCACCGACGACATCGGTGTGCACCTCACCCTCAACTGCGAGCACCCCACCTACCGATGGGGTCCCATCACGCACGCGCCATCGCTGCTCAGCGGCGAGTCTGGCTTTCCGCGCACCGTCGACGATCTGTGGGAACACGCCGACCCGGCCGAAGTGCTTCGCGAATGCCGTGCACAAATCGAGCGCGCCCTCGCGTGGGGAATCGATGTCACTCACCTGGCCCCGCACCTCACGGCCATCACGCTGCGCCCAGAGTTCTTCGATGTCTACCTCGAACTCGCCGTCGAGTTCCGGCTGCCCGTTCGCCTGCCATCAACCATCACCAAAGATCAGGCTGGCTTCCCGTTCCGCGATCTCGCCGCCTACGAGGGCGTGGTGTTCCCCGATCACTTCAACCACGATTGGCGCTCCGGAAGTCGCGAGCGGTTCATTGAGGCACTCAGCAATCTGCAGCCCGGCGTCACCGAGATTCACGTGCAACCAGTAGTCGACACGCCCGAAGTTCGGGCCATCTCCGATACTGCCCAAGGCTGGATCGACGACCTTGCGCTGGTGACCACCGATCAGAGCATTCGAGAACTACTCAGCGCCACCGGCGCAACGGTGATTGGCTACCGCCAACTCCGTGATGCAATGCGCGCCAGCTAACGAGCGCCAAGTCTGGCCAGCACTGCTGGCATCTCGCCCGACTTCAGCAGATCGAACAGCGCACCAGTTGGCCCGGCTGCTTTGAGCTTGCCCTGCATGAACCCCACAGTTGGGTTGAGCCCCACGTCGGCCACGCCTACGGTGACTACGAGCGCAGCGTCGTCGGGACCGTCGGCCACTTCGTCCTTCTTGGCGAAGACCACCCGGTATTGCACAGTGACTGCTGAGTCGCTCACTGCCGAACCTCGGTCACGATCTCAATGCCAGCAAACAGATCTTCTTCGACGACCCCTTCGGGCACGTAACCAACGTGCGAGTGGGCCAGAACCCAATCTTCGAACGGATACACCTCGGCGAGTTCGTCGTCGGACAAGCCGAACCAGAACGGCTCGTCGGGATTCACCTGCGTTGCGTGCGCCAGCAACGCACCCGAGCGCGCCCACAAGTACTCGCCAACTTCGAGGCGGGTAGTCACGCGCTCGTCTTGCCCCACGCGGCTAAACCAACGATCGTCGTAGGGGGATGATCCGCGCAGACGAAGCATGGCCTCGTGCACAGCGACAAGGCGAGCCTTTGACCACAACGTGTAGTACATCTTCGCCGGCTGAAAAGGCTCTCCATGCTCGGGGTACCAATTGGGGTCGCCAGCGCGTTCGAAGGCCACGATTGAGATGTCGTGCACCTTCACATGATCGGGGTGCGGGTAGCCGCTGTGATCGTCGCTATAGGTAATGATCACCTGTGGTCGGGTGCGGCGAATGGCGCCAACTAAGCGACCCACGGCGTCGTCGAGAGGCGCCATGTGAAATGAATCAGGGTGAGCGTTTGCTTCGGTGTCGACCATGCCCGAGTCGCGGTAGCCAAGCATCACCACTTCTTCGAAGCCGATGATTGCTGCCGACTCGGCAAGCTCGATTGGCCGAAGCTCGGCCATCTTGAGCTTTTCCTCATCGGGAGTCAGGCCATGAAATGGCTGACCAGGTTCGCGCAGGCGCGGATTTTGTAGGTCGCCCTCTTCGCCACCGGTGCAACAAACCAGCACGGTGTGCACCCCTTCGGCGCGATATTTGGCCAGAGTGGGCGCACCCTTTGAGGCCTCGTCATCGGGGTGGGCGTGGACCGTCAAGATGCAGCGGCGGTGTACAGACACGCTCGCCACGCTACAGGCTGCACGATGCAGCAATGCTTGAACACCTAGGCTCGTGCCTTGTGCGTCTCCAGCGAATTCTCATCTCCACTGTCGGGTGCGTATTGGCCCTGAGCGCGTTCAGCGCCTGCCAATCTGATGGCCGCACGCTTCGTCCAGCCAATCCGTCGCAAAACGCAAGCGTGTTCACCGCCTCGACCACCACCACTGTCCTTGATGACTCGTTGCAGCCCAGCGAGTCCGACGGGTCCAACGAGGTGTCGGAAGATCTTCCAGCCGAAGATTTCGAACTCCATACCGGGGCTGTCGTTACCGACGGCGACTTCATCAATGCGCGCTTTACGTGTTCGGGCGACGGCATCGCACCCTCGTTTGGTTGGACTGCCTTGCCCGACGAAACTGCGTCGCTCGCGCTTGTGGTCACCGACCTCGACGCCAACGATTACGTCCACTGGGTCATTGCAAATATCAGCCCGAGCACATTTGGTGTTCCCGAGGGTGAGGTGCCTGTTGGCGCCATCGAGGGCACCAACGGCGCCAGCACGGCCGCAGTTCCCAGCGTTGGATGGACTCCTCCATGCCCACCAAAGGGTGCCACCCATCACTACCGCTTCACGCTCTACGCACTTGATCAACAGATCGATCTTCCCACCGGTTCGCCATCGGCCGACATCTTGACGATCGTCGATAACTCGTCACTCTTAGCGGCTCAACTCACCGGCGTCTACACCACACCTTGACGGAAACTTGAGCCATCGCGGTCAATGATTTGTTAGAAAGAACGCACGGCAAAGCGGGACAGGAATCTCACGTGATCAATGCACTCCCGGTTGGGATGTTCGAAACAGACCTTCTTGGTCGCCTCGTCTCCGCAGACGAGTCGTTTCGCGCGTTGGCACTCAACGGTGGCGCCGTGCCCATTGGTGCCGCACCATGGGCAAATGCCCATCCCGGTGACCGAGCCACGGCCGAACTTGCATGGTCGCGCCGGCGTGAGGCCAACGAAGCAGTCACCGCTACCTTTCGGGTATGGACCACACAAGGCAAGCTGGTGTGGCTTCGCCTCGATGCAACACCCAAGCGCGATCTTTTTGCTCAGCACGTTGGCTACGCCGGCTGCGTCACCGACATCAGCGAAGAGCAAAACCAGCGTCAGCTGAGCCAACGCCTCACCGGCCTGCTCGGCGTGAGCCCCGATGCGATTCTCATCATCGACCGCCACGGCTCACCAACGTTCACCAATGCCGCTGCTCGCAGACTCTTCGGAGTCGACGACGCAGTCGATCTCGTGCGCGAACCCGCAATGCGCGGCTTGCTGCAAACCCTGCGCGACCAAATCCCGCGCGAGATTCTGGCCAATCCAACCAGCGGCGACTGGAACGGCGAGGTTGTGTATCGCGGAGTCGACGGACTGGCCCGCACGCTGAGTGTCACGGTCTACGTTCAGCGCGCCAGCGATGGCGCCATCGAATATTGGGCGTCGCAAATTCGCGACGTCACCGCCAACAAGCAACTGCAGGCTGAGCTTGCCCACCAAGCCACGCACGACCCGCTCACTGGGCTGCCCAACCGCATGCTGTTGCTGCGCACGCTGGCCGATGCGCTCAACCGTGGTCGGTACCAAGATCAACAGATCGCCGTATTGTTCGTCGACCTCGACCGACTCAAAGATGTCAACGACAACGCCGGCCACGACGTTGGCGACTTGTTGCTTGCATCAATCGCCAGCCGACTTGCTTCGGCCACACGCCCCGCCGACGTCATCGCCCGCATTGGCGGCGACGAGTTTGTGGTGATGTGCGAGGGCGGCATCGACGAACAAACCTCGGTCGAAGTTGCCGAGCGCGTGAGCCATGCACTCAGCGGAAAGCTGATGCTCAACGGCGTCGAAGTCGATCTCAGCGTCAGCATCGGCATTGCGCTGTCGCATCCCTCGTTGCCAATGACCGGCACGCCTGGCGACGAAGCATTGGCGCTCTTGCGCAACGCCGACACTGCCATGTACCGAGCCAAGCATCGCGGCCGTTCGCGCTGCGAACTCTTCACCGAGGCAATGGGCACAGCCGCCCACGATCGCAAGCAGCTCTCAATCGCGCTCGAGAAGTCAATGGCCGGCGACCAGCTGCGCTTGGCCTACCAGCCCATCATGTCCACCCACACCGGACGCATGGTCGGCGCCGAAGCACTACTTCGTTGGCACCACCCCGAGCGCGGTCTGCTGATGCCCCGCGACTTCGTGTCCATTGCCGAGGAGAGCGGCTCGATTCTGCCGATGGGCGATTGGGTCATCCGTCAGGCGTGTCGCGATGCCCGCGCGTGGCTCGACGCCGATTTGGTCGAGCGCAATTTCAGCGTGCACGTCAATGTGAGTGGGCGCCAGATGAGCGAAGGAGCGTTCGTCGAACGAGTCATCGCCTCGGTACGCGAACTCGATCTGCTACCCAAGCAACTCACCCTCGACTTCGACGAGAACACCCTCTACGCCGACCAGCCAACCACCATGCGCGCCTTGGCAACCTTGCGCCGCTTTGGTGTCAGCATTGCGCTCGACAGTTTCGGCACAGGCGCATCGTCGCTTACTGC
>Ga0114969_10002104_pt1 | contig 16514 bp, 11 predicted proteins | sample M_130807_MF_Meta_FD_87316 | JGI IMG/M metagenome (GOLD analysis project Ga0114969, IMG submission 87316) | Freshwater microbial communities from Lake Montjoie, Canada to study carbon cycling - M_130807_MF_MetaG | ecosystem: Environmental > Aquatic > Freshwater > Lake | place: Lake Montjoie...
GGATTGAGCCGGCTGAGAAAGGTCTCAAAAGCCTTCCGATCCACAGGCACCGGAAATCGCCACGTCACGCTGCGATAGCCGGTGTGCAAATGAGGGGTGACCGGAGACTCCCCATCGTTCACCGCACCATTCGCCGCATCGATGCGAACCTCGGCGGGGGACCTACGGAGGAGATCACCGATGTCTGGCAGGCCGAAGGGGAGGCGGATGCGTTGGGCGCTGGGATTTTGTTCGGCGATGAGTGTTTCCAGCGAATCCAATTGGTGCGGGTCGAGGCGATCGCATTTGGAGAGGCACAGGACGTTGGCGAACTCAATTTGTTTGCGCGCCAAGACCCGCTCTCCGATGTCGCCCTCGGGTTGGGCATAACATGGGGCATCCACCACGCTGACCACGGCGTGCAATTGGGCATGTTCTAACAAGTCGGTATCCGTGAGGACATCGATGACACTGTCTGGGTCTGCCAATCCGCTGGTTTCCACGACGATGTAATCGCAGTCACCGGACTTGGCCAATTGAGTCACGGCTCGGTCCAGCTCGTTCTCTGGCGCGCAGCACACACAACCGCCACTCACTTGGGCCACCGGCAAACCAGGGCGGTCAAGAATCTGGCTGTCGACGCTCTCGGCCCCGAACTCGTTCATCACCACGCCCATGCGCAAGCCCGTGGCCGGCGATTCCCGCAGCCATCGCAGTAGCAGCGTGGTCTTGCCCGATCCTAGAAATCCGGTGACCAGAATCACCGGCAAACGGTGTTTCGCGGCCGAGGGTTGTTTCGTGGCGTTCCCGGAATTCATGCGCAGGCGGCGGCCAATTCGGGCCACAGCTGCACGGCCATCCGCATGCCGGCGGCATAGGCATCGAGGCTGAACTTCTCGTTGGGCGAATGGGGATTGTCGTCGGGCAAGGACATACCGAGGAGCAGGGTATCGGCTCGCAAGTGCTTCTTGAAGGCGGCCACGATGGGAATACTGCCGCCTTCGCGCATGAGCAGCGCCTCGCGATTGAAGCCAGCAGACATGGCGCGCAAGGCGGCCTGGGCGAGGGGACCCTTCGGTGAAACAAGGTACGGTTCGCCACCGTGACCGTGCTTCACTGTGAGGCGTACGGTCGGCGGGCACAGCGATTGGAGGTGTTTTTTGACCGCCGCCAAGATCTTGGTGGGCGTCTGGTCGGGGACTAGCCGGAGGGTGATCTTGGCGCTGGCCCAGGCAGGTACGATGGTTTTGCTGCCTTCGCCTTGGTATCCGCTGGTCAGGCCATTGATTTCGAAGGTGGGGCGGCAGGTGCGGCGTTCATTGGCCGTGAACCCTTTTTCGCCGGTCAACTCAGGCACTCCGAGGAACTTGGCGTACCGCTTGTCATTCTGCGGAATCCGAGCCATTTGCTTGCGCTCGTAGGCGCTGAGCGGAGTCACCTCGTCGTAGAATCCGGGCACGGTAATTCGACCGCGCTTGTCTCGCAGTTGGGCGAGCAACTGGCACAAGGCGAAGGCTGGGTTCTCCAAGCTCCCTCCGAAGAGGCCGGAATGAAGATCTCGCGAAGGGCCGTCGATTCGGACCTCGAGTGCGGCGATACCCCGCAAGCCATAGGTCAAAGCCGGGTATTCTAACGAGGGAATGCCATTGTCCGAAATCACCACCGCGTCGCAGGCCAGTTCCTTTCGGTGCTTAGGTAAAAAGCTATAAAGCTCGGTGGAACCCACTTCTTCTTCGCCCTCGATGAGGAAGATCAGGTTGCACGGCAACGGTGTGCCACTGCGGACGTAGGCTTCGACCGCATTCAGGTGGGCCAAATGTTGCCCCTTGTTGTCGGCTGATCCACGGGCAAAGAGATTCCGGCCTTCGATGCGGGGTTCGAACGGCGGGGTCTTCCACAAATCGAACGGCTCGGGCGGTTGGACATCGTAGTGGCCGTATACGAGGAACGTCGGTTTCTTCGGATCCGATTTGGGAGTACGGGCCACGACGATGGGGTTGCCGTCGGTTTCATGGACCGTGGTCTCCAGCGTGAGGCTTCGGGCTCGGTCAGCAATCCATTGAGCCGCGGCGCGAAGATCCGGCGCGTGCTTGGGTTGGGCGCTAACACTCGGAAAGCGCACATAGTCGCAGAGGGAGTCGATGAACTGGGTCTGGTGTTCCTCGAGGTACTGGAAAACAGGGTTCATGTTCGGTGCGGAAATCGTTGATCCGTCGATGGTCCTAGTTGGGAAAATCTCGGTGATTGAATTAATTCTTGGGTTTTCCAAAACCCCGGAGCAAACCCTCGATGGCCTTGGCCGCAGAATTGGTCGGGATCAACGCGTTGACCGTGTTGGTGTTGAAGAGCGGGTTGCCCTTCGGTGCAGGCGCATTGGCCGTAGCCGCCGGTGGCGGGTTAATCTTCAGCACAGGCGCATTGGTTGCAGTCGCAGTGGTGGTCGCAGGAGAGGCCGCAGGAGAGGTCGCAGGAGGGGTGCCGAGCAAACTGCCCAGCACTCCGGCGGCTCCAGCCACTTTCCCGCCCAGGTTGCCGCCCAATCCGGCCGCGGCACGCCCGAGGGTCTTGGCCCCCATGGATGCCAGAGCCAGCTTGTCGATAGAGGGAGACGGGTTGCCCACAGTGCCCTTCACGATGAGGAACTCCGGCAGCGGAGCGTAAGCCGCATTGGTCGGCGTCGAGGCATCGACCAGCATGGCCTTTTCAGAAATCTTCCGGGACAGAGCGATCGTGACGGGGATGTTTATCGGCGAGTTGGTCAGTACCGGGGCGAAGCGCAGGCCTCCGCGGGCGTCGATGCGGAGGGCGGCGCTTTGAATGCGTGCCGTTTTGAGAGAGACGGCGCCGTTGCCAATGTCCGTAGAGAGATCAATGACATCGAGGGGTTCGGCTTCTAGGTCATCCACCCATGAACCGGTCTTCGCCTGAGTGCCTCCGGTCAATTGTCCGAGCCAGGCGCCGACTTGTGCGGTCGGGTTCTGGATGAGTTTCGGCAGCGCCGTCACGACATTAATGATGGTCCGGATGAGGGGTGTCTTGGCGTCACCCAATTTGAGATTTAGATTGGTGGCCGTGACGGCGAAGCCGCCATTGAGGTTCGAAGATAAGGAAGCTCCAGTCACACCGGCACCACGGATGTTGGCGTTGACCAAGAGGGTGCCATGGATTTGTCCCTTCCGTTCCGGAGTGAAGCTGTTGATGAACGGCTCGAGCGAAAGTCGGTCGATCCGCAGTTGGGTGTCGTAGCGATAGCCCGGCACGCCGACATTGGCGGTGACCTTGGCTGTGATCGGAGCTCCATTGAGCTTCAGGGAGAGTGGGTCGATGGCGATGACCGAGTCCTTGAGGCTGAGGCGGGTTTTCCAATCGGTGATCTCGATTTCCCGGAGGAGGACTTTCGCGATGTTCACATCCACTGCTAGTTGACGCAGAGGCAGCGTGATCGGGGCCGGTTCACCGGGTTCCACCGATGCGGCGGCCGGTATGGAAACCGCGGCGGCCGGGGCCGGAGTCGCATTGGTTTTGGCGGGGCCGGCCAGCAGGTTGTAAAGCGACGTCAGGTCTAGGCCGTCGCTCTGGATAGAGAGGGAGCTGGGTGCGGCATTGGTGGCGAGATCCACAGTTCCCTTGAGGACCAGTTGGTTCGGAGCCAGAGCTGTTTTACCCAAGTCCACGCGGAGGTTCTTGAGGTCGATCGCCGAGCCTCGTTGAGCCACATCGAGAGTGACCCCAATTGCAAAGGGCGTGTTGGGAACCGATCCGGTGGGGTCGTTGACTACGAGTCGGCTCACTCCCAAGTCGGTTTGAAGGGAGAAGTCCCCGCCCTTGAGCAGGCTGACCTTGCCGTTTACATCGAGCGAGACCGAGACGAGATTCTTCGGCGCCAGTGCGGCCGCGACAAAGGGGCCAATCGCGCGTTCATTGAAGTCGATGGTCTTGAAGGCGAAGTCTCCGATCTTCTGTGCGAGGTCGTATCGGCCGCTGGCTTCAAGCATCCCTCCCAGGCCCGGGCCGCTCTGTGCGGTGAGTTGGAGTTTTTGGAGGTTGAGGGTGTTGCCAGAAAGGTCGGCCAACAAGCTGATGGCCGACTGATAGTCTTGAAGCTGCAATTCGCCGAAGTGGCCCGTCAATCCGGCCAGAACGATATCAGTGGCCAGGTTGGTGACGCCGGGCTTTGCATCGAGCTTGCCGTTGATTCGCAGGGTGCCTGCAGAGAATGAAGCGGTATCGATAGGGAATGTTTCCAGCAGCGCCGGGATTTGGAATTCGCCGTTGAACTCGGCGCGGGAATTCTTCTGATCCGTATTGTGGCCGGCCGATGCTTTGAGGATCACGAGATCGCGGCCCGAGTGCTGGAGGTTCAAATCCAGTGCCTTGACGTTGAGGTCCTTGAATTCAGCCAGCGTGGCATCGGTGGCCAGCTTCAGTTGCAGCCCGCGGATGGTTTTAGCGCCAACGACCAAAACGACATTATCGAGTGCGGTTTGCAGCGTGGCTTGGAGATCCTTGCCATCGCGCGTGGCTCGAACCGTGAGTTGCGCGGACACGGTGGCCGAGGGGAGGTTGGTGCCAGCCAGCGCCTTCCAGTCGGTGGTTTCCAACCGGTTGATCGATAGCTTGAAGGTGGAATCCGGGACTCCTTGACCCGCCTTGGCCCACGACAAGGACATCGGTTGATCGAGTCCGCCGTTGATGAGAGCGCGCCCCGATTGGGTGATCGTCAACCCCAGCGTTTCCAATTTGGCCAACTGCTCGGCCTGATTCACGGTGGTGCGGTACTCGGTGACGATTTGGAGCTCCGGCGTCTTGTCGCCAGCGGGTGTCATCAGGCTGAGGTCAGCGATGGTGATGCGGCCCTGGGACGCCACCACCTTGCCGTGCTGGAGCAGGTCGACACGGCCGTCGGCGCTGATGGCCGTGCGTCCGAGATCGTAAGGTAGCATAGGCGCGGCCACCTTGAGGACGCGGCGATCGATGCCGGCGATTTGGTAGCGAATCTGGGCTTCTTGTTTGGCCAGATCAAACGGACCGCTCAGCGACACGGAACCGAAGGATTGCCCGCCTTGCTCAAACGCCAGTTTGAGTTGGCGCAGCTCTGTTGCGGTCCCGTCGATGGTCAGGCCCGCAGAAAATCCGCTGGCCTCTTTGAGCGAACCGGTCGCGGAGAGGATGTCGGCACGGAGAGAACCCGCCACCGTCTGAGGCAACAACTCGGGAGTGAGAGCGATGTCGTACTTTCCGCTGACTTTTCCCTTCAGCGAGGCTCCGTCTGGCAACAAAACAGCCAGCGATGCGCCCAAGCCGAGTTGAGTGGTGGAACCATTGGCCAACTGATCCAAAGAGACATTGATGCCTGAGACTTCGATCGTTTGCTTCCCTCCTTGCGGTACGATCGTAGTCATCCGAAACGATCCGTCTTTGATGGCGACATTACGTACCTTCAGCAGGATCGGTTTAGAAGGGGTCGTGGAAGGAGCCGCGGCAGCCGTGGGTTGGCCCGAGGGCTTTGGGAGATTCATGGAGCCATCGGCTCCCTGTTCCAGGGTGATGGCAGGGTTTTCGAGAAGCACCTCGGACACATCGATGGTGCCGCCCACGATGGCCGTCAGGCTGTATTGCACACGAACGCGATCTATCGTGGCCAGCGAAGCGGCTCCGGTGGGGGTGACTCGGAGTTTGGTCAGTTCCAAACCGGAGAAGGGATGGAGGGATACATCGTCGACAGCGATGGTGGCACCGATCGCGTCAGAGACCTTCGGCAGCACGAAGCTCTTCAAGAACATCGAACTGGTGAGGAAGAAATAAAGGACCACCAATGAGGCGGCGGCACCGCCGGCAATGAATGGCCAGCGACGAGCGGGACGGACGGTTTCAGAGGACATGTTCAAATTCGGAGGGGATCTTGTCTCGGGTTTCGCCTTCGGTGGAGACAAAACGCAGCCGACTATTTCCAGTTGTTCGGCACCGAAAGGTACGAGGCGAACCTTTCGCCGCAAGCCTTGGCTCGATCCCTTCTGGGGGAGGAGTTGCGTCGCCACAGAGACGGCGTGTCAGATGAACGTAACACGGTCGGTGATTGCCTTGAAGCGGGCGGCTCGGTTAGTCAGGCCTCCTCGATGCGAGTCAAAGGTTTCACGCTCATTGAACTGCTGGTGGTGATCGCCATCATTGCCATCTTGGCAGGCATGCTTCTGCCGGCGTTGTCCAAAGCCAAGGCACGCGCCGCTCAGACCGCCTGCTTGTCCAACCTCCACCAGTTGGGTTTGGCCACTGCGCTGTATGGCGGCGATTATCAAGATCGGTTTCCCTTCGTCCCGGATGAGGAGTTGCAATTGACTCCACCGGTGGATTCGAAGGGCAAACGCTACGTATCCATGGGCTCGTTCATGCCGGTCTTGGAACCGTATCAGCCCAATGCGACCCTTTGGTGGAGTCCACCCGTCCCGCGAGCGGCTACCAATGATTGGCGGCGGCATTTCGTGAGTTCGTGGCGGCGCTCAGGCACCAATGATCCCTCCCGAGGGAGGGCCAATTACATTTCAGACAAATTGGCCGAATTGGACGTCAATGCGGCTCGCTACGCACGCGGCCGCACTCCAGAAAGCATCGCGCAGCTGCGGGGCTCCAGTGTTTCTGACGAGGAATGGTTGATGAGCCCGTTCTTCGAGCGGTCTTGGTGGCCCGGGTTCAAGGAGGCTTGGAGTGTTCCTGGGAGTGAGCCTCCGGCCTTGGGATGGTCGGCTCATCGAGGCGGACGCAATCAACTCTATCTCGATTCCCATGCAGGCTGGATGAAGCGGGACATTGCTCGTTGAAGACCCCGTGTCTTGCGAGGCCAGCCAAGACGGCGTTGTGGCGGGATTATTTCTTGTCGTGGCTGCCTTCAAAAATCACTCGGGCAAAGCACTCGGGCACGTGCGAATCCCAAATACCGTGGTGGTTGAGGGCCCATCCGCCGGAATCCTTGGCCGGCGAGGGAGCCTTGGCCGTGTTGAAACGGGAGAAATCCATGGCCCAGAGGTCACCGTTTTTCGGAGGGATGGTGCGCTTGCCTTCGGGAAATAGAACCCGAATTCCGGACCAGGGCAGGGCGATCTCGACGGACCATCCGCGATCGGTGTCGCTGTCGTCGTTCAAGGTGCCATTCACATGCACGGCCGTGCGCATTCCGGGGAATCGCCAGTTAAAATGACCCAGGCGAGGCCCTCGGGGATGGGTGGTGTAGCCCACGCCATTGAAGGGTTGGAGATTCTTGCGGGCAAACTCCGGTTGGGTGGCGAATCCGGAGCTCAGGTAGGCCGATTCCCAAATGAAGAAGACTTCGTAGACCGTGTTGCGGGCATTGATCTCGAACTCGTAGTAGGCGTTGTCGCCGGCGATGAAGAGTTCCACATCGTTCTCGGTGTAGATCGCATCGTTGTGTTGCGTCAGTTGGGCGCGAACTTTGGGTTCCTCGATGGTGTAAGCCGCATAGAGATTCGTGTCATCCCAGAGAAGGCGGACCCGCGTGTCCAAATACGAACCGTCACCCGAAATGAGATCCACGAACCGCTGGGAAACCGTCGCGTGGGACCAAACCGATTCTTCAAGTTTCCCATCAATGGTCGGTGCAACTTGGGTTTTGCGAGCAACGACGGTTTTGGCGATTTGAGGATCGCAGGGCAGACGGCTCTTTTGGGTGGCTTCAGTCACGGCGTTGGTGGCGGCCGAAACAACGAGGGCATTCCCCAGGAGGAGCAGTGCCCCGAAACGGGAGAGGCGGGTAGGAACCAAAGGCATCACAGGCCGAGGATCGGGCGGGTGTTCTCTCACCGCAAGCGGTGGTTCAATACCGCAAACGGCGTTGAGTGACGCCGTATGCGCAAAGAGGGATGGGTTGCGGTGGCCAGTTGACGGGAGTGTTGATCGCAAGTAGTACGTACGCGTACAAAATGCCACTCGAGAAACTAGCCGCCGCGTTCTTCCTGCAGATGGCGATCATTTTGTTTCTGTGCCGCGTCGCCGGTTGGATCGGGCGGCGGTTCGGGCAGCCGCAGGTGGTGTGTGAAATGGTGGCTGGTGTTTTTCTAGGTCCGTCGCTCTTGGGGTGGTTGGCGCCGGGCATTCAGGCACAACTCTTTCCCCCGGAGTCGCTCCGAGTCCTCTACGTGGGGGCGCAGATGGGTGTGGGCCTCTACATGTTCTTGGTGGGAGCGGAGTTTCGGGTGGATTTATTTCAAGGGCGATTGCGCAGTGCTGCCTCCGTTTCGATCGCCGGAATGGTAGTCCCATTCCTCCTGGGTGCGGCCCTGACGCCCTGGCTGATGAAGATGCCAGGCCTCTTTTCACCCAAAGCCACCCAGTGGGAGGCCACCTTGTTTTTGGGTGCGGCCATGGCCATCACCGCGTTTCCGATGCTCGCCCGAATTATTTATGAGCGCGGGCTGAGTGGCACTCCGTTGGGAACGCTTGCGTTAGCGGCTGGGGCCATTGATGACGCGGCGGCGTGGTGTGTTTTGGCTGTGGTGTTAGCGAGCTTCGGCAAAGGGGCTTATCTGGCCTATTGGGCCATCGGGGGAGGGATTACCTACGCGTTGTTCATGTTGTTCTTAGGTCGCCGATTACTCGCTCCTTTAGGGCGATCGGTGGAAAAATCGGGCACCCTCACACCGACCCATTTGGCGATTTTATTGATGTTGTTTGCGCTGGCCGCCTGGGCCATGGATGCGATCGGCATTCACGCTGTCTTTGGAGGGTTTCTTCTTGGGGCCGCGCTACCCCGGGGAACCTTGACTCGGGAATTGCAGCGGCAGGTGGAGCCGTTCGCCGTGGTGTTCTTGTTGCCCATGTTCTTCACCTTCTCTGGGCTGCGCACCCGACTCGATACGGTCAACTCCTGGGAAATGCTGGGGGTGGCCTTGGTCGTCTTGGCCGCCTCAGTTTTGGGCAAGGGCGTCGCCTGTTGGGCTGCGGCCCGTCTCAATGGTGAAGATCAACCCACGGCATTGGCGGTAGGAACGTTGATGAACTCCCGCGGCCTGATGGAGTTGATCATCCTCAATATCGGCCTCCAGAACGGGTTCATCGAATCGGGCTTGTTCTCGGTCATGGTGCTTATGGCCATTGTGACCACCTTGATGACGTCGCCGCTCTTCGAATGGGTTTACGGCCGCAAGGCCCGACAAGAAGGTCGCTTGGGCGCAACGAAGTGACGGTCAAAATCGTTCAGATCGTGGAGACAAATCACGCCGGCTTTTAAATCCCCTCGCCGGGTGGAGGGGGCTTTGGACACTCTTATCGCACCGCATGCCTGCCACCGCCTCCCGCCTTCAGGTGTTTACCGAGTCCGTGATCCGGGGAATGAGTCGCCTGGCCACCCGTCACGGAGCTATTAATCTGGCCCAAGGATTTCCAGATTTTGATCCACCGGAGCCGCTATTGGCCGCCCTGGAACGGGCGACTCGAGGTCCCTTCCATCAGTATGCCGTCACGTGGGGAGCCCCGCGATTGCGCGAGGCATTGGCCCGGAAGATTTCTCGCCGAACCGGTTTGGATGTGGATCCGGAGCGCCACCTGGTGGTGACCTGCGGCAGTACTGAAGCCATGATGGTGGCCATGATGACGGCCTGTAATCCCGGCGATCGGGTCATCATCTTTTCTCCATTTTACGAGAACTACGCGGCCGACGCGATCCTCTCCGGGGCCGAGCCGATTTATGTGCCGCTGCGGGCACCCGACTTTCGGTACGATCCAGCGGAACTGGCTCGGGCCTTTGACCAGAAGCCCAAGGCCATTATCGTGTGCAATCCGTCTAATCCGACTGGCAAGGTGTTTACCCGGGCCGAGTTGACGGAAATTCTGGCGCTGGCGGAACAGCACGACGCGTTCGTCATCATGGACGAGCCGTACGAGCACATCGTCTATCCGCCCCACGAACATGTCTACGCGGCGGCCTTGCCGGGCGCGATGGCGCGCACCATCACGTGCAACTCGCTCTCAAAGACGTACTCCATCACGGGCTGGCGGCTGGGCTATGTGCATGCGGCGCCCGAGGTGATCGCACAGGCGCGCAAGGTGCATGACTTTCTCACGGTCGGTGCAGCGGCTCCATTGCAGGAGGCGGCCGTCGCTGGCCTAGAATTGCCGGAGAGTTATTACGACGACCTACTGGCCTCCTACACGGCCAAGCGGGATATGTTCTTGGGTTACCTGCGGCAAACAGGTTTGGAGTTCACTGAGCCTCAAGGGGCGTATTACGTGTTGGTGAACATCGAAGGACTGGGCTTTGCCACCGACTCTGCTGCGGCCGAGTGGATGATCCGTGAAATCGGAGTAGCCGGAGTCCCGGGGTCGAGTTTTTTCCGCGATCCGGAGCATCGGTTCATCCGGTTCCACTTCGCCAAGAAGGAGGAGACCTTGCGTGCGGCCGGAGAGCGTCTATTGCGGTTGCGCGAGTTTGCAGGACATCCGGAGGCCTTGATGGAGAGCCGCCGGAAACTCTCGTTGTAAACGCAGTGTCGCTCCCGACGGTGTCTGGGGCTCAACCTAAAGCTCGACGGCGTTGAGTCGCTTTCGGGCGCGGGGCAGGGCGGCAGAGTGAAGTTCCCAGAACCTCCTGCAGCGGATTGTCCGACTCAGCTCCAAAACCCAGATGGAGATGCCGGGTCCAACCCTCAGCCTGAGCAAAATGGCCTGACCATTGACCCACCTGGACATCTCCCTCATCGAGCGCAATGAGGTAGCTTTCCATGCCTTGTGATACGTCGAGCCATTCTTTCTGGCTGGCGTGTGCGGCCAGCGCGGCCCGCTTGCGGGAATGCACCGACGCGGTGTTCACAAACAACTCCGGTTGGACCGGTTGCCGCAGGGGTCCCTGGAGACCGTGCGGTAACGAATGATACAGGGTCAGTGGCTGGAGCGTGGGCTTTCGGGCAGGGATACTTCGGTAATTCGGCATGCCGCGTGAGAACGCCGCCGTGACAACGATGCGGCAGGTTTCGGTGTGGTCCTCCATGTAATCCAGCGGCGGGTGGGTCAGGACGACGGTGGGTTGGACCGACCGCACCAAGGCCGCCACGCGCCGGATGTTGTCTTCGGTGTAGAAGATGCAGAGATCCGACGCAATGGGCGGGTGCCACTGGAATCCCATACTCCGGCAGGACGCCTGGGCCTCGTGGGCACGGGTTTTGGCGGTGACCGTTCGGGAGAGGGCCGCACTTCCGAGGTCTCCGTTGGAGAGGTTGCAATAGTGGACATCCCACCCTCGATCACGCAGCAACAACAAGGTTCCAGCGGCTCGGAATTCGATGTCGTCAGGATGGGCAAAGACGGCCAGGACTGCAGGCATTGTGAAATCCTGCCTTCGGCGATCGGGTTCGACCAGTCTGGGTCTTGAGGGTGCAACGAAAGAATTGCCGAAGGAGGGGCCACCGAAGCCCAGGTCCACATTGCAACCGAGGGGTTGATCAGGTCAGGGTCGTCACTCAACGGCGGTGCTCGATGCGGCACTGTGTTCGGGAGTCGATGAAGACATTGCACCTCTATCTGCTCAGACAGGTGATGGCCACGTTGGTGGTCACCGTCAGTGTGTTCGCATTTGTCCTGCTGCTGGGCAATGTCCTCAAAGACGTTCTCGATCTTCTGGCCAGTCCGCAAACGACCGCTGGCTTATTATTTCAGGCTTTGGGACTGCTAGTTCCCTTCGTTCTGTCCTTCGCACTGCCGATTGGAATGCTAACGGCGTCGCTGCTGACGTTTGGCCGGTTGAGTGCAGACCAAGAATTAACGGCCATCCGAGCTGGAGGCATTAGCCTGGCCTCGGCCATCGTGCCTGTGGTGGCTCTCTCGCTGGTTTTGTGTGGTGTGTGTTTCTGGTTCATTGGAGACGTCGGTCCGCGCTCCCGGGTGGCCTTTAAGGAATTGCGCGATTCAGTCCTCCGGAGTCAGGCGACCCTGTCGCTGGGCGAGGGACGCTATCTGGAATTGGGCTCGGTGACGTTGTATGCCCGCAAGGTGGACGGGGACTTGTTGCGCGATGTTCGCATCTTCGCGTTCACCAACGGCGTCTGCTATCTGGACCTCTTTGCTCCCGAGGCCGAATTGCGCCGGGACAGCAATCGATTTCCTACGGCGTTGTCGCTGCGCAACTTCCAAGGATTGGTTCAAATGTCCGGTGGATGGCAGGGCATCTCCGCCGAAGAACGAATTGAGCCGATCGCCAATTTTCGCTCGGCCAAGTTGGATCCACCTAAGCTCAGCGAGATGTCGATGCGGCAGTTGCTCGACGAGCGAACCAAGCGTCGGGCAGAGAAGGTGGATGTGACGCCCATCGAGGTGCAAATTCACCGTCAGGCGGCGTTTTCGTTCGCCTGCCTGGGTTTTACGCTCGTCGGGATTCCCCTAGGAATCCGGGCTCACCGCCGCGAGACCAACATCGGTGTAGCGATGGCCCTGTTGCTCCTGCTACTGTATTACTCGTTTATTATTGCCGCGCAGTCTCTGGACACGAAGCCCCACTGGTATCCGCAGTACTTGTTGTGGATTCCGAACCTCTTGTTCCAGGGGGCAGGTGTTTACCTGATTCGCCGGGCTGATGGCCGGGCCTAGGTTCCGGTATTCGGTGGGCGAAATTCTTGGGGTCGGTGTGTGGGCGATGCTTTGTGGTTCAGTTCACGCGGGGTTCTGCCGATAGATCGCCGTCGAGTATGTCCGCCCCTAAAGCCTTTGATGCCGTTTTGAGCGATTCTCTTACCTTGCCCGCCGAGTTCACACAGGCAGAGGCCGTTGACTCATTGCATTGGCTGGATGTTCCGATCTTGCTGAATCTCATCGATGATGCAGACCTTCTCGCCGAATTCTGCCGCGAATCTCGCGGGCTGCTCGAAGAGGTGGAGGCCGCGGTGCTGGCGCTGGAGCAGGACCCAAAAAACATAGCCCCGGTCGAGGTGTTGTTCCGGGCCTTCCATACGTTCAAGGGCGGAGCGGGTTTCCTGAAGCTCGACCCTATCCACTGCCTGACTCATGACCTCGAGTCGGTGCTGGAAGTTCTCCGAACAGGGCGGCGCTCGGTCGATCCATCCCTCATCGATCTCATCCTTGCCTGCGTCGATGTGTTGGTCGCGTTTCTGGCCCAAGTAGAATCCCAGCTGAACGGGATAGGCATTGGGCTTCCCATCACCGTCGCGGGCCGTTCACTGCACGAGGCGATGCTTGAACTCATTGCCGGCACGCAGGACTCCGAGGCGGTTCCGGACTCAGCAATTGACAGGGCGGATACGGCGGCACCCTTTTCAAATTCCGCCCTGGGCAGTCGCCTGCACGACAGCATCCCGGTTTCAGCCTCCCGCTTGGACGAGGCACTCGGGACAATTTCCAGAATTCGGGAAACCCTGGCTGCGAGTCCTACCGATAAAGATGCGCTGCTCAGTTCACTGTCGGTGCAATTGGAGGAACTCGACGGACTCCTGAGCACGTTGCTTTGGGTGCCTGCAGAGCAACTGTTTCAGCGGATGCATCGCGTGGTGCGGGATGCTGCGATGAAAGCCGGCAAGCCGGTTCGCCTGATGACCGTGGGTGGCGAGACCCTGCTGGATCGACGTTGTGAGAAGGTGCTCGGTGAATGCCTGATGCACCTCATCCGAAACGCGGTCGACCATGGAATAGAGTCTCCGACAACCCGCTGTAATCTAGGCAAACCCATCACTGGTGAGGTGGTTCTGAAAGCGGTGACCCACGAAAAACTCCTTTGCTTCGAAGTCCAAGATGATGGCGTAGGGATATCTACTACGAAGGTTTTGCAGAGGGCAGTTCAGCGCGGACTGGTTGCCCCGGATACGTTGCTCGCTGAAGCAGCCATTCACGAACTCCTCTTCAGGCCCGGTTTTTCCACGGCCGACTCGATTACTGCCCTTTCTGGTCGGGGTGTGGGGTTGGATGTGGTCCGGAGCAATATCCAGAAAATCGGAGGATCCATTGAGATCCAATCCGAATCAGGCCGCGGCACCCGGTTTATTCTTCAGGTGCCGCTCGCATCGAACTGAGGCTAGGGAGACCCCATTGCAGAGCGCCCGATGGGGCGGGTCCGCTTTGGTGGATGTGTGCTTTAGTACTTGGGAACCGACGGGTCGATTTCGTCGGCCCATCCATTGATCCCGCCCTTCACGCTCTTGACGTACTTGAAGCCCTGCTCTCGGAGGAATCGTAGAGCCTTCATGGAGCGAACCCCACTCTTGCAGTGGATGTAATACTGCACGTTCGGATCCAGATCCATGAAGCGTTGAGGCAGCGTGCTCAAGGGCACCAGTGGCACTCCAGCGATTCGAGCGATTTGCTGTTCATCGGCCTCCCGAACGTCGATGACTTTGATTCCCAGCGACGGGGTATCTAAGGCCTTTTTCATTTCCTGCAGGCTCACCTCGTCGGGGTTTGAACCTGGATTCACCGGCTCGGGCTGGATACCACAGAACATCTCATAGTCGATGAGTTCGGTAACCGAGGGATTCGGTCCGCAAAGCGGGCACTTCGGATCTTTCCGGAGCTTGAGTTCCCGGAACTTCATATCCAGAGCATTGAAGAGCATCAGGCGCCCGATGAGGGAAGTTCCCTTGCCCAGAGCGAGCTTGAGAATCTCGGTAGCCTGGATGCAGCCGATAATGCCCGGCAGGACGCCCAGAACGCCACCTTCGGCACAACTGGGAACCATGCCGGGCGGGGGCGGCTCAGGATAAAGGCATCGGTAGCAGGGCCCACCCAGATGCGGAGCGAAAACGCTGGCCTGACCCTCGAAGCGGAAGATCGAACCATAGACGTTCGGCTTCTTCAGCAGCACGCAGGCGTCGTTGGTTAGGTAGCGGGTCGGGAAATTGTCAGTGCCATCGACAACGATGTCGTAGGGGCGAATGAGATCGAACGCATTTTCGGCGGTAATCCGGACCTTGTGGAGGTCTACCTGAACATTGGGATTCAGCGCCTGAATGGCGACCTTGGCCGAGTCGGCCTTGGAGTGCCCCACGTCGGCATCGGAATGGAGGATTTGCCGTTGGAGGTTGGAATAATCGACCGTGTCGAAGTCCACGATGCCAAGTCGGCCGATGCCTGCGGCGGCTAGATACATGGCGATAGGCGAACCCAGACCGCCCGCACCGATGCACAGCACGGAGGTGTTGCGAATCTTGCGCTGACCGGCCAGGCCGACTTCCGGAAGAATCAAATGGCGGGAGTATCGGCGAATCTCCTCATTGGTGAGCTCAAACATACGAAAGGAAAACAAGTTAGGCCGTTGCCGGCCGGCGCGAAAGAAAAGTTTGGGATTTGCCTCAGGATCCCGAGCGAGCACCTCGACCGCAGGAATCGGTTCTGATATCCCATTGACGATCCCGGATAGGCTTTCGGAGGGTCGATGCTTAACGGTGGATGCAGGTGGCTTCGTGGATCTTGCGAGCAGCCTCCACCGGATCGGTGGCCGCATAAATGGGCCGACCTACGACCAGCCAGTTCGCACCTGCAAAAATGGCCTCCGCCGGACCGAGAGTGCGCTTCTGATCATCCGACTTTTCAGCGCCAGTGCGGATTCCCGGTGTCACCAATTGCATGGAAGCAGGGAGAATTGCGCGGAGCGGGGTGAGTTCTAAGGGAGAGCAAACTAAGCCTCTCAAGCCGCTCGCGGCCGCGAGTCGGGCTAAGCGTTCGACTTGGCGGGTGATGTCGGTTTCGCCACCGAGTTCAGCCAATGCCGTGAGGTCCATGCTTGTTAAAACGGTGACACCGAGCACCAGCGGCGCGGTGCGTCCGAGGCTGGCGGCGGTTTCTTGGGCTGCAGTCTCGGCCGCTTTCATCATGGCCGATCCGCCAGAGCAATGCACCGTCAGCATCTGGACATCCAAACGAACCGCGGCAGCGACGGCTTTGGCTACGGTGTTGGGGATGTCGTGAAATTTCAGATCCAAGAATACGGAGGCCCCGGTTTGTCGAAGTTGGCGGACTAGCTCCGGCCCCTCTGACACGAAGAGTTCCTTACCGACCTTGAAGGCGCCAACGTAAGGGGCGACCCGGCGAGCCAGGTCGAGGGCGGAGGATGCGGAGGGCAAGTCGAGGGCAACAATGATCGGCGAACTCACAGGAGCTCATTGAAGCGCGGGAGCCTGCCAGTGGCCACGCGAAAACTGTCTACCTGGGGAAGGGCCGGAGGCGGAGACCCTCAGTGGGCAGGGCCCAAGGCCTTGGATGGAAGCCAGGGGAGCAGTTTCTCTCGCAAGAGCAGGATGCGGCGTGGGTTGCCCGGTGAGGAGAGGTCCCCTTCGCGCAAGGACGCATCTGGATGTTCCAGAGCGCACTTGAAAAGGTTGTCCAGAGTGGACAGTTCGCTCTGGGTCAGAATGAGAGTGCTCCGATCCTCAGTTGCTTGGCTTTTCTGTTCACGCCGAGCCAATTCGAGCAGCAGGGCACAGGGCTCCAAACATGGAACTACAGACTTTTCAATTGAGCTTTCCGGGGGGCGCTCGCCCACCGTCCAGAGGCGTTGCCGAGTACAGCAGTGGGGATGGCATCCGGCCCGTGCA
>Ga0114969_10002106_pt1 | contig 16505 bp, 20 predicted proteins | sample M_130807_MF_Meta_FD_87316 | JGI IMG/M metagenome (GOLD analysis project Ga0114969, IMG submission 87316) | Freshwater microbial communities from Lake Montjoie, Canada to study carbon cycling - M_130807_MF_MetaG | ecosystem: Environmental > Aquatic > Freshwater > Lake | place: Lake Montjoie...
AAGGCCCTCTCGAGCGGTGAGAAGGCCGCGGACAAGCAGTGGGAGGGCGCCGATTCGCTCGAGTGGACGCACCTGCCCTCGCCGGCGCCGTACCACTCGTTCGAGACCCCGCCGGTCGTCAAGTGAGCGCAGGCCTGGCCCATGGCGCGCAGGCGCGTCCCGCGATGAACAGGAACACCCGTACGGGCCTGGTCCTGGCCGCGGTCGCGCTGGCATTCTTCCTCGCAATAGTTGCCAAGTACTGGCTGATCCGATGAGCGCGACCGGGGGCGGCCATGGCCTGTCCGACAACCGGCGCACGCTGGTCAAGCTGTCCATCGTCGCGTCGCTGATGTTCGGGTTCGGCTATGCGATGGTGCCGTTCTACAAGCAGATCTGCATCGCCCTCGGGTTGAACAGCCTGTCGCCCGTGGCTGTGGCTACGGCCGAGAACACCCAGATCGACTATTCGCGCACCGTCACCATTGAACTGGATGCCAACGCCCACCACCTGCCCTGGCGCTTCAAGCCCATGCAGAACCATATCGCCGTTCATCCCGGCGAGCTGATCACCGTGGAGTACGAGATCGTCAATACCCGTACGACCCCGGTCACCGGCCAGGCCGTGCCGAGCTACGGGCCGCAGCTGGCCGGACAGTATTTCAGCAAGCTCGAGTGCTTCTGCTTCTCCAAGCAGACGCTCGCGGGCGGCGAGACCCGGCGCATGCCGGTCGTGTTCCTCATCGACCCGAAACTGCCTGCGGACGTCCGCTCGATCACCCTGTCCTACACCTTCTTCGAGGTGGCGGGGATGGGCGGAAAGTCGTGATGCCGCAGGAAGCGCCGCGCAAGGCGTCGAACGCAACCGTGGCCAAGGCCGTGTTCTGGTCGTTTTTCGGCGTGCGCAAGAAAAAAGACTACGTCAGCGATTCGCTGAGCATCAGCCCGGTCCAGGTCATCGTGGCGGGCCTGGTGGGCGCGGTCCTGTTCGTGCTTACGCTGCTCATGGTGGTCAGGCTGGTCACCAGCTGACCGCAGTCGGGAAAACGCAGGAATCTGGAAACAGGGATTACGGGAGAAAACGAAAATGTCGCAACATCCGACCGCTCAAGGCACACCGGCCTACTACATACCGCAGCCGATGCCGTGGCCCATCATGGGTTCGGTGGGCCTGTTCTGCATGGCGCTGGGGGCCGTGTTCGTCTTCAACGGCATGAGCGCCGGCTGGGTGTCGCTCGCGCTTGGCACGGTAATCATTTTGTACATGCTGTACCGCTGGTTCGGGGACGTGATCCGCGAATCCGAGACCGGGCAGTACTCCAAGCAGGTGGACATGTCGTTTCGCTGGGGCATGAGCTGGTTCATCTTCTCGGAAGTCATGTTCTTCGCCGGATTCTTCGGCGCGCTGTTCTGGGCGAGGGTCATCTCGGTCCCGGAACTCGGCGACCTGATCCACAACGAGACCCTCTGGCCGGGCTTCTCAGGCCACTGGCCTTCGGCCGGCCCGGGCTTTGCCGATAAGTTAACCCCGATGGCCGCCTGGGGGCTGCCGGCGCTCAACACGTTCCTGCTGCTGTCGTCCGGCGTGACGCTTACGATCGCCCACTGGGCCCTCAAAGAGCGGAAGCGCGGCCTGCTGAACCTGTTCATGTTCTTCACCGTTGCGCTCGGCGCGATCTTCCTTGTGTGCCAGGTGGTCGAGTACGGCCACGGCTACTCGGACCTTAACCTCAAGCTTTCCACCGGCGTGTACGGGTCGACGTTCTACATGCTCACGGGGTTCCACGGGTTCCACGTGACGCTCGGTGCGATCATGCTGACGGTGATCCTTGCGCGCTGCCTGATGGGGCACTTCAAGCCGGACCAGCATTTTGCGTTCGAGGCGGTGGCCTGGTACTGGCACTTCGTCGACGTGGTGTGGCTCGGCCTGTTCATCTTCGTCTACTGGCTGTAGACGGACGCACCCCATCCAAGACAACGAGGAGGAGGGATCCACGCGAGCGCGCCAAGACGCTTGCCGGGAACCCCGGAGGTACGAAGTCTTGATGCCGCACCCAGTGTGCGGCATCTTTTTTTGTGGAGTTACCCGGGAACGCGTCCCGGAATGAAACCAAAGTAGTAACTGGCCATCAAAATCAGGAACAGCGTTACCGACAGTCCGACGCGGATCGCGAGCGCCTTCACCGCCCGGTTGGACTTGTGGTCGTCGCGCATGACGTAATACAGCCCCGAGACGAGGCTTCCGATGATCAGGAAAAGCATGAGGACCACGAAGTAGCGCATGGATCCAGTGTAGCCCATGGATAGCCGCCCCTCTACCGATGCCGCCTAGCCTGCAGGGATTGCGCTTTCGCCCGCGCTGGTGGGCCGGCCTGCTCGCGCTCGCGGCCTGCGCCGCCACGCTGTCGCTCGGCAACTGGCAGTCGCGCCGTGCGGAGGAGAAGCGTGGCCTTGCGGAGCGCTTCGAGCAGGCCAGCCGGGTGGCGCCGCTGGCCGTTCCCGCGGTTCCCGCCGTCCCCGGGGCCCTGACTTTCAAGCACTTATCCGCAAAGGGCGAATTCGTGCCGCGCTACACCGTTTTCCTCGACAACAAGGTCTACCGCGGCCGCGTGGGGTATTTCGTGGTCACGCCGTTGCGCCTGTCCGGGAGCACGCTGCATGTGCTCGTGAACCGCGGCTGGATTGCGGCCGGCGCGCGTCGGGAGGACATCCCGGAGGTCAAAACGCCCGAAGGCGAAGTGGTCGTCGAAGGGTACGGGCGTGAACACGCCCCCCGCGTGCTTTCGGCGGGTGGCGGCCGGCCGGAAGGAAGGGTCTGGCAAGGGCTGGCCTTTGGGGATTTCACCCAGTGGTCAGGGCTTGCGCTGCAGCCGGTCTTTCTAGAGCAGCGCTCCAGTGACGCAGACGGACTCGTGCGCGACTGGCCCGCGCCGGATTTCGGGATCGAAAAGCACACGAGTTATTCGATCCAGTGGTATCTCATTGCCGCGCTGTCCGTGGCGCTTTTCCTGATCCTGAGTGTCCAACGTGAACCAACTGCTGCCGGCTGACCCGGTCAAGCGCGGGCGCATCAAGCTGCTCGCACTGGCCGCCTTCTTCGCGCTTCCCGTAGTGGCGGGATACGTCGCGTTCTTTTTCGAATGGATGCCCGGCAGCGCGGCCAACTACGGCACGCTGATCCCGGCGCGGCCGCTTCCGGACGCTACCCTGCAGGGCGCGGACCAGCGGCCTTTCAAGGTGTCCGAGCTGCGCGGTAAATGGTTCCTCGTGCAGTTCGATACTGGCGCGTGCGACGCCTACTGCGAGCGCAAACTCTATTTCATGCGCCAGGTCAGGAAGGCGCTCGGCAAGGACATGACGCGCGTCGAGCGTGTCTGGTTGCTGACCGACGAGCAGGCGCCGAAGGCGCGCCTTGTCGAGGCCATCGAAGGCACCCGCCTTGCGCGGTCCTCCGGCCGGGCGTTCACGGACGAGTTTCCCGCGGAGCGATCGAACACCGACCACATCTACCTGGTCGATCCGCTCGGCAACCTGATGATGCGTTTTCCCAGGGATCCCGACCCGTCGCGGATGCTCAAGGACATGCAGAGGCTCATGAAAGTCTCGGGGATCGGATGATGCAGGATCGGACGGGTACGTATCGCACTCTGGTGTTCGCCAGCGTGCTGCTGACGTTCATTGTCGTCGTGGTCGGCGCCTGGGTGCGGCTGTCCGATGCGGGGCTCGGATGCCCGGACTGGCCGGGCTGCTACGGCAAGCTTACGCCGGCGCATGCCCTCGGGCAGATCGAGCGCGCGGTGCAGGAGCAGGGCGGCACGCACGGGCCGGTTTCGCTGCCCAAGGCCTGGAAGGAAATGGGGCACCGCTATCTCGCCGGCACGCTCGGCCTCATGATCCTCGCGATCGCGGTCCTGGCCTGGGTGAGGCGCGAGGGGCTGCGCCAGTCCCCGTGGCTGCCGACGGCCATCGTGCTGGTGGTCGGGATCCAGGCCACGCTCGGGAAGTGGACGGTCACGATGCTGCTCAAGCCGGCGATCGTCACCGGGCACCTGGTCGGTGGGATGACGACGCTGGCGCTGCTGGTGTGGCTCGCCTTGCGACAGTGGGGCTTCGCGGCGAGCGCGGATCCCACGCGGATCCAGTCCGTGCGCCCACTTGCGCTGTGGGCGCTGGTTGTCCTGTGCGCGCAGGTGCTGCTCGGCGGATGGGTGAGCACGAACTACGCCGCGCTGGCCTGCCCGGACCTGCCGCTGTGCCGTGGTGCCGTGCTGCCTCCCATGGATTTTGCGAATGCCTTCCACGTGGTGCGCGAACTCGGGATGACGCCGGATGGCGCATTGCTTTCGGCCGAAGCACTGACCGCGATCCACTGGACGCACCGCATGTTTGCACTGCTGGTCGTGGCGATGCTTGGATGGCTCGCCGCGCGCCTGCTGCGAGACCCCGAATTGCGCCCCCTTGGCGGTGCGCTCGCGGGCATGCTGGGGGTGCAGGTCGCAGTGGGCCTCGGCAACGTCGTGTACAGCCTGCCGCTGGCGCTGGCGGCGGCCCACAATGCCGGGGCGGCGCTGCTGCTCGGACTGCTGGTCGTGATAAACTACGTTTCTTTCCATGGACTTGCGCCACATCGAGTGGGGCGAGGCCCGGCCTCCTGAAGCACCGAACGTGTCCACTCAAGCCCTGAATCCCTCCGGTCCGCCGTCGCTGGCGAAGAAGCTGCGCGCGTTCTATGCGTTGACCAAGCCGCGGGTGGTCTCGCTGATCGTATTCACTGCAGTGATCGGCATGTTCCTCGCAACGCCCGGCATGGTGCCCCTGCAGGTGCTGCTGGCTGGAACTTTCGGGATCGCGCTGGTCGCGGGTGCGGCTGCCGCAGTCAACTGCCTCGTCGAGCAGAAGATCGATGCGCTGATGCGCCGCACCAGCTGGCGGCCCTTGCCGCGTGGCGACCTTACTGCGCTGCAGACGATTGTCTTCGCGGGGGCGGTCGGCGGCGTCGGGCTCTGGACCCTGAACACTTTCGTCAACCCGCTCACGATGTGGCTGACGCTGGGCACTTTCGTCGGCTATGCGATCGTCTATACCGTGATCCTCAAGCCGGCGACCCCCCAGAACATCGTGATTGGCGGCGCTTCAGGCGCAATGCCGCCTGTGCTCGGATGGGCCGCGGTGACGGGCGATGTCACCACCGAGGCGATGATGCTGTTCCTGATCATCTACACCTGGACCCCGCCGCACTTCTGGGCGCTGGCGCTGTACCGCACCGAGGAGTACGCCAAGGCCGGGCTGCCCATGCTGCCGGTCACGCACGGCCAGAAATTCACGCGGCTGCACGTGCTGCTGTACACGTTCATCATGTTCGCCGCCTCGCTGCTGCCGTTCGTGATCCGCATGAACGGCTGGCTCTACCTGGCCTCGGCCCTGGTGCTGGGCGGCATCTTCATCGGGTATGCGATACGGATCTACGTCGACTACAGCGATAGCCTGGCGCAGAAAACGTTCCGCTACTCCATCCTCTACCTGTCGCTGCTCTTCGCAGCGCTGCTCGCAGACCATTACCTTGTGGCGTAGCCTTGCCGCGGCCCTGGCCGTCGTCCTGCTGCTGGCCGGGTGCGATGGTGGCGGCCCGAAATTCAAGAATACCGATATCACCGGGGCGGATTACGCCAAGGGGTTCGCGCTGACCGACCACACCGGCAAGCCTCGCACGCTGCCGGACTTTCGCGGCAAGGTGGTGGTGGTGTTCTTCGGCTATGCGCACTGCCCGGACGTCTGCCCTACGACGCTGGTGGAGCTGAAGCAGGTCATGCAGGCGCTGGGCCCCGACGCAGACAAGGTGCAGGTCGTTTTCATCACGCTCGACCCGGAGCGCGACACCCAGCAGGTCCTCGCCCAGTATGTGCCGGCCTTCGATCCGCGCTTCCTCGGCATGTACGCCGATACGCCGACCACCGTGAAGACCGCCAAGGACTTCAAGGTCTTCTTCGAAAAGCGCGGTGGGACCACGCCGGGCAGCTACACGATCGACCATACCGCGGCGAGCTTCGCGTTCGACACGCAGGGCCGGCTCCGGCTCTACGTGAAGCACGACGCCATCGGCACCCTCGCCGGGGACATCCGCACGCTGCTGAAGGAATAGCGGCGGAAAAGAAAACGGCCGCGCGCAGCGGCCGTTCCCAGGGCGCGGACCCGGTCAGGCGGCGGCCGGCCCCATCAGTTTCCTCATCTTGTCGAGCGCCTTCGCCTCGATCTGGCGGATCCGCTCGGCCGAGACCTTGAACTCGTCCGCGAGGTCATGCAGCGTCAGCGCATCCTTTTCGCGCAGCCAGCGCGTCTCGACGATCCGGCGGCTGCGCGGGTCGAGGCTGTCCAGCGCCTTGGCAAGGCCCTCGGTCTGCAGGCGCCCGGACTCTTCCGCCTCAAGGAGGCGCGAAGGCTCGGCATTGGCATCGGCGGCGAGGTAATTCGCCGGCGCGTAGGTTTCATCGTCCTCGTCGGCTTCGAACGTCATTTCCTGCCCGGCGAGGCGCCTCTCCATTTCGGAGACCTCCTCCGGCTTCACGTTCAGCTCCTTCGCCATACGGCCGACCTCATCGGGCGACAGCGTGCCCAGGCCCTGCTTCATCGAGCGCAGGTTGAAGAACAGCTTCCTCTGGGCCTTGGTGGTCGCGACCTTGACCAGGCGCCAGTTGCGCAGGATGTATTCGTGGATCTCCGCCTTGATCCAGTGGATCGCGAAGGACACCAGCCGCACCCCGCGTTCCGGGTCGTAGCGCTTCACGGCCTTCATCAGGCCGATGTTGCCTTCCTGGATCAGGTCGGCGTGGGGCAGGCCGTAACCGAGGTAGCCGCGCGCGACCGACACCACCAGCCTGAGGTGCGACAGCACCAGTCCGCGGGCGGCGTCGAGGTCTTCGGTGTCACGGTACCTGCGGGCGAGTTGCTGCTCCTGCTCCAGGCTGAGGAGCGCGAAGCGGTTCACGGTCTGGATATACGTGTCCAGGCTCCCGGCCGGCATCGGCACCGGGAACTGCGCGGGCAGGGTCATCGTGGCTTGCATATGGCGATATCTCCTATGGGAAGAAATTCTAGCACTCTCCACGTTAGAGTGCTAATTCCTGCCAAAGTTCCGGCAAGCCAGGGTGATGCCTTTAGCGCGGCTCGATTCCGCGTAAGTATATGCTCACTGACAGATAGGCCCCGAGCCATCCAAGCAGGCTGGCGAACAGGGTGACCGCAAGGGCATCGCCCGGGGCGAGGAAGGCGAGCTGGAAAGACGAGCCGTAGGTTTCCGCCAGGGCTCGCACCCCCTGATTGAGCAGGAACAGGCCGCCTGCCACGACCAGCAGTGCGATTGCTCCGCCCGCCAGTCCCTGCAGGGCGCCCAGGTAGAAGAACGGCCGCCGGATAAACCCGTCCGTGGCGCCAAGCATCCGCGCGACCTCAATCTCCTCGCGCTGGGTCAGGACCTGCAGCCGGATCGTATTGAAGGTCACGGCTACAAGGCCGGTGGCCAGCAACGCCGCGAGCAGGCCCATCCCGAGCCGGCCGATCCCGATCAGCGCCGACAGGCGCCTCGCCCAGGCCGAATCCGCCTGCACGTGACCGACCCCGGGCAACTTGCCGAGCTCCGTCGCCAGCGCCTCCATCTGGTCCGGCGGCAGTGCGCGCATCTTGAGCACAAACGCGTCGGGCAGCGGGTTCTGGTTGAGCGCGGCAATGACCTCGGCCATCCCTTCGGTCTTGCGCAGTTCGGTGAGGGCTTCGTCGCGGGGGATGAACCGGATCGACGCCACGCCGGGCTCTGCCTTGAGCCGTTTCTCAAGGCCTTCACGGTCCGCGGGCTTGGCCCCCGGCTCCAGGAACACACTCAACTGCGGCTCGAGCGAAAAGCGCGTGGCGAGGTCCTGGATGTTGGTGAGGACCACGTACCCGCCCGCCGGCAGCGCGAGCGCGATGCCGATGACCAGCACGTTGAACAGGCTCGCAGTCCGCTGGGCCGCAAGTTTGCGCAGCGCTCCCCGGAAGGCCTGCAGGTGCTGGGACAGCCAGGCGTTCATGCTGCGTCCCCCCCTTCGACGAGCGTGCCGCCTTCGAGCCGCAGCACGCGCCTGCCGGCGCGCTCGATCAGGGCGAGGTCATGCGTCGCGATGAGCACGGTCACGCCCACTTGCTGGAAGGAGGCGAAGATCGAGAGGATGGCCGCGGCCGAATCCGAGTCGAGGTTGGCGGTCGGCTCGTCGGCAATGAGGATCGCCGGGCGGTTGGCCACGGCGCGGGCGATGGCCACGCGCTGCTGTTCGCCCCCGGAGAGCTGGATCGGGTTGGCGCGCTCGCGCTCGAGCAGGCCGACCTTGTCGAGCGCTGCGCGTGCGCGCTTGGCCGCCTCCCGCGGCGAGAAGTCGCTGAACGCGAGCGGCAGCATGACGTTGTCGAACACACTGCGGTCGTAGAGCAGCTTCTGGCCCTGGAACACCAGGCCCAGGTTGCGCCGCAGGAAAGGCACGGCCGCGGGCTTCAGGGCGGAGACGTTCTGCCCGCTCACGAGGACCGAGCCACTGGTGGGGCGCTCGATCGCCGGGATCAGCTTGAACAGGGTGGACTTGCCTGCGCCCGAGCGCCCGGTCAGGAAGACCAGCTCGCCTGGTCCGACCTCAAAGCTCACCTGCCTGAGGGCCTCATTGCCGCCCGGATAGCGCTTGGAGACGTTCGAGAACTTAATCAACGAGCGCCTCGACGAAGTCTCGCGCGTTGAACGGGCGCAGGTCGTCGATGCCTTCACCCACGCCGATGAAATACAGCGGCACGGGGCGGCTGCGCGCGTCCTTGGATCGCGTGTGCGCGATGGCCGCGACCACGCCGCCTTTGGCGGTGCCATCGAGCTTGGTGAGCACGAGGCCGGTCAGCCCGACGGCGTCGTCGAAGGCCTTGAGCTGGTTCAGCGTGTTCTGCCCGGTATTCGCATCCAGCACGAGGACGACTTCATGCGGGGCTTCGGGGATGACCTTGGCGATGACGCGTTTCACCTTGCGGATCTCTTCCATGAGATGAAGTTGCGTCGGCAGCCGCCCGGCCGTATCGGCCAGCACGATGTCGATCTTGCGCGCGATCGCGGCGCTCACGGCGTCATAGATCACCGCGCTCGGGTCGCCCGACTGCTGCGCGACCACCGTGATGCCGTTGCGTTCGCCCCAGATCGTGAGCTGCTCCCGGGCCGCGGCGCGGAAGGTGTCCCCGGCGGCCAGCAGGACGCTCTTGCCCTCGGCCTGGAAATACTTCGCGAGCTTGCCGATCGAGGTGGTCTTGCCGGCGCCGTTCACGCCGGCAACCATGATCACGAGCGGCTTGGCGCGGGAGCTTTCAAACGGCTTTTCCAGCGGCGCCACGAGCTTGAGGAGTTCCTCCTTGAGCATCCGCTTCAGCGCTTCGGCTTCGGTTGCACCCTCCTTGCGCACGCGGGTGCGCAGGGACGCGAGCAGCTGGTTGGTCGCCTCCACGCCGCAATCGGCCGACAGCAGCGCCGTTTCGAGTTCGTCGTACAGCGCGTCGTCGATCTTGCCGCGCGAGAACAGCCCGCCGATCGCCTCGCGGGTGCGCGTCAGCCCGGACTTGAGCCGCGCGGTCCAGGACTGCTTTTCTTCGCTGGGTTTCTTGGAGAAGCCAAACATGGGGGCCGGCGGCCGGGAAAGCCGCTAAGATGGGATTGCATTTTAGCAAACGCACACACACCACCATGGCGAAATCCACCGAAGCCCCTGCCGGCCGCGTGCGCATCATCGGCGGCGCCTGGAAAAAGAGCGTCCTGCGCTTCCCGGAGCTTGCCGACCTGCGTCCCACCCCGGACCGGGTCCGCGAGACCCTGTTCAACTGGCTCGGGCAGGACCTCTCCGGGCTGTCCTGCCTCGACCTCTTTGCCGGAAGCGGTGCCCTCGGGTTCGAGGCCGCATCGCGCGGCGCCAGCCGGGTAGTGCTCGTGGAGCGCGATCGCGCCGCCGCCGAAGCCATGAGGGCCAATGCAGAGCGGCTTGCAGGGTCGGCGCTGCAGGTCGTGACAGGCGAAGCTTCAATGTTCCTCAAAGGTGCGAACGAGCGATTCGACGTGGTTTTCCTCGACCCCCCGTTCAGGCAGAATGTGCTCCCTGAAGTGCTCGCGCGCCTGACCGGAGTGCTGAAGCCCGGCTCGCGCGTCTATGTCGAATCGCCTGAACCACTCGATGCGGGGGGCGCCTGGCACGAACTCAAGCGCAGCCGGGCGGGGCAGGTCAGTTACCAATTGCTGGAGTGGACCGATGATCGGAGCAGTCTATCCGGGGACGTTTGATCCCCTCACACGCGGGCACGAGGACCTTGTGCGGCGAGCGGCGGTGCTGTTCGGCACCGTCATCGTCGGCGTGGCCGACAGCCGGGCGAAAAAGCCGTTCTTCACGCTCACAGAGCGCGTCGACATCGCGCGGGCGGTGCTGGGCGACCTGCCTAACGTCAAGGTCGTCGGCTTCAGCGGCCTCCTGATCAACTTCATCCACGAGCACAATGCGCGGGTGATCATGCGCGGGCTGCGCGCGGTCTCGGATTTCGAATATGAGTTCCAGCTCGCCGGGATGAACCGCAACCTCTACCCGGACGTCGAGACCGTTTTCCTGACGCCGTCCGAGCAGCACATGTTCATTTCCGCCACGCTGGTGCGCGAAATCGCGACCCTCGGCGGGGACGTTTCCAAGTTCGTCCACCCGCTGGTGCAGAAGAAGCTGAAGGAAAAGGTCACCTCCCTCGGCGGCTAGGTAGCGGGGGAACCTGGTGTTCCCGCGTCCCGCGGTTCGCGCCCGCTATTTCTGGCACGCGGGGCAGTAGAAGGTCGCGCGCTGCCCCATCACCACGCGGCGGATCGGGGTGCCGCATTTCCGGCAGGGCTCGCCCGCCCGGTCGTATACCCAGTAGTTTTGCTGCATATAACCCGAGCTGCCGTCGCTGTGCACGAAGTCGCGCAGACTGGAGCCGCCGGCGCGAATCGCGGACTGCAGCGTGTCCTTGATCTCGGCGACGAGCCGCGTCGTGCGCTCCTTCGAGAGCCTGCCCGCCTGGGTGCGCGGGTGGATCCCGGCGCGAAACAGGCTTTCGTTCGCATAAATGTTGCCGACACCCACGACATTCTTTGCGGCCATGATGAAGAGCTTGATCGCCACGCGATGCTTGCGCGACAGCTTGTGCAGCAGATCGGCACTGAAGGCAGCGGAGAGAGGCTCCACGCCGAGCCCCACGAGCAACTTGTGTGCGAGCACGTCCTCGTTCGTCCAGAGGACCGCGCCGAAGCGGCGCGGGTCGCGCAGGCGCAGCAGCTTGTTGCCGGCCTGCAGGTCGAAGTGGTCGTGCTTGCCCGGCGGTGTGCCGGGGTCGAGGATGCGCAGGCTGCCCGACATGCCCAGGTGCAGGATCAGGTGGCCGCTGCCGCAGTCGACGAGGATGTACTTTGCGCGCCGCTTGACCGAAACAATCCTGCGCCCTTTCAGCGCGCTGACCTCCGCCGGGATGCGCCAGCGCAGGCGCGGTTCCCGCACCTCGATGGCGGTGATCGTCTGGCCGGTCAGGTGCGGCTCGATGCCGCGGCGGGTGATCTCGACTTCGGGGAGTTCGGGCATCGTTGAGAACTTACCGGTTTGCCCGGGGTCGAAGGCTGGTGCGCTTGTGCAGAGCGACGAATATACCTAATATGCCCCGTGACTGACAGCGCCGACGGCGCCCATCTCCCTCCCCGTGCTCTTCCGACTCTTCCCGAACGTTCGTGCTTTCCGGCTGCCGGCCTTCAGGCTGACGGCGCTGGCGCTATGCGTCGTGTTTTCCACTGCCTCGCTTGGTCAGGCCAATGCGAACGACGACGATGACGACGATGACGACGCGCCGCCTGCGGCCAGTGCGCCCGCGTCGCAAAAGAAGGACGACGTCGTCCTGCCCAAGCAGGAGCTGACCGAGCCGGTCCTCCTCGGCCTGCTAGTGGCCGAAATCGCCGCCCAGCGCAACAACGCAGGCTTTTCCGCGCAGACCTATGTCGACCTGGCCAAGCGGACCCGCGACCCGCGTGTGGCCAAGCGGGCCACCGAGATCGCCAATTACGCACGTCAGCCCGGCCTCGCTCTTGAGGCGGCGAGGATCTGGTACGCCATCGAACCTGGTTCGCCGCAGGCGCTGCAGTCGCTCGGGGGACTGCTGATCAGCGCCCGACGGGTCGACGAGGCCTTGCCCTACCTCGAAAAACTTTTCGCGGGCGATGCCACATCGGCGACCAACGGGTTCATGCAGATCAACCGGTTCCTGGCCCCGAACCCGGACAGGTCAGCGAACCTCGGCGTCGTGCGCAAGCTCGCCGGGAACTACCCCGACCTGCCGCAGGCGCACTTCGCCATAGCGCAGGCCGCTGCCGCCGCGAACAACGACGCGCTCGCGCTGGAAGCCGTCCGCCGGGCGGGGCAGCTGCGTCCCGACTGGGATCTCGCGGCGATCTTCGAAGCCCAGCTCCTCCAGGCCAAGGCGCCGGCCGAGGCGCAGGCGCGACTGGCCGGGTACCTGAAGAGCTATCCCGAGTCCCGCGAGGCGGGCCTCAGCTATGCGCGCCTGCTGGTGCTCGACAAGAAGCTTCCCGAGGCGCGGCAGCAGTTCAAGTCGTTGCTGGCAGCCCACCCCGAAAATACCGACGTGCTCTACACCGTCGGCCTGCTTTCCGTGCAGTTGAAGGATTACGACGAGGGCGAGGCCTACCTTTCGAAGCTGCTGCAGACCCGGTTCCGCGACAAGAACGGCGTGCGCTTCACGCTCGGCCAGCTTGCCGAGGAAAAGAAGGACCTCCCCGCGGCGCTCAAGTGGTACTCGCAGGTCGAGTCGGGCGAGCAGTTCGTTCCGTCGCGCCTGCGCTATGCGATGGTCCTGTCCAAGCAGGGCAAGCTTGCCGAGGCGCGTGAATACCTGCGCTCGGCCGACGCGGGCGAACAGCAGGTGCAGATGCGGATTGCCGAGGCGCAGTTGCTGCGCGACGCCAACCAGAATACGGAAGCCTTCAAGGTGCTCGCCCAGGCGCTGCAGGAGCAACCGGACCAGCCCGACCTCCTGTATGACCACGCGCTGACGGCCGAGAGGCTGGAGAAGTACGACATCCTCGAATCCAACCTCAACAAGCTCATCAAGTTAAAGCCCGACCACGCTCACGCGTACAACGCGCTCGGCTATTCGTTTGCCGAGCGCAATGTCCGCCTTGATGAGGCGAAGAAGCTGATCGAGAAGGCCATGCTGCTCGCGCCCGAGGATCTCTTCATCGTCGACAGCATGGGCTGGATCTACTACCGGATGGGCGATTACCCGCGGGCGATCGAATACCTGCGGCGCGCCTGGAACGGCCGGCCGGACGGCGAGATCGGCGCGCACCTGGGGGAAGTCCTGTGGGTGAGCGGTGAGCGCGCGGAGGCCGAGCGGATCTGGCAGGAAGCCGTGAAGAACTCTCCCGAGAACGACGCGCTGCAGAAGACCATCAAGCGCTTCAAGCCCTGACGCGCCCGCGCGTTCCTCTCCCTGTGCTACTCCTTGCCCGTGCCGCAGTCCTCGTTGCGATGTTCGCCCTGTCCGGGTGCGCCGAATTGCAGCGCACTGGTCCGCAGTCTGACGTCGAGTTCGAACTGGCCGGGCGCATCGCGGTGCGCTTTCGCGAGGAGGCGGCCAGTGGCAACGTGGCGTGGCGGCACGCGCGCGAGTCCGACGAGTTGCTGATCACCTCCCCGGTCGGCTCCTCCGTGGCCCGGCTCGTGCGCGAAGGCTCCGAGTTCGTCCTCACGACCTCCGACCAGCGGGAGTTCCGGGCGGCCGACGCCGAAGCGCTGACCGAGCAGGTGCTCGGGTTCCGGCTGCCGCTCGCGGGTCTGGCCGACTGGGTGCGCGCTCGCGCGGCGTTCGGGCCGCCCGCCGAAATTACCCGGGACGCGCAAGGCCGCCCCGCCGTGATCGAGCAGGGCGGGTGGCGAGTCGACTACCAGGAGTTCCGCCCCGACGGCCTGCCCGTGCGACTGAAACTGGCTTACCCGGGGATCGACCTGCGGCTGGCTATCCATGAGTGGAGGCACTTTCCGTGATGCAGTGGTATCCGGCGCCCGCCAAACTGAACCTCTTCCTGCACGTGCTCGGCCGGCGGGACGACGGCTATCACCTGCTGCAGACCGTGTTCCGGCTGATCGACCGGTCGGACCGGGTGGGCATCGAGGTGACGCGTGGCGGGGAGATCCGCCGAATCGATGAAACGCCGGGCGTGGAGCCGGAGTCGGACCTGTGCCTGCGCGCCGCCCGCTTGCTGCGGGAAGCGGCCATTGCCAGGCTGGGCCCGGAGGCGGCCACTCTCGGGGTGGAGATCGGGCTGGAAAAGAACCTGCCGATCGGCGGCGGGCTGGGCGGCGGGTCCTCGGACGCGGCCACGGTGTTGCTGGTCCTGAACCGGCTCTGGGGTGTGGGGCTCGCGCGCGAAGAGCTCATGGCCCTCGGCCTGCGGCTCGGGGCGGATGTGCCCGTGTTCCTGTTTGGCGAGAGCGCTTTGGGCGAGGGCGTGGGGGAGCGCCTGACGCCGCTTTCGCTCGCCCCCGCCTGGTATCTGGTCCTTGTTCCGCAAGTCTCGGTATCCACAAAAGAAATCTTCTCTTCAGGCGCGTTGACACGGGATACCAAACCGCTCAAAATGCTGCCCTTTTTGCCGCTTTCCGGAAAAAATGACCTGCAGGTGGTCGTCACAGCCCTGTACCCTGCGGTCGCGGAGCATCTGGAGTGGCTTTCAAAGCACGGGGATGCGCGCATGACGGGCTCCGGCGCGTGTGTGTTTGCGGAGTTCGCGACCGAGGCGCAGGCAAGGGCGGTTGAGGCGATGTTGCAGGGCGGCATGCGCGGGTTCGTTGCCCGCGGGCTGGACCGGCACCCGCTCCACCAGTGGGCCGAGGGCGGATGAAGTTGCAGTGGATGTTTGAAGCAGCAAATCGGTAGGACACTACTGGGGAGTCGCCAAGCTGGTTAAGGCACCGGATTTTGATTCCGGCATGCGAAGGTTCGAATCCTTCCTCCCCAGCCACGAATGATTGCGCGTTGCTCCCGGGCGGCGCGAAGGAAAAGTTGAGGCTATGGCGAACTTGGTCCCGGCACGAGCGCTGGATCGCTTGATGGTGTTCACGGGCAACGCCAATCCACGGCTGGCCCAGGATGTCGTCAAGGCACTGAACATCGGCGTGGGCCGCGCGGACGTCGGCAAGTTCTCCGACGGCGAGGTGATGGTCGAGCTGATGGAGAACGTGCGCGGCAAGGATGTCTTCGTGCTGCAGCCGACTTGCATGCCGACCAACGACAACCTGATGGAACTGATGGTGATGGTCGACGCGCTGAAGCGCTCGTCGGCCGCGCGGGTGACCGCGGCGATCCCGTACTTCGGCTACGGGCGGCAGGACCGCCGGCCGCGCTCGGCGCGCGTCGCGATCAGCGCCAAGGTGGTGGCCAACATGCTCACCGCGGTGGGCGTGGCGCGGGTGCTCACGATGGACCTGCATGCGGACCAGATCCAGGGGTTCTTCGACATCCCCGTGGACAACATTTACGCGGCGCCGGTGTTGCTCGGCGACGTCTGGAAGCAGCGCTACGAGAACCTGATCGTGGTGTCTCCGGACGTGGGCGGCGTGGTGCGCGCAAGGGCGCTCGCCAAGCGCCTGGAGTCCGACCTCGCGATCATCGACAAGCGCCGGCCGAAGGCGAACGTGTCGGAAGTGATGAACATCATCGGCGAGGTTGAGGGCCGTACCTGCGTGATCATGGACGACATGGTCGACACCGCGGGCACGCTCTGCAAGGCCGCGCAGGTGCTGAAGCAGCAGGGCGCCGTCAAGGTGGTGGCGTATTGCACGCACGCGGTGCTCTCGGGCGGCGCGGTCGGGCGGATCGCAGAGTCCGACATGGACGAGCTGGTCGTGACGGACACGATCCCGCTGCGCGAAGACGCGCAGGCCTGCAGCAAGATCCGCCAGCTGTCGGTGGCGGGCCTGCTGGCGGAAACCATCTTGAGGATATTCAGCGAGGACTCGGTGAGCTCGCTGTTCGTGGAATAGAGAATGTTTTTTACGGGGGTGCGGGGGAGAATTCCCTGCGTCCCTCCACTAGCGTGTGCCTGGTCGCGGGTCGCGCAAATTCAGGAGCAGTCATGAAAATCGAAGTCAGCGCGAAGAAGCGCGAGTTGCAGGGAACGGGTGCGAGCCGCCGCCTGCGCAATGCCAAGAAAGTACCCGGCATCGTGTACGGTGGGAATTCGGATCCTATGGCAATCGAGCTGGACCACAAGGACCTTTCGATGAACCTGTCGAAAGAGGCCTTCCATGCGTCGATCCTTACGCTGGACATCGAGGGCAAGAAGGAGCCGGTGCTGTTGCGCGCCTTCAACATGCACCCGTTCAAGCTGCAGGTGCAGCACATCGATTTCCAGCGCGTCACCAAGGACCGCAAGATCCACATGAAGGTGCCCCTGCACTTCGTGA